>Ga0116231_10004373_pt1 | contig 28638 bp, 13 predicted proteins | sample S1TSphgellanicum_2_FD_89695 | JGI IMG/M metagenome (GOLD analysis project Ga0116231, IMG submission 89695) | Host-associated microbial communities from peat moss isolated from Minnesota, USA - S1T2_Fd - Sphagnum magellanicum MG | ecosystem: Host-associated > Plants > Peat moss > Unclassified...
TACTGTATGCAAGCCGACAACTCACTTGCCACCAAACAACTCGAAGGCCGCAAGCAGAACAAGGAGCGCATCACCATCACTGTATGATGCAATGCTGATGGGTTTAACAAACTGCCACTCTGGATCATCGGCAAGTCGTTTCACCCCCGCTGCTTCAAGAACATCAACATCGACAACCTCGACTGCAAGTACCACGCTAACAAAAATGCCTAGATGACACAGAACGTCTTCAAACTCTGGCTAACGACTTTTGATCAGCGCATGGATGGACGTAAGGTGATATTGCTCCTCGACAATTGTAGTGCGCACATCAAAGACACCGATCTGGAGAAGTTCAACATTCAGCTGAAGAACACAACATTGCTCTACCTGCCGCCAAACACCACCTCGAAAATTCAACCATGCGACGCTAGAATCATTCGCACATTCAAGGCTTATTACTGCCGTCGATTCAACAACCAAATGCTGTCAAAGATTGAAAGCAGTGTTGCAGACCCGGAGAAGATCAACCTCCTTGACGACATCCAAAACGCCATCGCAGCCTGGAAGCAAGATGTCTAGTCAACAACCATCAAAAACTGTTTCCAGCACTGTTAACTCCACTCAGATGCGACTGCCACCCAGGAAATCGAACCCCCTGCATAACTGGTTGCTGAACTAGAAAATCAGATTCGTCAGTTCCACTATCGCAACCCCATGGAAATTCGCAACCTTCTCAATTATCCTAATGAGGAAACAGTTGTCAGCGTGCCCACCGACGATGACATTACAGAGGCTATCATCGAGCAATTCCAGCCATCACTGCTGCCCGCGGACAATGACGATGACGATGACAGCCAGGAGCTTCCGGTGGTCACATCGGGGGAGGCATCGGAGATGCTTTCCAAGCTCCAGCTCTTCTGGACACAGCAAAAGGACAACTATCCTGCTTTTGTTGACTCGATTGTGAAGATGAATGACAGAATACGCCATCTCCACTATAATAGTTTTAAACAGAGGCCTCTCACTAACTATTTCCACCGTAATTGATTGAGAAATAAACGAATTATAAAATTATAAAATTGTCAGGAATGAGGAAAAGTGATAAGTTATAAGAATATAAAATTTTTGCCTAGTCCCGTTGATGGACCGGGCCGGAGTGATAAAATTTGAGAGGTTATAAAATTTGGGGGGATCAATTTATAAAGGTTCTACTGTAATAGATTAGAGTTGGATATTTTTTATGACAAACTTTAGAGGAGGATATTCTCATATATGGTATTGATTGGGATGATGCCATGTTGATATGAAAACAATACTAAAAAATGCACAAACAAACCACTACACCCAACAACCCAACTCAATTTTGGGTGGTCTTCACATGACACAAACCATACTCATGATTTTTTTGAATGGTCAAATCCCACTTGAAGTTCACCAAAGTGGTCATGCAATGGGAGGCAATAGTGGTTTAGAAATTTTCTACCTAAAATGCCCTCAAACATAGTTGAAAAATTTCCATTCCACCTTTTCAAACCATTTGGGTGGTTTTCCTAATGGTCATTATAGGTAGTGTGTACAAGGTAACCACCTTACAAGGTAGGTAAATAGCCACCATATAATTTAAATGCCACATGTTTGCACTTAAGTTTGTAACCATCGGGTAAGTACATAAAAACAAATATTAGACATACATATAGGTAGAAGTATGTCTAGGCTAAACTAAGTATATTTAGGCCATGCTTCATTAACCTAACATAGGTATGACCTAATTAGATATTGTTAAGTTATACCTAGGCTAAGGTAATCAATTTATATTTAGGTTAAGTAAAATAGGATATGTATTTAAGTTACGTCTATTGTAGCATATAACTAAGTTAGGTATATTGTAATTTATAAATAGGCTAAGTATATAATAACCTATGTGTCAAGGTTAAGGACTAGTAAACAAATTTTTATGTACCTATTTCAGTATATAATGATCTATATTTACATTAAAGTAGGTTAGGCCTATTTAATTACAAGTACCTAGCCTAGGTATAACCTAGCTTATATGTACTTGATTTATACAGACCTAGCCCTACATGTAAACTACACTACTTAAATATTCTAGGTACATACCTACCTTGCATATAACCTACATATAAATTGTATATTATGTAAATACCATAGTTTACATATGTAGGTTAGGTGAATATTCTAAATATTTTACCCTACGTACCCTACTTATACCATTCCCTTTGTACCGTACATATACCTTACCCAACCTACCTATGCCTTTCCTATATCCTAGCCTTACATATAAGCTATACTACCTAAATACCCTACTTTACATATGAAAACTACTTGTGAATACCCTATATACTTAAATATATTGCCTTACCATAATCTAATTTACTTATACCCTACCCTAAATACCTTAAATTACGTACCATGTGTATACCTTGCCCTATTTAACTTACCCTATGCATACCTTATGTTAAGCTAAATATTGTATGATGTATACTCGCCTTACCTTATCCTAAGTATTTTACCCTCCCTATACCCTATTTATACCCTATGTTAATTAATACCCTACTTTACATACATAGGCTAAGTGACTTGGTTTTGAATATATTCACTACCTATGGTAACTTATAACTCCCATTATTTACCTAGGTATAATTAACTAACAACACCTAGATTAAGTTAAATACCTACAATCATACCTACAATAAGTTATTAGTTGGTTAAATACATTAATGTACCTAAAATACAATAATTAGTGTGTAACTAGGTAATTATATATTAATCATTGCAAACACATTGCTAATAATATAAAATAAACTAGGTCAAATTTGTAAAGAATTAGTTACAATATGCTTTAATTATTAATCAACAATATAGTTCATTACAATTATATTGATACTTTATATAATTTAAAGATTTACAATATGGTTACAAATATTAGTTACAACTATATAACTACATATTAACTATTTCTAATTAACATACCTATTTACTACCTCCTTATCTATTTATTTACTTCATTACTGTGTATTACATGATTACTTAAGGATAGTGTTGTATGAACTAAAAGGCTTTAGTGTTGTATGGATATGAGAATGTTTTGATTTCCTTCCCAAAAGTTTGTCCCATATTGTTTGTCATCCTTTTCAAGTTATGACGAATATAAATGGAAGCACTTTAAGCATCCAAAACATAAGAAGTATTCCAAAAAGGAAGGTTGTTTGGCATGAACTAATTCAAATGGTTCAACCTTAAGGGCCAAATTCAAAATAAAATAAATTTTTCCTACCTAGTTGGCCTAGGTGTAAATTTAATCTAAGCGGCCGACATCTAAACTTAGTTTAGTGGCCTAGTTTTAAGTGCAACCTAGGAAAGGACATAATGTAGGCTCTTAGGGTAAATTTACATTGCCTAAGCCTACTTTAGGCTTTTAGAACTAGGCCTGATTGCCTAGGCTTAGGTTTTGGGTTTTCAAACCTAGGTTTAAGTACCTAGGCTTAAACTTTAAGTCCTTAGGCCTAAACCTAAGTACTTAGTTGTAGGCCTAATTTAAGTTTAACTTAGGTCATTTATATAGGTTCTAGCCACATGGCATAACCTAAGTGGCTACACTACAAGAAATCACGGCTTTTAAAAAGATAAATTTAACCGAAATGTCTACATTGACCAAAAGGTTTGTCCTTTTTGACTAAAGGTTTGGAATATGAAAAACACATGTTACATTTGACTAAAATGACATATTTGGCCAAGTGTCAAGTTGAAGATTTGGTCAAAATGGACAAATGTCCATCAAAATCACCATGGTTTAATCAAATTGACCATATTGAATGGATAAGTTTTAGTCAATTTGACCATCCTGATTTGACCTTTAGTCAAATTGACCATTATGATTTGACACTTAGTCAAATGAGCCATACTCATTTGAAACTTAGTCTACTTATTAAACCTAGGCTACCTACCTATCTAACATAACTAGTAGGTTAGTATAAGCCTAAACTACCTATCTATCTAACATAATTAATAGGCTAGTACACTACTTGTTAGGTAATAACTTAACTAATAGCCTAACTAGGTAGCCTAGCCTAAACCTACCTAATAAGTTACCTAGGATGTAACTTAGGACTATTAAATAACCTATAACTAGGTACTGTAAACCTTATGGGCAGGTGTCATAGGTGACTTATGGTTACTAGGTAGACCTATTAGTCATGTAAGTAGATTATTAACCTAGGCCTACTAGGTATAAAATGACATAGGCCACCTAGGCCTACTAAGTAGGTACCCACTTAAGCTATTAGGTAGGTAGTTTAGCCTATTACGTAGGTACCTTAAGCTTAGACCTATTTAATAGGTAGGTACCTACATAGCCTATTATATAGCATCTAAAGCATAGGTAGTTTACTAAGTAGGTATAAGCATAGACTTAATAGGTACCCCTAGGCTAACCTACCTATAACCTACCTATTTATGTAAATAATACATTAAAAAAATCAAATTCATTTAGTGCAATATGTTGAAATAAAATTCATGAAAGTTGATTACATTATGTTGATCCAAAATCATGTTCATTACAATTATGTTGTCAAAAAAATCACCTTATGGGGTGGTGTGCAATGGTTAAGGACTTGATTATTTAATATGGAGGTGAGGAGTTCAAATCCCCAAACTTGCAACCTAGGCTATTTGGCTAATTAGGGTGAACTAATTAGGTAGCTTAGGTTGCAAAGCCTACTAGACCACCTAACTTAGACTACTTGGCCTAACGTAAGGGGCTTGGCTTAGCTTAAGTGGTTTGGTCTTAACCTAAGTGATTAAGTTAAGTGGCCTAGCCTAGACCTAAGACATAAGGTTGGTAGGTAAATAAATAAATTTTTTTAGCATTAATTATTAGATGTATTAAATAAATAGGTAGGTGGGTAAGGTGGGTAAGGTAATTAATTAATATTTTCATATTAATGTTAAATAAAAATTTAAATAATATATATTTATGGTCATTGTTCAAATTATATTATTGTCACATTGGTTCAATAATAAAAACCAACCAAAAATACTTAATCAAAACAATTGTGTCCAAATTGACTTGTCCAAAATGGCATTTTGGTCAAGTTGGACATGGGGGCAAAAAACCCATAGGGGGGGCTTTTTGATAAAAATTCCTAATCAAAAAATTATGATTTTTGTAATGCTAATGTTTAAATGTGATGCCACCTAACCTAGGTGGCCAATGTTTAAATGTCACGTGACTTAGCTTGAGTGGCTAATATTTAAATGCCACATGACATTTGATTAGTTAAAATTAGGTTTCACCAATCAATCAAAGTTTCACCAATCGCCTTAGTGACCATTATACAAAACCACCCATATAACCACTAATGAGTACACATGTTGCCCAAGCACTTGAAAAAATAAAATAATAATAATAATAAATTAGAACCAAACAGCCCAATTGCCTATTCAATGGTTTCCCTCTCCCATTGCAAACCAACCATTACCTTAATCCACTAAATTTATTGGAAACCCATTATACTAATACCATCGCAAAATGAATGGTTTGCACAATGATTCAAACACATGTTTTCTAGCAGTGAAAAAACAAGGGATATACATACCCATCCTCTAGATTGATCATCATTCATGATCAAATTTTTGATTCTACATGAACTTTTTGATTCTACATTCTTGACGTTGTTGGGTACTGTTTTTGAAAATTTTCAATGTTATTGTTACTTATGTCTAACTAATCACACATGTTTGTTTGATCATCATTCACAAGAATATGAAATACATGCAAGGACATCAATAATATGAAGCTACATTGTTTATGGTTGATTTTTTTCATTATGGTAGAGAACATGATAGATCAAGCAAGTAGTTGTGTACCAATTGTTATGTATTTGGATAAGATGCCTAATGTTTGGCAAACATTTCCCTATGTATTTTTACACATCTCAAAACCAAAGTAGATGTTCAAGCACATTAAAACAAAACCATGGCTATAGGTAATGTGGATAAAAGCTTATGGCCATGGAACACCTTTTCTTCCTTAGTCAAATTCATCACATACTATAGCATTGTTTGGTGCATATAGCCATAATATAAGTGTTTCAATATGTATTTTGAGCCTTGCATAATTGACACCAAGGCCATTTGTCAAAATCCTTAAATGTAAAGCACAAGAAAAAAATCTTTTAAAATATTTGTAAGCCACCTTATTTAGTGGATTCTTTCTTTTGCGAAAGGAAGGGCATTCAAATTCTCCTTTCAAGCACTTGTTCCAATGAACATTTCATTTTTGAAATGTTTGGTTTTTTATTTTCATGTTTTTCCCGTGATACATGGTGTATACCCACTAATGCTTTATGTTAACTAACACCCTCATATTAGTTGCATATTTTAGGAACACCCCAAGTGGATGTTACACTACACAAAGCAATGTTTGAAAGGCTAGGCCAACAATGGTACTTACTATCCCTTGGAGGTGGGCTTTATGAGAATTTTGCATACTTATGTTGAGAGCAACAAAGCCAATTTTTCCATTTTTCTACCTATGCTTAATGTATGATACCATTTCACCCTATGCCCCTTCCTTTGGGAATGTCACCCAACTCTAGACTTTACCCATTGTAACAAACAATATGAATGTAATCATGAACTTAAACATGGGTAATTAAGAGGTGTAAGAAAGGAAGGATTCTTACACCTATTTTTCAAAGTGAAATGAATCTTATGCCTACAAGTTATGAGTGTAAAATGCCTCCCATTTAAACAAGCATAAACCCCTCCAACTCTTGAGGATCAATTATACAAGATCCCTTGTTAAGGAGGGATATTTAAGGATATAAGGTGCCCTTTAAGTGTCCTAAAAAAATTATACAAGTATTTTACATATATCAAAATGCCTTGTCATTAGGGCATTATGCATGGGACTTGATCATGACCTTTAACCAATAGGGGCTTCCTTGGTGTAACAAAGAAGGACCTTCATTAATAGGAGTGTAGTACCAAGAGGGGCTACTAGGGGTAAGAATTATAATTACTAGAATAATATGGCATAACAACACAATGACAATAGTATGGAAATAAATAATTCAATTTGTGGGCCTTGCCTTGAAAAGCAACTTTGACTTTAAGGACATAGCCTTGGACTCATGAATAATTTAGTTAATTATTTTGGGTTAGACATAATTGAAAGTGAATTATGTGAATTTGATTAGATCTTAGGGACAAAAATTCCAAATAATGTAATGATTCATTCATAGGAAAGATGATAGTTTTATAAGGATAATGTGACATGATAGTATTGATTTATAATTGACATTACTATAGGTTTGTGTTTATATGCTAGTTTTTATGACTAAAATTTTAATCATAATAGATACTTGATAGATTTGGATACAATAAAAACAAAGTAGTCATTTTAGCCACAAAGTTGATTAAATTTGTTATGACTAAATGCCCACTTAATTGTCCAACTAAACATATCCATTGTGACTAGCCTAATAATTTAACTGATGTGGATGCCAAATGGCATGTGACTAGAATGATTAATAATTTAATTAAAGTGGATCCCAAATGGCATGTTGTTATTGATTGAGATGTTGAATAGTTGTGTTGATTCAATGGCACATGGTACATCAAGTTTGATTGAAATGTCTAGTTAATTATTGACATAATTACCAAATTGCATTGTATAAAAGGCCACATTACACAAACAAACTATGAATTTTGAAGCACATATACATCCACACAACTCGCATATTATTCATTAAAAGACCACACCCAAGTACAAACATATACACACAAAGTTTTTAAATGCAACCTAGTATACAAGTAAAAATTCGAAATGCATCAAGTTACAAAATATGAACATATATAAAAATCACATGGTACAACAATTTGCACATGAAAAACAAACACTTCACATGTATGCAATGTGGTTTGTTTCCAAGTCCAAAGTATTATGTACCTTATTGTTTCATCTACAATGCAGATGTGGGGGATCATGACCAACCTTTGGAACTAGCAAACCTCAGTGGGACAACTTTTCGTCACAACATTAGCATGTTATCCACCTTTAAACTTGACAAAAATTGCAAGTGGTTACATCTTTGCTTCTAACATAACTCTAGAAAAAAATGCAGTCATTTATTGGTACTACCAAATAAAAGCTAACAAAGTAAATAAAAACCAATTAAAAATCAAAAAGAAAAAGAAAAAGAAAACAAACTAATAAAACCTCCATTTTCCTCTTCTTGATCACCCATGATTGAATTTCCATTAAAGATCACCCATAGATTGCCCAAGACTAGATTTCCATAAAAGATCACCCATAAATCGCCCATGATGACTGGATTTCCATAAAAGACCATATTTTAAGTTCAATAATATTAGTGGGTGAGCAACGAGTAGTGAACGATGAATAGGTGAATGGGTTCAAGTGAACAACCATGAATCTTTATTACATATTCCATGCCACATTAAGTAGCATGGAAATCAATTAAATTTAACTTATTTAATATTATTGATACTTTCATGATTTTCAACCTATGAATTATTGACACATGTCATTACCTATGCTAGGTTAAAAATTTAGCTTAGGTACATAGGTCATGTAATCAACTTAAATAGGCACCTACTTTAAGGAATTACATAAGAGAATTTGTAAGGTTTGATCCCTTGACCTTTATGATGGAAGTAAACACCTTTACGATCAAACCATCACACTTGTTGTGATAATGTGTTACATTACATTCTATTTATCAAATGTTTCATTTTAAACATTACAAAAACATAAACTTTGAAAATTCATATCTTATTGAGATTTTGTCCAAATAAAATGATTAAAGTTTAATTTAATTTGTTTTCAATAATGTACATAATTACATTTATTTCCTTTTGAAATTGTACATTTGAATTTTTTTTTGTTTGAATATCACTATTTAATCACATTCAATGACCATTCTTTTGAAAAAAAAAAGTTTAATAAATGGATAAGATTTTTGTTAATATAATAATACTACCTATGTTAAGTTACTTTCAGCTATTTTAGGGTTACTTTTCATTGTTTTAAATTATTTCACCCTACATTATTTATGGCTATTCTTAGTTTTTTTTATTATTTTTAGTTATTTCACACTAGGTTACTTTCAGTTATTTTAAGTTATTTTTGGCTATTTTATGTTATTTTTGACTATTTTAGATTATTTCACCTTAGGCTATTTTTGACTATTATAAAATTTTTTGGCTATTCTATTGGTGGCTATTGTTGGTTATTCTATTGGTGGTTATTAATGGTTATTGGTAGTTATTGGTAGCTATTTTAGTGATGACTATTAATGACCATTAGTAACTATTATAGTGGTGGCTATTAATGTTTATTGGTAGCTATTTTAATGGTGGTTATTAATGGTTATTGGTAGTTATTCTATTGATGTTCATTGATGGTTATTCTGTTGGTAACTATTATATTGGTGTTTATTAATGGTTATTTTATTGGTAACTATTCCATTGATGTTTATTAATGGTTATTTTATTGGTGACTATTCTATTGGTGTTTATTAATGGCTATTTTATTGGTAACTATTCTATTGGTGTTTATTAATGGTTATTCTATTGGTAAATATTTTATTGGTGTTTATTAATGGTTATTCTATTGGTGGCTATTGGTGGATATTGGTGGTTATTTTAAGCTAAATTATCATAGGTTATTGGTGGTTATTTTATCGGTGGCTATTGATGGTTATTTTATTACTGGTTATTAATGGCTATTTTATTAATGGCTATTGGTGGCTATTAGTGTTTATTCTATTGGTGGTTATTTTAGGTTATATTACGATTATTGGTGGCTATTATATTATAACCTATTATTGAATATTTTAAGTTATATTATCATAAGCTATTAGTAGTTATTTTATTGTAGGTTATTCTAAATTATTTTTCATATGTTATTATTGGTTATTCTAGGTTATTTTACTTTAAGTCATTATATTATATTTTAAATTATTTCAAAAAAAATTATTTAAGATAAAATGACTTATAATAACATAAAGTATAATGACCTTGAATAACCTAAAATATAACTTGAAATAACATATATAAACTTAAAATAAAATAACCTAAGTTATAATATAAGGTTAGTTAAATAATTTAAATTAAAAATAATTAAAAATAAACAACCTATAATAACCTAATTAAGATATTTTAAAGTAGAATAACGTATAATAGTTTAATCTATAATAATTTATAATAATGTAAGGTATAAGTTAGAATAATTAAGATAATCTAAAATAATATAGGGTATTTAAAACAACAACATAAAAATAAACCTATTTATCACAATAAATTATAATAGTGAATTATGTCAATTAGTAGTGAAATATGATGTTTACATAATGATATTATAATGAAATAATTTTAACAGGGTGAAATCATTAAATATGCATGAACTTATTTCATTTTTAAGGTCCCATAATGATTTAGGTTATTGAACTACACCTCACTTTTGTAGTAGTGAATTCAAACCTAAACCTAGTGCAGTCCAAAAACAATTTTTAAAAACATTATACTGCATATACCACAAATAGACCCATTATTCCTTGAATTTAATCTTTAAATTTCTTTTTCCAAATAATATTAAATATCATTAACTTTGTGAAAATCAAAATATCTAACCCAAACACAAAAAATGAAGCCCAAAATTAAATGCAACAGGTTTTGCAAAAATATACATTACATACATGTTGTGAAAGTGCCCAAAGTGGCCCCCCCTAGTGTGTTTTCATTTAGTGCGGATTAAATCTCCACAGTTGTGTCCTTGGTTTTGGACTTCATATGTTTGATTTCATTTTGTTTTCACATCTTAAACACCATAAACTTCCAAAGTCACATGTTCTAAATTTATGAAGATGTTTTCCAAATTCACTATGAAGAAAATGTCCAAACCATGAGTTATATGGACTATGACATATGATTTGGCTTAAGTTATAGAGTCCATTTTAGATTGGATATTGATATTTTTGATGAAATTTTTTCAAAGTTTAAAAAATCAAAGGTTAATGTTGATGGGGTCATTTTTTAAAAAAAATATCAACACTATGAAAAAAAGGGGTGTTTTGTAATTGGCATGTAATTCACTATATTTATATGCCAGGAATTAAAATAGATAAGTTGTATGAATTGCACAGTTACAACTCATCATATATATGGTGGAATTCATTGCAACTCAATTACAATTCAATCAAAACAATTCATTTTCAACTACTATTCAACTCCATTATAACTACACCCATGATGTCATGTTGACGTCATTAATTGTCATCCATCTATTAAAATTTAACACGTGGCATTATGAAAAAAATTGGACATTAAAAAATTTTCAAAATATTGATCTCCATCGTTCATTATGATTATTAACGATAGTTCAAGATTACGACACATAGCATAATAAAAAATTGCCACATGGCCTATTAGTTGTATTTTGAAAAAAATAAAAAAATAAATTTTAGTAGCTAGGTAGGTTATACATAACCATAGGTAGGTAGGTTGGTAGGACTTTACTTACATATTTACTTAGGACCTACCTACCTACCTACCTACCTACCTAAGTAGAAAATTAGAACCTATTTATTTACCTAGGTAGGTAAGTAGGTAGGAAAGCACAAGACTAAGTGCACTAAATAATAGCCATGAAATTTTATCTTTTATTTTATGTTTTACCTTTGGGTTAAATTTTTTTCAATTCATCCCAAAATGACACATGTATTTTAATATGAAAACATAAGAGAACAAGTTTTCTTTATATAGTTTGTAACATGGGATTTGAAAACAAAACATATGGGTTAAATCTTTTAGTTGTTAATTAGTTGCAATTGAATTGTAACTATAACATTTAAGCATTTAAGGCAGGCCATATTCAAAGGGAAGGTTCCATTATTTTTTGGCATTTAAACAAAACTTGAACCTTTCCTATTGGCACATCTAGTGCATTAAAAATTGTAAAAAATGGAATAGAATTGAGAAAACTATGGCCCCTCAAAATAGAAGGGTCAAAAACTCAAAAAACAAACCACCAAATGTTACAAAGGTTGGTTCATAGACACCTACAAAATTCCTTGTATGTTGCTTTGTTGTTGGTAGAGTTCAAAAATAATTTGTAGAATTTTAGGTGGCATTCCTATAACATTTTAAATCGTTTTAAATGAATAAGAAATAAGAAAGTTATGAAGTTTGAAAGTAGGAGCTATCCAAAGAAAAATAAAAATAGAAACGTGCTTTATAAATTGGAAAGCTTATTTCTTTTCTTTTTATTTTTTCATTATTCATTTTCAGGAATGATTTCTAAAACTTGAAGTAGCATTCCCATAACGTTTTAAATCACTCAAAATGAAACACATATGACGAGGATATAAATAATTGATGAATATGTATCCTTATTAAGTTATAAATAGTTGTTTTATAATCATAACATAGTTGAACAATAATACTTTAGTAGTGGCGCATTAGTGGCCATACTAATTGTATCAATGAGAATCACAATAAAAAATTAATTGCAAATGCATCCCATAATGGATGGTGCAAATGTGGACACATGGCATAATCTCATGTATGTACATTGTACATTAGTTGCAACATAGTTGTTGTTTTAGTGACACATTTATAATAGTTCTAAAGTAGTTGCCACAAACAATTGCAATGCAACTCTTAAAAAAATCAAACATGGTTGACTACATATGTATGTATGATGTGTATAAATTATCGTATAAAAGACCCATTTTCAACACTTGCAATAATAATACAATTAACTAATTTTCTAACATGAAAATTTATTTATTAATACAAAGTATTTCTAAGGGGATAGCTTCACAATAGTTGTAATACCCAAGGGATAGTTGCATAATAGTTGTATAAGAGTTGTTTTTTGAGTTTTAGTTGTAGTGTAGCATGGTTTCAATGGATGCGATTTCTCAAAGTGCAAGTGCATTTGGATTTTATATAACCAAAGACATTATATATATATATATATATGACATCCATAAAAGTCCATTATACTATGTTTTCACCTTAGAATTATTATACAAGTTGCAAACACCTACCCAAATGTAAGTTATTCACCATCTAGCATTATTTGTGCTTTACGATTTGATGTTCTATTGCTTTGATAGGTCTTGTTTTTATTTTCCTCTTTGTTTGTTTATTTTAATGCTTGCCATTATTATTATTTTTCTTTTATTAACTTTGATTTTTTTTGTTTGATTTCCTTTTGGGTTTTGTGTTTAGAGTCATAATAGAGTATAATAGCTTAACAAATTTTGGCCCTTAGGTAGTAGGTCTATTTTTATATGTAGATTTTAAAAAGATGATATTTTGGCTTGTATTGAAACTTGAAATTAGTTATAGAGTAATGATATCTTGAAGATTTTGGATTATTTTTGAAGATTTTTTGAAGATTTTTGCATGGTGAAATATTTGAATTTCTATAATTTTTCTTTTGCTTTAAGATATTTTACAATGTAAATGGCAAGGCCATAGTGTGACACACCCCTTGTTTACATTCCTTTGGTTTTGTTTGTTGATGCTTGGCCAAGATCATGATTGAATTAAAGATCATTGTTTCTAAAATCATGATAGAAACTAAAGATTCAAAACTTTGTACCATAATTCCCCAAAAAATTTGCACCCATGTACATTAGAAAGTGATGCAAACAATTGAGAGAATTTTGGTGTTGTTATAGTTTGTGTAAGTTAGTTGCATTTGTTTTGTAGTAGTGGGCAAATGAATGTCTTTTCCTAAAGAGTTCTAATGGAGAGAAAACTTTGTAATAAACAATTTTGTTAAGTTTGGGGGTGCAAATGTTATGTATCATAATTATCACATGCCAAAAGATGTTTTGTTTATTGGGATTACATCAACTTTAGTAAAAGGTGTTTTTTTGCCATGTCTAGAGGTATTGCATGATCCTCCATTTTGAACTATAGATGATGTAGTTGCTTAAATTATAATGTGACCTTGGAGACAAGTTTGTTCATATTTATAAACATATGTGGTATCTAATATGCAAAGTGTAGTTTAGATTCTATCATCATACTTTGTCCAACATTGTGACTTATGCAAATGTTTCTAAACATTTTGGGTTTTAGTTTGTGTGTATGCACGTATTTATAAAAGTTGATTTGGTGTTTACTTCTAGTACATACTTGTTGTGTGTATGTGGATGAACTTTCATTTTGGTTAGTGTAAGGCATATACATATAATAAAATATTCTAAAGTTTAGGTTGTACAATTTATAGACAAATCTAGTTGATATAATGCCATGTCACCTTACATATAATCAATGAATCAAGTTAGTCATATCAAACCAACCATATGACACTCATACATAATTTACAATTGATTTTATAACATTTGTGAGTTGATTTTTTTAGTCATTTCGATCTTGAGTTTCTTAATTTCCTTCACACTAGTAGAAAATTCTTTGATAACATCAACAATAACGTGTTAGGTCCAACATCCATTTTCATCTTTTTCTTTTCTAACTTTCTATTATGTTAACTTTAAACACTAAGCAATTTGCATGCTTAATTTTTAATGTGTCAACTTGGAGGTACAACTTCATCTCCAAATGCAAAAAATTACATCACAAGGGATGTAAGAATCTTTTGAGTTTCAAGAACGCTCTAATCTTCATAAAAAAGACTCACAACATTAGTCTTTTTATGAGTAGTGCATACTCCTTGATCAACACCATGGGGCATTCTACCCATTTTAGTAGTACCAACAAACAAGTAATTGAATTTCTCATATTAAAGCTAGTTTGAAGGTGGAACTTGTGATGGTGGTTTTTTCTTTTCAACATTGTGCTTGTCCTTCATTTTGTTGAATTTGTCTTTACATTGGCCCGAGGTACATTGCACATCAATTGGGAGTGTTGAAGGATGAAACAAAAGCTTCCCGATTCTGCTTCTTGATGGCCTTCCTATTAGACTCCTAATATATTTTTTCAAACTTGTGCAACAAAAATGCAAATGTTACATTGTTCCAAAATCTCCATGTGGAATGTCTTTTTCAAGCTTGGACTTCATCTCTTTCATACACTTTGGCAAAATCATTATTAGCATCAAAGAGCATGTGTAGAAAGCTAGGATGTTGTAGTCCAAAAATAGTATGATAATGTATAATGTCATTTGTGCTTGTTTTGCTTCAGTGGAAACATTTCAAGGTATACAAAAGGAACATGAGGACCTTCACCCAATTCATGAGGCTGGTAGAAAGCTCCCATGGTTTTCTCACAAGAGAAACCTAAAAACTAATGTTTCCCAAATCCTAGAAAATCTGAAAAATCATATTCCCCAAAGCCAAAAAACCCAAAAAAATGTTGTTCCTAAAGCAAATAAACCTTGTGAAATGTTATTCTCAAAGTTTATAAACCCTAACAACCTGCTATTCCCAAAGCCCAAAAACCCTAAAAATGTTGTTCACAATGCCAAGAAACCCTGAAACAAAAACCCTTAATAATACTGTTCCCCAAAGCCAAGAAACCCCAAAGCAGCTGTTCCCAAACCCAGGAAACCCTACAAAATGCTGTTCCCAAAACCTAAAAACCCTAAAAGAGCTGTTCCCAAACCCTAGTTGCGTTCCCTGAGAGAGGTTTGGTTCGTCCACAAGATGCCGGCTGCCACCCTTTTGCACCTGTTAGAAAAAGTGCGGCAAGCGAATCCGATAAGTCTCCCGAGGCGCGCAGGTAGCCTTCCTTTCCCACTTCGCAGTTTTGGTCCGCAGTTTTGCTCGGAGACTGTCTTCTGCGTCCGCTGGGGTGCGCGCGGGCTTGTGGCGACGGTCTCTTCACCCCTCTGCGCCATGGCAACGGTTCAGGCCGTTCTGTCGTTGAATGCCGCTGCCGTCAGCATTCCATGCCCGACGCAAGCCTCACAGCAGTTGGTAAGTCGGCGCTGGTATGGCTATCCTCTGCCCTCTTCTTCGGGCCGAGTTTCTTTTTCATATTCCCCCCCCCTCCTATTCCAACACTTACAAAACGTGTATAGTCGCGGCATGCTTTCTTGCTGAACTCTGCGGCCTTAAAAAGGTGTGATTGATCTAGTTTAGTTCTTTGATGCATTGAATGCAAAGAATACGAGAGCGTGACATCTGTTCAGAAGGTCGTGAACAGCAGAGATGGTTACTGTAATGTTTGTTTGAAGTGTGGCGTCTTTGGAGGTTTTTTCGGTAGTGATAGATCCGAATCTCGGTGGATTCGTATACTCTTTGGATGTGTGTCGTCTGTCCAAAGGTGGTTTGTTTACCGTCTTTCTAAGAAGAAGGAGCTGCGTCTTGTTGTGTTGTTGTTGCGGTTTTTTTTGTTGTAGCGTGTCGCTACTTTCAACGGAATGAAGGCATTTCCAGTGCTCAAGAAAAGGCCAACTGCGCTTGCACTAAGGCTAGTTGCCTCTAGACGCCCTCTGCGCATCTCTGCGGCCGTGAGTAAAAGCTTCTCTTTCTAATCTTTGTGAAACTTTGATAGCCGAGGTCAGTGTTGTGAGCAGATGTTGTGCAACTGATTCTAGCTTTAGAATAGAGAAACTCTGACAATATCAGTAAGGATGTTGTGCGCATTTCGATGTTCAGGGTTGTGAAATCACATGTATGGAACCATGTTACTTCTCAATTGTAGCAGCTCCAGTTGAATATGGCTTACGCAAGGTGCCTTGGTGCTGCAGGCTGATCCAGAGACTTTGCAAGTTGTATCATCACTGATTGCTGAGCAGTTGGCCATTGACATAGGTCAAGTGAAAGCTGATTCTAAGTTTACTGATCTTGGGGCTGACTCCCTTGACACGGTAAGAGTATTATGGTGAAAACTTGTAAGGTTTCCAGGTCTTTATCAGTGACATTTTTTGCTGGAATTGTGCAGTAGATTGTGGGTCCAGGTTGTTTATCATTTTGTTCACTATCAGTGATGCCAGGTGGTCAAGGCTGCCCAGTTGATTTGTACTTTTAGAACCTAAATGGTTTATGCAAACTACTGCATGAAATTGGTTGGTGACTACACCTTCATGTTAGTCTACCTCATGACGAGACATTTACTTTTGTGGATAAGTATGCTGTGCATGGCTGTAGGCTCTTTGTTGATCAGCTGGTCTATGTTGTTCTTTCCTGTTTGGAAGAAACTCTTTGGCTCCATGATTTGAACCAGCCCCTTCTAACCATAATGCATTGGGGCTGGATACAGGTGGAGATCATGATGGCGCTTGAAGAGAAATTTGAGATCCAACTAGATGAAGATAATGCAGAACAGATTGTAACAGTACAGCATGCAGCAGACTTGATCCAGGATGTTGTGGCTGCTAAAAAAGCCTGAATCATGAGCCTCGGTGTTCCTGCAGAGGCTTTTTTGCTTTTGAGGTGATTCATTGTAAGGCTTTTCAGCCTATTATGTTCAATTAAGGGAGAATGACAACAGTTAATATCATTTTTGTTTCTTACTGCCTTGTACTACAAATGCTGTTATAGTGTCATTGAACTTGATGCAAAACTATGGGGATGGATTTTGCTTGTCTTTGCTGTGTCTTTATGTGCTTTCTTTGCAGACACAGTCTAAGTTTGTTCTGCAAAAGCTGCCATTGGCATTTTGATGGACGGGTCAATTGGTACATTGAGTACATGAACTGTACATGGCAGGAGACTCTTATGCAAGTTGAAGATAGAAGTCAGACTTCATGTATCACACGTTCCTAGTCACTGCTACTCATGGTGCAGGTGATACTTTGTGAATGATTCTTGTTGCATTAGTTTGGCTTTGCTGGAACTGCCAAAATGGGTACTGTCAAGTGTTATGGTGGAGTTTCTTTGCACAGGCGCACACACACACACACACACACACATATATTCTAGTGGCTATAGGCGCCGACATAATGCTTCCAAGTAGTCACCAGTAGTGTGCTCTTAAGATTATTCTCTGTGTCCAGGTTGTCCCACGCACAACCTTTTATGCAGGCTTCTTTATGTCTATACGAGTGCTGGTAATGCACACACTGAAAGGTTTGAAGCTTCTGCTTACAAGCTTTTTCCAGCTTCGATGAGGGTACTATAGATTTTGTTTATTAGCTACTCTTGAGGGCTGTCTTCCAGTTGCTTCCAGAAGTGTAGTAGAAATTAAGGATGTAGATTTTGTGTAATGGTTTGCACAACATTTTGGGCAGACAGATTCTTACATGCTTATCTGAACCCACCATACGGAGCTTATCAAGTGAGTAGGGACTCATGTCAGCTAGTCACTGCTGTTCATGGCGAAAGGTGATGCTGGAGGCTGATGGTCTGATACTTTGTGGGTGTCCTGGACTAATTCTTTTTAGATCAGTTTTAGCAATGGTCTACAAAGTTCCTAATGATGTTAATTCTTTCGATAGACCAATTATCTCAGATAATGGCTAACTTGGTCTGAAGTCCTCTTTAGTTCTGAGCTTGTACTCAAATTAGGTAACACTACCACTTGCATTGATCCCTGTACTGCAGTTCCTGACTTCAGTGCTGACACCATTGGATTGGGTGCTAATGCTTTTCCTCCTTTGCTCATTCACAGTTGATGTGTGACCACCTTCACCAAGCCACTGGTTGCATCATGGAGTTCCTTAGGGATCAAAAAACTCCAAAATTGGTACTGTTCCATGAGCTAATTTTGAGGCACAAAACAACTTGACAACAAAAGTCTGAAACCTATGAACTTAGTGACTCCAGTAACATCTGTTTGAATTCAAAGAAACTGAAATTTAAAGGTGAAATTTTGCACATATGCTTTTCAGTGTGGGTGTCCATGCAAAAGCAAGCATCTAAACCTAAGGCTCCACAACACTGTTTCTGAAGGCTAACTCTTCCGTCAGTTCTGGCAAAACCAAAACTAACTCAAAAGAATGAGTGTGATTCCCCAGTAGAAGCAAGCAAGCATCTAAGAAGCCTATGGCATAGAGAGACCAAAAACATAACAAAACAAAAATGAGTGCAGTCATGACCTTGCAATACCATGAACATGTCTGTCCAACAATGAAGAGGGAATGGTTAAAGACAAATCCCACTTTTGGTGTAAAATAAAGTAAAACCGAACAACCTCATGCAAGTCAGTAGCCAACAAAGAAGAACGAAGTTTTGTACTTTACTTCTGCTTGATACTCTTGCTCACCCAACTAATGAGCTCAAGGAATAAAACAGAAACATTTGGCATTAAAAACCCAACAATACAATCATCTAACTCTGCTGAAAATACCTGCTGACATTGTCACTCTGACAATTGAAGTTCCTTAGTTTTCTCTATGTAAAACAGCAAACATGCAAATCTTGCAGAAAGAAGCTGGAAAACTGGATCCACTGCTAGAAAGATGCGGCCAGAATTCAGTCTCCATCTGCACTTCACTGGTGAATCACTCTGCTCTTTGGTTGATGAGCTTCCAAAAGGGAAGAGAACAGAACCTGGAAGAATTGATTCTTCCATCCTGCCACATATGAGGTCCTTGTTTGGATCTGTGAAGTAGAGAGAGAAAGTTTACGACTCCTCTGTTGGCTGAGTGATGCCAAATTTGACAAGCAACTTGTTCAAATCATCAGCAGAACAGACCTGATACTTGACATCTCCCAGTGGGCTCAGACTGATTTCGGCAAGCTCCAGTTTCTCAGAGGAGAGAGTGGTGCTGTCCATGGTTTTACTAAGGACCTTGAGTGCCAACTGAACTGCTTCTTCTCTGCTGATATCATCTTTGTAGTCCTGTTTCAGCATGGATTGTGCAGCTTGATTGTTTGCACCTATGGCTCCTGCTTTCCAGCCCCCATAATTCCCACTAGGATCACTCATGTAAAGCTGGAAACCGAAGTTGTTGTCATAACCTGCAAACAGGAAAGAGACTCCAAAAGGACGCAGACCTCCGAATTGGGTATAGCCTTGCTTTGTATCGCAGAGAGATTGCACCAATTGCTCCACTGGCATGGGCTCCTGGTAAGCGAGAGTGTAGCGTTGGGCTTGTAATCTGGCAGTGTTGATGAGTATGTTGGCATCTGCCATGATGCCTGCTACTGCTACTGCTACATGATCATCGATTTTATACATCTTCTCTGTGGACTTGGTTGTGGCAAGAAGCTTGGATGTCACTCTTTTCTCTGCTGCCAAAACCACTCCATCTTTCGCTAACACACCTATGGCTGCTCCAGCATTGCTGATCGCTTCCATCGCATACTCTACTTGGTACAACCTCCCCTCCGGCGAGAAGATTGTGGTCCTGCTATCATATCGCCGGGACATCTCTTCTTCTTCTTCTTCTTCTTCTTCTTCGCCTGTGTCTCTCCACAAATAACCACACCCACCCACAAGCATACAAATAAGGAAAACAACACAAAAAGACCCAAAGGTTCACGAGGTGTCCAACAGCAAAGCAAGACCCAGCAGGCGAGATCAAAAGAGAAACAACGGTTGCGTAGGATGGAAAAGCACACAGCCGTAACAAATTCTGGCGCTCAAGCGAACAGTAGAAACAAGAAACCAACACACAGCAGGTCTTCTCTCACACAAAGCACCATTCTAGGGTTAGGGTTCACTAGATCTCCAACAGGCAAGCAAGACCCAACAGGCGAGATCAGAAGAGAAACTACTTGAGTACGATGCACACAGCAACAAAGTGTGACGCTCAAGCAAACAGAGGAAACAAGAAAACAACACAAAAGAGGTCTTCTCTCGCTCGAAGCACCATTTTAGGGTTAGGTGGTCAGCCTGCTGTGTCTGTTGTGCTGCATGATGGGTGTGGGTTGTTGCAAGGCTTTTCATGCCAACTTCTTTCTGGCCTCTTGGCACACCACAAATGAGCAACTGCCGGAAGACAGACGCACAGACAGACGTATGAAGACTTAACAATTGGACGCTTCTTCTGATTGTTGTCATCTCTTTTCTTCAGCTTTCGTTTTTTTTCGAGGTTTGGGTTTAGAAGGTCACATCTTCGAGGTTCAAGAAGATCACAACTGTTCTTGATGTCTTTTTCAGCGACAGTTGCTTCTTCTTCTTCTTTTCTTCCTCATACGCGGGTGGCTGTCGCAGTTCCATGACCCGTTTGCCATGGTTTCCGCATGTCTCTTGTATTTCAATGTTCTGTCTGATGAGGGAGAAAGACGCTCGCGCACACACGCACACACAGGGACACACAGAGTGCACAAGCAAATGAATTTTGGGATGGCTGAAGACTTCACCGAGATCTTTATTGCTCAAGAAGACTAGCTGGCCACAATCAAAGAATGAGAAGAACCCATGCACACATATATGTCAAGGTTCTGTCACCCAACAGAGTGTCATGGAATTGAGAGTTGTTGTGTTGATGATGATGAGCAGCTGCTGCTGTTGATGATTTGTTTGGACAAGAAGCAAGATGCTTGTTTTGTGCCTTTCTTGTTATGAATGAGTACCAGAGTGCCTGCTATGTTTGTTTCTTGCAGGCTTGGGTCTTGCTTTGGAGAGAGTATCATGCTACTTTATGCATAAGAATAATACCTGCAGCGTTCAGACTGGTGTGGGGTGGAAGGGGAGGGGCAGGTTTTAGCATTCTACATGCTGGTTGCTGCACACATAAAGGGTTTTAGAAGAGTGATGCCATAAAATGACAATGGCAGCAGCACCTGGCAGTGATGGCCGCATTCGCAAGAACTGGAAGTGGCGATTGCTATTACTGCTGCTGTTAGACGAGGAAGAAGATAGGCGGCAGCAGCGGGAAGATCGGCAGCAAGCTCTTGCGTACTTGCAATGGCAACAGCAACATGCTAGGCGTAAAGCATGGCTGCAACGATACTATGGTCAGTTGCAGTCCCTGTATGCTGATCTCACAGTGCTTGAGAGCTGTCGGCTACGTCAAGCTCGTGTAGCAGTAGCTGCTCTTGGAGCAGCTGTGTCTACCCAACAGAGTGTGCAGCGTAGGCTATGGGTGAAGACAAGGTCACAGGCATGGTGGGCACGATGCAACCATCCAGGGTTTCCAGAAATTGAGTTTCATCGAGCTTTTCGGATGTCTCGTGTTACATTTGATCACATTTGTGATCAGCTTGCAGTTGCAGTGGCCAAAGAAGACACAATGCTGAGGGCAGCTATACCTGTACAGCAAAGAGTTGCAGTGTGCATATGGAGGCTAGCAACAGGGGAGCCACTGCGTCTTGTGTCCAAACGCTTTGGACTGGGAATCTCAACATGCCACAAGATGGTGCTTGAGGTCTGTGCTGCTATCAATGATGTTCTTCTTCCAAAGTATGTGCAATGGCCAACAGAAGAGCGGCTTCAACGAGTGATGCAGGAGTATGAGTCCAGTTCAGGAATGCATAATGTGTTGGGCACACTGTACACGACTCACATTCCGATAATTGCTCCTAAATTCAATGTTGCATCGTACCATAACAAGCGACACACAGAGCACAATCACAAGACATCTTATTCCATTACCTTACAAGGCATGGTGGATATCCATGGCTCTTTCACGGATGTGTGTGTTGGGTTGCCTGGATCCTTAGCTGACGAGCAAGTGCTGGAGAAATCTGCATTATTCCAGAAAGGAAACAGTGGAGAGCTTCAGGGTATGTATGTAGTGGGTGGGCGAGGCTATCCACTCTTGGACTGGCTTCTAGTTCCTTATGTTCAACACAACCTGACTTGGGCTCAACATGCTTTCAATGAAAAAGTAGGGGATGTGTTACAAGTAGCTAAACGTGCGTTTTGCCGCTTAAAAGGACGCTGGCGATTCTTGCAGCGGAGAACAGAGGTCAAGTTGCAAGAACTCCCTGCAGTCTTACGGGCATGCTGTGTGCTCCACAATGTCTGTGAAATGCACCAGGAAGGTTTTGATCCAGAGCTCATGTTCAAGGTTGATGACGATGAGATGCTTCCAGAGCAAGGAAATGTTCTTCCCTCTGCGATACAATCCCGTGACACAATCGCCCATAATTTGCTTCATAATGTGCATACAGGCTCCTCTTTCCTGTGATGATATATGCAGTGATTGATGTTATACACAAATCTTCTTGTGGTTGAGAATATTGACTTGAGAATCATCACAGAGTCCAGATGAAGAAGCTCTATCACCTGTACTGGAACCAACGTTTCCTTTTTTCCTAAGATGCTTTGGGTTGCTCCAACAGTTTGCTTCAGTGTGCTTTGCACAAACCTCATTGCTGTAGAATCTTTGGTGAGGTTGTGCTTGTACGGATATGAATATTACCCTGGTCACCAGTTTCATTGCTGTGATTTGGGCAGTGGAGAAAAGAATATAGACAAAATTTTGATCACATTTTCCTCTTCTTGTGTGAGTTGTCTGTGGGTACAATTACCTTGTTGAAACTCTAGTGCTTGATCCCTGCTCCTGGTGTTTGGCATGCTTTTCCAGCACAGATGTGTTCTGCAGTTGAAGAAAAAACTGCTGTTTTGTCTTTGGGTGGTGCTTCACTCTGGTGTGATGGTTAGCAGGATATGTGAGTGCTCAGTGGTTCTTTGCTCTGGTGCGATGATGATTATGAGGACATATGTGAATGCCCAAAGGAGTCCCATAATCTTGTGACAGTGTGTAGAGTATGTCAAAGTTTTCCACCGCACCAACAATGACAATGTTAGTCCAGATTCCACACAGTGGAGAAATCTTTTGCAAAATCTTTCCAGAGAATCAGCAATTGAAAACAATGCTTTCACGGAATTGGGGAGCCAATGCAGTGGAAATCTTGGTGCAAAATATTTTCATAGAATCAACAATGAAAATGCATTCCAGGAGTGGGTGGCTCCTGAGCAAACACCGCAGCTGCCATCATCATGTTGGGAATTATACTTATGTAGGTGCCTACAGCTCTGGTCATTCTGATGGATCTTTGTTTTGCCATTAAAACTTCTACTAAGAAACAGTAATGTCTGGCTATGGAGTGGGTATTTGCAAGATGAAGGAAACAGCAGTTGTTGAAGTTTCAATGCAGGACTTCCAGTTTTTGCAGTAAAGGTCTGGCAGTTGTTATTCAGCAGATAGTCTGGTGGACATTGGGGTCACTCCACAGTGCATAAATGAACACACTTTTTTGTGGAGACCACCAGACATGATGAAGGCAGCAGCAACAGTAATGGGTATTGAGCATGTCTACAAAATGAGCTAGCAAAGTGTGAAACAAAGGATGGATCCTGATCTGTGTGTGAGAGATTGTTGTTGCTCTCTCTCTCTCTCTCCCGTGAATGTGGGAAAACCCTGAGTTACTGACAATTTTGAGTTGCTTCATAAGTCTCACCAAATTGCCAGTTAGATGGTGCAACATTCGGAAGCACCACGATCTGTCCTGTGCTGAGGGTGACTTTGAATGACAATGGCTGACCTACAAGCACAACACCTGATAGTTGCCAGTTCTGACCCCAGTTCTGGACAAGATTGAAGTAGGTGCTTCCAGTTCCTTTCACAGCAAGACCAGAGATACTTCCAGCTCCTCCAACGTTAGTTGGAAGAATCAAGAGGAACCAAGGGTTGCCATCGATTGTGAAACGAATTCCTCCCTGTTTCTGGCACCCAACTCTGCAAGCCAAAACCAAAACATGCACAACAGGAACTCAGGTAGGGAAATCTTGAATCATAAACCGCTCCATGATTGGGCAAGAATGTCTAGCATTGTATCGAAGACTGATGTATAATTTGTGCTGTGAAATGATGAAAGTGACAATGTCAGGATGCCTGCCTGCAGCTTCTGAGCTTTCTGATCGTATGATTCATCGAATTGTGAACAAACAAATGAAACATGTCTGTGATTGCAGTTACTTCACCTTCGGTATGTGACTGGGACAATGCCACCTTGATACTGAGCAATTTGAAGCCAAGCAGGTTCAGCCATGTCGAAATGTTCTCGAGGTGGGTTACACCAACCTCCATTATTGCTTGACTCCGCCCAGTTGGGAGGACAGAGATTTGTAGCTGTCAATGTGATGGTGGGACTGCCAGGCAAACACCATTTACTATTCACACACTTGATCTCATAACATGCTCCGCAGGTGAGGCCATTGTTGAAAAGCACTGTACTCAGTGCTGCTGTTTGGGTCCCATATCCTTGAGAATAGAGGTTTCCATACCCACAAGCTCCACCTGCACAGAGCCATGGATCCTTATACATACAAAGTGGCACCAAAGAGTGCTATTGTGCAAATTCTACCTGGTAATCTGCAGGAAGGATCAAAGGTTCGATTGCCATACCCATTGTGCCTGATGCATCTGCTCCACCATAGAAAGTGGAGTAAGCTCCCAAAATCCATGGTCCTGGAGTGAATGTGCTGGATGGCACTGATGATGTTCCAGGAATTGGTTGGTATGCGAGACTGGCACCACCATTGCTTCCAGCTCCAACATTGTCAGGATCTAAGCTGAACACTAAACCAGTATCATCAGTAGTAGTAGCTTGGACCCCTCCAGAAGCTGCTGCTGCTGCAAATACATCTCCATAGATATCTGTGTTTGCAGTAGTAGTAGTTTGGGTTGAGAATTGAGGAAAATCTGCAGCATCTGGTGGACTGTCGACAGCCAAACTGAAATATAAACCACTATCATCGGTGTAGGTATATCCATTGCTATCAGCAGTGAGTTCTCCCTGAGTGGTGGATACAGCAAGCACAGCCCATAATGCCACTGCAAGCATGCACAGATCAGCTGCACCACCCATGGACCTAGCCCTGCACACCACCAACGACAGTGAAGCTCACTACACATCACTTTTTTTAGATATGACATTGCTTTTGCATGCAGATTGTAGTACTGAACTACAACCCAGGCTCTAAACTGTCTCCATGATTGATCTACAAGCTTGGAATGTGGTGGAGCTCCCTACCACTTGCATTATAATCAGACCAATCTACAAATCTACTTGAGAATTTTCTGCCATTACTCTCACTGAAGGGAAAGAAGCACGTCAATCCTTTTTGAGCAAATACGTGATGAGTGCTACAATCCAACAACTCCTGGCAAGCTCTCTTGTCATTAACTCTCTTGTGTTCTTGCATGATCCTTGTTTGACAACACTCAAGACACAGTAACAAAATACTGCAAATACATGTCCATTACTTGATGATGATCATCAGCACATATTAAGATCCCTGCCTGCAAGTTATCAAAGTTCAGTAGATTCCACTTACATTGTGTTGTTGCAGATCCACAGGGGGATGATGATGATGATGATGACTCACACTTGCGGTGCACTTCAAAGACACTCCAGATGCAAGAACAACATAACACCTAGTTTGCTTCCCAAACTACTCAAACAAAAAAGAAAAAACTCTCCAGTGAACTCCGAGCAGCTCTTGGGTATCATCAATTGCTGCAGCTGCAATGCTGTACCACATCATTGGATTAGCTGCAACACCCATATACACACACACCCATCTCCACAAAAGGATCAGAAGAAGAAGTGCACACAAATATTACCAAAGCCGTATCTTAGTGCAAAATATAGCATACTGCCAAAATTGGAGTGAGTAGCAGCTACAAACCAGACCCACTTTTTTTTCTTTTTTTTTGGTTCAGTTCTTCAGAGACTTCCATGCTTTTTTTTGGTCAATTTTGTGTTGTAGCCAAGGTAGCAATGATCCACATGAAAATTCAGCCAGATTTGGCATAGCTAAATATGAAAGTAAAATTTTAAAAACATCCTTCTATATTTTTGGCTACTCTACATCAACCATGTATAGAAATCTGGCGATTTTTCTTAAATTTTGGTCGAATTGTGGCTATTAAAAATCTCAAAAAGCACATGATTTTAGCACTTTTATTGTTTTAAATATAGTTTTTTTTGGCTATATATAGCCAGCCAAAAAAATGGCTGTTCAGAATCAGAGTCTTCAAAAGATTTTATTATTATGTAGAATACTTTTCTCCCGCTGATTTTTCCTCCTGAATGTGCAAGACTAGTTGAGCTACAGAACCGCCATTTAAAAAATTATTAAAATTTTGTTTTTGGGTTTCCGAGGACGACGATTGAATCCCTCTGCTGCATCCGGCCGGGCCGGGCTTTGTAACGACAATAGGGTGGTGCACCCAACTATTTGTGGGAATCTAAAATTGGTGGGTTCCGTTGATTTTAGAAGCAGCTTGTTGCGCTGATCTCGCTATACTACAATCACGCGGCTCCTCGCGTCCGCCATCGTTTGAACTCGCTCTGGATTTGGATTTCTCTCGCGCGAGCTTTGGGGGACCCGGGTGTCCAGCCGCTCGCTGCCTTCTCGCTCAGCGCGCCGTCGACGACGTGAGGCCGGCCGCCGAACGCCGTCCGTCGGCGCGCTTTCGTTCGAACTTCGTCGTTGGCCCCACCCCCGAAAGTCAACAACATGGGTACCGGTTATCATTTTTTAATAAAAATAAAGAAAGGCCAGTTATTATAATTATTATAGTGTAGAAAAAAATATAGGCTATAATATAGATGGTCTATGGAATAAGAAAAAAAACCCTATATAAATAAATAAATAAATAAATAAAGCCTATATGGTCAATTACATTGTTAGAATGGGAGTCTTGAATTGTTTTGAGAAGTTAGTTAATAACTTTCTTATAAAGTAACACTTAAATTGTCGTGATAACATTAAATAAAAGATTTATGGCCAATGAGATTGTTCTACCTAATTGGTGCTTTAAGTTTTTTTATAAAGAAAATTGCCTTATTTATTGGTGAAGGAATTATTTGTTTACATGTTGCATTGTTAAACTAACATACAAATTGCAAAGGAATTGGTAAAAAATAATTTAGAATTTTTGGACACATTATTCTTTGATTTTATTAAAGATTTCATGCGAGGTTCTCCTTATTTATCTACTTATATAATATCCTTGGATGATCGTTTTTTTTATCCATCCGTTTCATCATCTGTCGTCCATATTAATATATAATACGAATGGATTACGAGTCTTGACATTTCATGGGGGAATTGGTTAATGTAAGATGGGATTTTGGTGATTGTCATCACTTTGACAATTTCAGAGTCATTTCAGATTATAATTCGTCATAGATCAAATTTCATTTAAAAATTGTTTTGTTTGTATTTTGTTGTTTGTATTGCACCTTTTTAATTTTAATTTTTTTTGGGTCTATTTGTATTCTATTGTGAACTTCTCTAATGAATCAGACTTTTGTTGACATTTTGCCTCACAAATCAAGAATTTTTATAAAAAAAATTTGATAGAACAAAATGATATCTAATGAAATTTACAAAATTTTATATTTTGAAAAGACAAAATTGATTACGACAAAACTATTATTATGTCCACACAAAATAGTTTAATCATCGTCATTGTTGGTAGTGCAAAGCAGCATGGAGCCCAAATATATAATATAAAATGGGTTTTGAGACTTGACAAATTATTTGTGATGTTTTATATATTGCAATTAATTCACATATTACTTTTGAGTCTAAGGATAAAGTCAAGAATGATTGTGAACTTGTTGGAGGAACACATCAGGAACTCGAGGAACATTGTTCACAACCTCTTGGGAACTTGATGGGAACGCACGTTGAGAACAACAAAAAAATCCAACACCCCCCAACCCTCCCCCAAAAGAAAAAAAAAAAAAAAAACTTTTGGCCCACCAACAAATTTTTATTTTCCCTTTATTTAAATTTTTTTTTTTTCCTCTTATACAAAAATTTTTAAACAAA
>Ga0116231_10004375_pt1 | contig 28634 bp, 21 predicted proteins | sample S1TSphgellanicum_2_FD_89695 | JGI IMG/M metagenome (GOLD analysis project Ga0116231, IMG submission 89695) | Host-associated microbial communities from peat moss isolated from Minnesota, USA - S1T2_Fd - Sphagnum magellanicum MG | ecosystem: Host-associated > Plants > Peat moss > Unclassified...
GAATGGCGCTCAGGTACTCGCGGGAATCGGGTCTGCGGGGGCCAGCACCAACTCCACCTCCAATCAATCGAAGGCAGCGCCGACTGCGTCCAAGTATCTCTGCGATCGAATCGCCCAAGAGAAGCCAAAGACCGATGAGGAGAAGGAGCTAGGGGACAAGTTTCGCAAGCGCATCCTGGCCGGGAATCCGTTTCGCCTCAACCGATTCGGCGTGTTGGAGATTCCCGGGCTCACGTCGATCCCACTAGCCGGCTTGACGGCTGATGAAGCGACGGCCCGTCTGGCGGCAGACCCTGAATTGAACGACTACCAGGTGCGGCTGAGCTTGCTGCGCCTGCAACCCGCCGGCGAAGAAGCGTTGAAGCCCTTCGGCTACGATCTCTTCGAGGGTGTCCCAAGCACGTTTGCTCCGGTTTCGGATATCCAGGTGCCCGTTGACTACATTGTCGGTCCGGGCGATACCTTCGACATCCAACTGTACGGCAACGAGCCGGCGAGCTATATCCTCACGGTCGAACGCGACGGCAGAGTCAACTTCCCCAAGCTCGGCCCGATCATGGTCAGTGCGATGACCTTCGATCAGGCTCGCGAGGCCATCCAGCAGCGCGTGGCACAGCAACTCATCGGCAGCCGTGTCAGCGTGACCATGGGCGATCTGCGTTCAATCCGTGTCTTCGTGTTAGGCGAAGCGAACAAGCCGGGCTCCTACACCGTGAGCGGACTGTCGACGATGACGAACGCGCTGTTCGTCAGCGGCGGCGTCAAGAAGATCGGCTCGCTGCGCCATATCGAGCTCAAGCGCAATGGTCAGTTGATCACGGTTCTCGACTTGTACGATCTCCTGCTGCACGGCGATACTAGCGGCGACCGGCAGCTCCTGCCCGGTGATGTGATTTTCATACCGCCGATCGGCAATACGGTCTCGGTCGATGGCGCAGTGCGGCGACCCGCAATTTACGAACTCAAGAACGAGAAAACGGTGGGTCAGGCCGTGGATCTCGCCGGCGGATTGTTACCTGACGCTGATGAAAAGCTCGTGCATTTAGAGCGCATCCTGCCGTCGCGCTTGCGCGAGATGCAGGACATCGATTTGACCGTGGCGGCGAGTCGCGGCACGCTGCTCGCCAACGGCGACAAGCTGCGCGTGCCGGCCATTCGTCCGACGCTCGAAAATTCAGTGACATTGAGCGGCTACGTGTTCCGGCCCGGGTCTTTTGAATTTCACGCCGGCCTGCGGCTCAGTGATGTCCTGCCGAGCTTCGATGAGCTGCGTCCCAACGCGGATCTGCACTACATCATGATTCGTCGCGAGGTTCCGCCTGAAGAGCGGGTCGAAGTGGTTTCCGCAGATCTGAAGCGGGCGCTCGCGGCACGTGGGTCCGCGGCGGACATCGAGCTCAAACCCCGCGATCAGATCATCGTCTTTGACCTCTCGGCCAATCGCGATCGGCTGCTGGCTCCGGTCCTCGATACCTTGGAACTGCAGGCGACGCCGGAGCGGCCGGAGCAGATCGTGAGCATCGATGGGCGCGTCAAAGCTCCCGGTCGCTATCCGCTGGAACCGAGCATGCGCATCAGCGACTTGATTCGTGCCGGTGGCAGCCTAGAAGATGCCGCGTATCGCGGTCAGGCGGAATTGTCGCGTTACAAGGTGGTAAACGGCGATGCGCGCCAGACCGAATTGATCCCGGTGGATCTCGCGGCGATCCGCCGCGGGGATGCGGCCGCCGATCTGCAACTCATGCCCTTCGATGTGCTCGTCATCAAGCCGATCCCCATGTGGCAGGAGCCCGGAACCATCGAACTCACCGGCGAAGTACGATTCCCCGGCAAGTACCCGATACACCAGGGAGAGACTCTGTACTCCGTTTTGCAGCGCGCAGGCGGGTTCACCGATGTTGCGTTCCCAGAAGGCGCCGTTTTCATTCGCGAAGAACTCAAGAAGCGCGAGAAGGACCAAATCGAATTACTCAGCAATCGCTTGCAGAGCGATCTCGCCGCCTTATCCCTGGAAGCCGTGGCGAGCAGCGCAGCCACTTCAAATTCGGGAGGCGCTGCCGGAGCCACTCAGGCACTCGTCGTCGGCCAGCAGCTATTGTCGCAACTTCGGGACTCGAAGCCCGTCGGGCGGCTCGTCATCGATCTGGCGCAGGTCAATCGCCATCCGGGTGCGCCTGGCGACGTGTTGTTGCGCGACGGCGATCGGCTGCTCGTGCCGAAACAAACCCAGGAGATCACGATTCTCGGCGAAGTACAGAGTCCGACGTCGCATGTCTATCGCGCCGGCCTCACCCGCGACGATTACATCGCGCTCAGTGGTGGAACCACGCAAAAGGCCGACCGCAGACGCATATACGTCGTGCGTGCCAATGGCGACGTTCTGACCTCAGGCCACACGGGCGGTTGGTTCCGCAAATCCCACAGCTTCGAGATGCGGCCGGGGGACGTCATCGTCGTGCCGCTCGATACGGAGCGGGTCAACGCTTTGCCGGTCTGGCAGGCGGTGACGACGATCATCTATAACCTGGCTGTCGCTTTGCTCGCCGTGCGCAGCGTCTAGGGATGACCGTTCTGCGACCGACGAACGAGGTGGCCCGTGGAAGAAAGGGCCTGGGTGTCGGAATCGCTTTGACCTTCGTTGGGCTGGCGCTCGCGAACAGCGTTCAGGCGGACGGCGTAACCGCCTATTTGCCCTTGGATCTCGAGCCGGAGATCGAACGGCAGATCGAGCGTGTGCTGATACTTGCCGATGAGCCGATTCTCAAGCGGCCTTTCGCGGTCGGACTCGTCGAGGACGCGTTACCGCAGGCCTGCGAAGCGGACAAGCCGCTTTGTGAAAAAGTTCGGCGCTATCTAGAACGCTACTCCCGCGACTACGCCGTCACGGAAGCGAGTGCCACCGGCACGGTCGTCCACGGCAAAGATACCTCCGTTCTGCCGAACTCTTATGGGGAGCCCGTCAGCAGCAAGTGGGAACTGTCAGCGCAGGGTTTCCTACAACCCAATGACTATGTCCTGGCCGCCGCGGGTGCGGTTGCGTATTCGGGGCGAACTGTGCCCGTCGGTTCCATGCTCAGTATCGGTACGAACTGGGCACAGATCGACCTAGGCTACCGCAACCATTGGTTTTCTCCCATGACCGACAGCAGTACGCTGATCGGCACCGAGGCGCCTACATTGCCCTCGGTCACGATCTCGAACTACGAACCGCTGACACGCTTGGGCTTCCAGTACGAATTTTTTCTTGCGCGTCTGTCGGCACAACCGCTCACCTACGCCGGACAGTCGGGCTATGGTCAGCCAAGGCTGTTCGGAGCGCAGTTCTCGATCGAGCCCTTTCCGGGTTGGTCGATCGGTGTGAATCGATTGCTCGAATATGGGGGTGGCATCGGCTTGCCCGGTTCCGCGAGTTTTCTCGTCAAGGACTTTTTTAAGCCAGGCGGACAGTCGCAAAACGAAGGAAACCAACAGGCGTCCTACGTCAGCCGATTCATCTTTCCGGGCAAAGTGCCGGTGGCGGTCTATGCGCAATATGCCGGCGAGAACACGGAGGACGGCGGCAGTTTGCTCTTGGGTAATTCCGCCTTATCGCTGGGTATCGACTTCCCGAAGCTCGGTCGATATTTCGATGCCACGTACGAGTATTCCGAGTGGCAGAACACCTGGTACACACATTTTATTTACCAAAACGGAATGAGTAACGACGGCTATGTGCTGGGCAACTGGGGTGCAGATCAACGCATTTTTCATGACGGGATCGGTGCGCGCAGTCAGATGCTACGCGTCGGTTGGTTCCCCTCGTTTGGCGGATATTTGGAGGAGCGTATCCGGACGGTCGCCAACCAGAGCTATTACGCTTTCGGGGATGCCCGCGACTACACGCCTAACGGCGTTCCCTATCCCTACCACCACTACTATGACTTCACACTGCGCTATTCGCGACCATGGAATGATCTGACACTGGGTGGGGAGTTGATCGCCGGACGCGACGTCTTCGGCCAGTCATTCACGCGCCTCTCGGGATTCGTGCGCTATGGCGGCGATGCCCGCACTCGCGATGAAGGTTTCGTCGACGAGAGCGTTCCAGATCTCGATGCGCCACCTATCGAACACCGTGATGACGGCGTCGAATGGTTCGTCGACGCGGGTGCCGACGCCAGCAAGGTACATGAAGACTTACAGCAAGGTCTGCCAATCGTGGCAAGCAAGCTCGGATTTGGGCCGCACTTTGGTATTGGCGTTCGCCGGGATGTGTTCGGTAGCAACGATCTCGGTGTCAGGATCGAGTACGACCAGGTCGACGGGCATGCCCTCGTCGGGTTGCGACTTATCGACTATCGTTATCGGTTCGACGGCCCACTCGCATTGGGAGTGTTTGCGGGCGCGGCTCGATACAATTTGCAGACCCCCGCGTTTTCGATTTATTACGGTGGTGGCGTGCAATGGCGCGACATCGTTCCCAAGTGGGATCTCAGTTTGGAATACCGACACGCGCAGAATCTTGCGCGGGACCATTTGTTGGCGAGCGATCCACCGGGTGAGCGACCGGACAGCTTCTACAAGGTTGACGGTGGTCTTCTATACGTGTCGCGAAAATTCTAGAGCCGAATTCCTAGATCCTGACGATGTCGTTCAGCCAGAGGCGACTCAGAAGTCGTAATCGAATGTTCAAACATCGTCTCTGGGATCGGCGCTCTTAGCATTAATTACCGTATCCTTGATATCCCTTCCCTTGCGGTATCAGCGAAGGGTAAAAAATTTGATCATTCCACCACGCCGCAATTTCTGATTGACTGTCGATGGAGCCTCGCAAGAAAGACAACACTAGACTGGAGGTGTGAACAGTGTTTATCTGCATTTCCAAGGGTATCCCGTTAGATTCACCGACGTGCCAGGCGATCCAAGGAACTCGCTGGGCAGTCGAAGGCGAGTCCATCCGTAGCCAATGGTCGGACGAAACTACGAGCAACGTGTCCCGCTCTCGTGCTTGAGCGCTTAGAATCGACATGGCGCTGCCAATCAGTTGATCTGCGATGACGAGATTATTGCGATAGCTTCCATGATCGTCGCTCACTGATTTCAAACCCAAAGCTCGTTGGGAATAATCTCCTGGAGGATGCGGCAAGTTTACGTGAATGAATATCAGCGATCGATCTTGCCGCCCAACATATGTCGGAAATGCGCGTACAGTCTCTTCGCTGATCCGGTACATCGGTTCGAATAATCGAAACAGAGCCCCCGGCAGCACGATGCCGGATCCAGGAATCCAACGCGCAGTGGCAATCACGGGTTGCCCAAAAAAAATCAGAGCATCGAACCACCTACCAGCATTGATCTCTGGCGATGCGAGACATGGGGTTACCGATGGGAATAACGTGCAGTAGGGGTGATAGAAACCGAGAATGGCCGCGGATCCCGGGCCCTCTGGAAGATTGCCAAATACAGAGTCGGCCTCTTGAAAGATGCGCACGCCCGCGTTGCGTGTCTCGAGTCGGAGGTGCTTACCGTCAAAAGCCAGGCCGTAAAGCGGATAGCCTGTTAACAAAGACGGCAAAGATGCAACCGTGTCTTTGGCCGGAGAATAGGCATTTGTCGCAGAAACTCCAATTCTCGCCAATTTAGCCAGATTCGGCATCGGCGGGTTGTTCGGCCCTCCAGCCTCTCCGAGAGTCTGGTTGAAGTCCAACTCGTCAAGAATGATCCAGACAACCTTGCGTGTTATCTCTTTGGCCTGCACGCGAGGGATTGAGCGCTCTCGCGTTGGTTTGGCCCCATCTGACAGCGGATTCAGATAATGATCATCCGAGCTAATCGGGCCATGCGGCGAGAATTCTAGGCGAGCGACGAGCAGAAGCGCAAAGGCATATCCAAGAATTGACAAGAATCTAAGAACGCGCGGCCAGAACTGCTTGGCGAAATTCAAAGCAACAAACAGCCCGACCAGTGCTATGACAACCAACTCGACTCGGAGTCCGCGCGTCAGTTGGCTTGGTACCCTCGTTGCAATTAAAGAAAGTGCGATGTTCAGTATGGAGTATCCGGCGGCGCTAAATATCCCAAGAACGCCTATCCAACAGAACAATGCAACAACGACTCCAACAAGCAAACTATCCGGTCTTCGATCGATTACGATCAACTGAAACGACGCAATCGCCGGTGTCAAGACAAGTACCGCAACAAGGGAGGGATATAGAATTTGCTGAAAGTCGTTGGGAAGCCAATACGTTCCAACTTGCGGCATGTAGTAGGCGGACGCGTATAGAAGCGCAAGGCCCAATGATCTTCCGAGCAATCTGATAATGTCGTTCATAAATGCTGATCTGCCCGATTTGGCGAACACGGCTTCGTCCAATGAGGCTGGTTTGTCAATCCGATTTTCCTATGGCGAGAGACGCAATCTGAGCCCTTCCATGAACGCGCGCTGTTTGACGCAATACTTGCGCCAGCTTTCACCTCCGAATAGCAGCCGCCAGTGAAACAGCGCCTGTAGTGCGCAAAGCCACGGTAGCACCGTGATCAGAGAAAAGTGTTTACGGAGAAACAATACGCGGTTGCGTGTTGTGTAGCGAACGTAGAACGGTGAACTCGCCCCTCCCGTCAATGAGCTGACCTTGTGCAACAAGGACACCGACGGTGTGTACCACAAACTTATTCCAAGCCCTTTAGCCCTCCAGCAATAATCGGCATCTTCCGTATAGACAAAAAAGCGCTCATCGAAGTATCCGATTCGCTCGATCGCACTGCGCCGGATTAGAATACAACAGCCAGGCGCGAACTCCACTTGGCTCGGCGTTTCATACTGACCCGCGTCAATTTCGTCCTCTCCGATATGTATGCTCGCGTAACCGCGCAGACGCCTAAATCTACCGCCCGCGGCCCATAGTCGGTTGGGCTCGTCGAAGCGATAGATCTTTGGCACCGTCAGGTCCGCGCCGAGGTCTCTTTCTGCGCACAAAAGGCGCGATACGAGCGAGGCATCGAACACGGTATCATTGTTAAGTATCAGGATATGGCTACAACCTTCGGTAAGTGCGGCTCGCATGCCCGTATTGCAGCCGGCGGCGAAGCCGACGTTTCCCTCACTCTGAATTATCCGGATACGGGAATCGGGGGATCGCCTGATACGCAAAAGCGTGTCATCAACAGAGGCGTTATCGACGATGTAAAGGACAAAGGAGGCGTGCCCCTGTGATAGAGCGGACCGCAGAAAATCGTCTATGACATCGCCGCTGTTGTAGGTCACAGTCACCACTCCGACTTTGGAAGCCGGGGCCGGTTCAAGGCGGTCGTGTTGCGGTGTGAGCGATGCTTCGGTGTGGACGTTCACTCTGATGCTGTCGCGGCCTCTTCAGATCGTGTTCAATTATCAAGCAACCCTAACATGAAAAACGGGCGCCTATTGTCGAATGGAAGCGGCCGGCTCCCAGGTTCGGTAATTGTTGCCGCGAAACGATTGAATTACCCCGTATCCCGTACCAACGAGAGCGAGCAAGATATCTGCAATTTGAGAAACTGGTCGGATTTTCCAGCGCCATCCGGCTACAATTGCACCTCCAGTTGCGCATGCGGTAATCGACGCGGCGGTCGCGTGACCCGCGAAGCACAGACCGATGAAGATGAGAATGGCCGACGACCCCATAAAATAGACGCAGAGCCAGCGCAAGACCTTGTGTGAGATGTACATGTAAAGAGTCAATATCGGCATGCGCGAGATTTCGGGCCAGAGCGCGCGATGGACGTTGACGGCTTGGCATGCAATTCTGGCCTTCCTATAGAATTCTTCCTGCGATCGTGTCGCGGATCTCTCGTAGGCGACGACGTTCCCGACCTGAATCACATGATACCCCGACAGCAGCACGCCAAGTGACACATAGAAATCATCGATCAGGTGGCTCGGCGGCCGTCTGTACGCGTTGGCACGTACGGCAAACAGCGATCCGTCAGCTCCTATAACCTGACCCCAGATACTCTCTAATTGCTTGATCGTCTGCTCTCCCTTCCAATACACGGAGCCGATCTGTGCGGTTGTCGACTCAGACTCGTTGGTATATATCAAATTCCCGCATACGCAACCCACGCGCGGATTCGAGAAATGTTCGCCTAACCGCTTCAAGACCCCCAAGTCCAGGCGGACGTTGGCATCGCTAAAAACAAGTACAGACGCGGTGGTGAGATCCACCAATTGGTTCATTCCGTGGGTTTTGCCGTGACGCTCGCTCGAATGGACTACGGTTATTTGCCGGGAAAAAGACTTCAATATGGTCCCAGTCTCATCCGAGCATCCGTCGACATAGACCAGCACATCTGTGTTCGGAGCGGTGCCTGCCAATGCAATCAAGTTCTCCGCCTTCGCGCGAATCACGCTTTCCTCGTTGTAAGCGCAGGTGCAGAGAGCAAACCTAAGATCCTGTGACGGGGCGTATGCGTCAGGAATCGCTGGGGTCTTTCCGCGAAATCCGATGTAGCGCCACACCCGCAGGGACATCGGGTAGGTCAAAAATGGATGAACGGTGAGCAGCAATAGTATCGCTGCACCGCCAAATAACGTCAAAATGACCAAGCTTCAATCCCGTCGATCGCGGTTATTGCACGCTAAACAAACCGGGCCACGGCTATTTCAGTTCCAACAGGCTCAGCCTCATCTCGGCCAAATTACCAGCGTTCAACTTGGCTCGAATATTTGAGTATCCGAATCGCGGAAACTCTCGCTCGTCCGCCAACCGAACCCTAATTTCGTCTTGGATTGACTGCACGTCGGGAAAAAGCCTTATGCCCCCCTCCAGATCCCATCTTGCGATGTCATCGATATAGGTGTTCGGTAACGAGAATATCTCCACGCCTGCATTGATGATATCAAACACCGATCCGCTTGCGGTAAACGAGTACTTCGAACGATTCAGAAGAACGGCGGCATCGAGCCTGCAAATTTCTGCCGAGAATTTGTCCGTATCGAGGCCCGTTGGCCGGTCGGCCATCACATTTACCCATTGGCGCCCCGCGGTTGATGCATTCCGCTCCACACCCCCGACAACCACGAATTCCACAAGCCGGTCTTCTATTAGATCCGCACACGATTCGGCGAGCAAGAAGAAGTCTTCGATTCCCCGAACGATGCGTCCCGCGCCCACGAACCCGATTCGGATCGGCGTGCTCCGCGGACGGGTGACCGCTGGTACAGGACCAAAAATGTAGGGATGAGTGAATATACGAATCCGGCTGAGCTGAGGCTTTTCGGGAAATCGGTCCATCAACCTTGACCGCAACCCGTCGCCCAACACGTACAGAGTGGGCCAGTCCCCCCTATAAAGCCGCAGGATGGCGCACTTAGTCCAAAAGCCTTCTTTGTAAATCCGCTGCTTTTCATTGATAACCAGGGACTCTAGTTCTCCGTGCAATACGATACGCAGACGGGTCTTGCGGAGAATCGGCGCCATAAGAAGCAAGCACGTCAGTACATTTGGAAACACCGACAGCAAAATGACAGTGGCACCACGCCTCTGTGCGCGAAGAAGAATTCTCGTTACGACGCACAATTCGACCAGGAACTTCGTGATGAAGTTGCGGCGTGTACCCGGTATCACAGGAACTTTCACCCACGAAACTTCCTGACCCGAAAAAGTAGATGCCAATTCTTCGCCCTGAGACGCTTCACTAAACACTGTGACGCGGGCGCCGATTGCGCTCGCGCTCTCCGTTACTAAACGGAGGAATGCACTATTGAATGAAAAGTGCTCACGTCCACACATGTTAGGCTCGACTAAGAACACCTCCGCCGGAGCTGAGGACTCGACATTGTGGAACTCGGCCAATCTGACCTCGTATCTCTCGGAAATTATATTTGCGGGGTGGGTGAGGCCTCGAGTTCGGTGCGTCGTGATACGCGCGAGTCGTTGCCGCCTGACGTTGCAAGTCGCATCTTGCTAGTCGAAAACAGTTTTGACCGGGTAGAACCTTTCGGGAAAGCTGCTATAGATGAAGCCCAGTTGGACGAACAGCAACAGGAGAAACACGGTGTAAGCCGCGCCCCTCATACTCAAGGGAGCCGGTCGAAATTTGAAGTTCGAAAGCACGCAGGCGTACATTGGAATGGCGTAAAGGGGATAGCGAGCAAATACTTCAGAGATGGGAAGTAATGCGGCACACAACAACAATATTCCAGTGCCACTCTTTAGGCAGAAAAAAGACCAGCTCGCGGACTCATCCTCTCCATCCGTTCGCAGCGCCAATGTCAGCGCCCATATCGTCACAAGAAGCCAATATGAAAGCTTCACATATGCACGGAGTGTCGTGCTAACGCCCGATGACTTTGCTTCGATGTAATCTGAGCCAAAGTATGAGGCCAACGGCGTCAAGCTTACAAGGGCGACGACGTTTATGTGTGTAACCAAGAAGTAGGTTGCCGCGGCGGCGCAGAACATACCAACTATTAGTTTCTTACCTTGCAACTGAGTCAGGGCGACCGTGATAGCTATCGGTGCGACTGCAGAATAGTGGAACATCACCGACAGGAATGCGGCAAGGAGAGCGAACAGATAACGCCGCTTGAACAAGTAGTATGCAAATGCCCAATACAGAATTACTGCAACATCCTGCCGAACGAAATAGATATCGTAAAACGAAGTGCAGAAAAGCACGAAGATCGCTACGAGCGGCGCCGCGCAGGATTTCATCAGCATTTGGTACTTGACGCCGAAAAGTAGCGTGGCAATACAGAAAAGAAATATGGAATATCCGGCGCGCCACGAATTCAGCAAGACAGCGAGATACGCATACCCAGGTCCCCACCAGCTCTGTTCTTTTACTGCTTTCATCGACGTCAGTGCCTGGTACATGCTGGCGTACATTGGCCAGTCGGTCCCGGTATCCCATCGCAAGAACGAGATGGCGTAGCCAAGAAGCGACAAGTACAGCACCAGGGGTGCTTCGTGCTTTCTGTCGATCACTCCTGACAATCGGGCTGCGGCAAATAGAAAGAGCACGGTGCCGATGACGATGTACAGCGTCATGCGGTTACGGACCCCAAGTCGTCATTTGCTCTCCTCGGTAACGCACATCGCATACGTGCCGTTACGGACCTTTGCTATTACGGATGCGCGACACTGCTCAATGTCTTGCGAGCGTGTCTGACGTAGCCTTGGCCATGAGAATTCCGAGCGACAGGAGCAGTCCGAAAAGGAACCCCAGACTGATCCACAATCCCTTCTGTGGCGAAGACGCGCGCTCGGCAACGACGGCTGGATCAATGACCTTAAATGCGTACTCGTCGCTGCCCCTGGCAATCATCTGCTTCTTGATCTCCGTCTCCAAGAGGGAATAGATCGCATTGCGTGTTTCGACGATATTGGTCTTGCTTGCTTGATCGTTTAGATAGGCGATATTGCGATCCGTTTCGCGGATCGCTTTTTCCCGCAAAACATCGTTCGTAAGGCTTACCAGTCCGTTCGCCCATTCCGCGGCAAGACGCGGATCGGTCCATGTAATTGTCAGTGTTACAAGTCCAGACCGAGCGCCGTCATTGACTTCACGGACATGCCTGGCGAAATACTGGTTTCCTTTCCAGAGAGTCGGGATCTTCTCGGGATCCGCAGTGATCCATTTTTGGAGTCGCGAATCCCACATATTCTTGAACAGGATAGGCAGCAGATTGTGTTCCCGAATGTATTTCTCGGTCAGGGCCTCGGACTGAAGTGTAGCTATCGCGTCTTCCTTGTCCCCACCACCACCGGGTGCGGCAATACCCGCAAGCGATGCCAGTCCCCCCAGTTGCGACAGCGCGGAACTGACCCCACCCAGCCCCCCGGAACCGGACTGATTCGTCACTGGAGACAGCAATACCTTGGCGACATATTGCTTCGGTAGAGACCACGCGGCAATCGCCGCCACGAGTGATGTGCAGATGGTTATGCTGGCTATCAGCTTCCACCCGCGCCGAAGTATGGTGAAAAACTCGTGGAGGCTCATACCTCCGTCCGGAAGGAGCAAACTGCTGGCCGCACTGGCTGAGATCCGGTCATTCATCGTTACGGAAGATCCTACCCGAATGTCGAAACGGAAATATAAACCAATGAGGCGCGAGCGCGATAACTCGTTTGACCTCAGACAAGGGACCGCGAACGGATTTGTGTGATGGAGAGCGAATGCGGAGGAGGCTCTTGTCCGGCGCATTCGAGGCATACCGGGTATAATGCGAAATCTCGGCCAATGAGTCGCTTTGTTCGTTTGAACATTCCAGGTAGGTAATGAGATTTAACGCTGTCAGGACCATTACCCTATCTGAACATCTCGACTTCCCTTCTTGTGCGGTGTCCGCTTGGCCGGAGTCTTGCGTGGGTCTCGTATGACTGATGTGACTGTCGCCATCGTTACGTACCGATCCAAAGCGGAAATTCCAGCTTGCATTGAGAGCGTACTTGCCTCGGATGTCGCCGTGAAGGTTGTCGTAATCGATAACGCTTCGAATGACGGCACGCTCGAGACGGCCAGGGCGTACGCTGCCAGGTACGCCAACGTAATTGCTGTCGACAGCGGCGGGAACATAGGACTTGCGGCGGCAAACAATCTCGTGATGCCGTATATCGAGGGTGAGTATGTTCTGATTCTCAATCCGGACACCGTGATCAGGTCGGATACTCTCTCTTTGTTGATAGCCGCAATGGAAGGTGACACGAAAATTGGGGTCGTGGGTCCGAAGAATGTCTACGAGGACGGCACGCCGCATACGAGCTATTACTACGGTTGGAGCTTCCGACACCTTTTTCTGTGGCGTGTTGTTTCCTATTCTCTAATGCGCAGGATTTATGACACCTGCGCACGCTACCGCGAATCGCAGGTCTACTATGTTTCCGGTGCATGTCTGCTAGTGCGTGCACAGGTCTTTCGGAGGATTGGTGGGTATGATCCGGCGTACTTCCTTACCGTCGAGGATGCCGTCGACTTATGCAGGCGTGCTGGAGAGCTTGGTTATACTACTCTTTACACGCCGCGAACGGTCATCACGCATTTGACGGGGCGTAGTGGCAGTCAGGTACCGTACCTCGCGACTTTAGAAGCGTACAAAGGCAGTATCTATTATTTCCGTAAGTTCAACGGTGTCTGGGGCGGCTACCTTGCGTATTCTATAGTTATCGTTGCAGTGCTGACGAGAATAGCCGCCGGGTTGCTCAAACTCGTCGTGCGGCGTCGGCCGGTTGACCGACAAAACCTTCGAGTTCATTGCTCAATCCTTCCGACGCTTCTTGCTCGCGGGCCGAGGATTGCGTATTCCCGATGAGTAGATCGCCTTTCTTCTGGCGCGGCGCGGACGACGCGTGAGCAATGGCGATCTTGCGACGGACGAACGATCATGAGACGCCTAATTGCGTCCACAGCCGTCAATGTCATTCTTCAAATCGCCGGCGCGGTGGTCCCCGCGCTCTTTATGATAATCACGTTTCCAGTAATGAGGGCCGGCTTGTCGGCTGGCTCATTTGCCACATTTGCGTTCCTTTTCACCGCCATATCGTTGATGAGCGTATTGGACGTGGGTCTAGGCAGATCGGTAACGTATTTTGCTGCCCGGCATCTCCAGCAGGGGCAGCGGCAGGAAGCGATCCGGTCTTTGTGGGCCGCAATTCTGATCGGGCTCATGATGAGCGCTGCCGTCGGCGCTATAGCATTCATAGCCGACGAGGTATTTCTGGCTGGACGAACGGCCAACGCGGGAATCAACGTACAAACAATCGTGCGGTTGCTGTGGTTCTTGCCGATCTTCATTTGCGGTTCCTTGTTGCGGGGTTTTTTGGAAGCGGAACAACGTTTCTTGGCCGTCAACGGCATCCAGTTGATTTACGGCGCCGCAATAGCATTCGCTCCGCTGCTTGCGCTCCACTTCACTACCAATATTGGGGTCTATTCGATAATTCTCGGTCTGATCCGTTCTATGCTGGTGATCGCGTATTTGTTGCTGATTCGGAAGACTCAACAGGGCATGATGTTTCCCGACCGCAGCATCAAATTTGAGGTGGGCGAGGTGCTCCGGTACGCCCGGTGGCTTTTCGTCTCAAATCTGATTGGCGTAGCCATCATCTACGCAGATCGCATTTCCGTGGCTGCGAACTTCTCGTCCGAGACCATCGCGGCCTACGTTGTTCCGATGGATCTCGTGATGCGAGGACAGGTGCTGATCGGTGCTCTATCGACGGTATTGTTCCCAATGTTCGTGCGTATGGCAGACCGGAAGTCAAGTAACATAGTCGCTGGCGCGATCAGCGGCCAGTACGTCATATTTGGAGCTCTTCTCCTATTGGCGACTCTCGTGAGTACCTTAACCCCCATAGCATTGGAGCGTTGGATGGGGCGGGCGTTCAGTATTGACGCGACATTGGTTACCCGGATTGCAGTGCTGGGCCTTGTGCCGGTCGGCTGTGCGAGTTTGGCAATGACCGTGCTACATGCGCAAGGGCGCACGGCTCAGCCGGCCGCGCTGCATATGATCGAGTTTACGCTATACTCCGCCGCGCTCTGGTGGACCGCTCGAACCGGCGACGTGAGGTTCATCATCGCCTCTTGGTTGGGGAGGTTATGCTTTGATATGGCTGGCACGCAGTATCTGTTGCTTCGACGAAACGTGAGGGCGCTCAAAATCTGGACCTTGCAGCAAGTGTTGTTTGTTGGGACGCTCGGGATCTACTTCCTCTTGGTGCTTGAGGGATACGGGAGCAGTATCGTCTGGGTGGGCGCGTTTGGAGCCGTGGGTATCGCCATGGTTGTTGGTGGTCTCAGGTTGATGCCTCGTTCCCCGCTTACTTCGGCTAGTGCTTGAGGCGCTCCTAGTTGAGCGCGGGCAGTGACCGATGCGTGCGCGGGCAGTCACCGATGCGTGAACTGATAGTTGACAAGTGTCCCGTGAATGAGAACTCCGGGCATGCGGCCTACTCTCGCGTCGTTGATCACTTCTTTGGTACTCCCGGGACATGGACCTATCTCAGGGATCAGGCGACGGGGCATCTTTGGATCAGCCCCCGTCCCGCAGACGTCGAGATTCCGACCCTTTATCAGCGTTACTACACTCACGGTGCGGGACCTGAGGCCTTGGGTACACGCCTGCAGCAGGCGTACGGTTTCTTGCTGCATCGGCGACTAGGCTACGAACTGCAGACGGCCCCGAGCTTGATTGTGCGGCTGCTCGCGCAGCTTCCGACTCTCGGCGCTGCTGCCGCGATGGAGACGCTGAAAATTCCGGCGACAGCCACTGGGCGCCTGCTGGATTTCGGTTGTGGCGACGGTACTTTTATGCATCGCATGCAACGCGCAGGTTGGTTCGTGAGCGGCATCGAGCCCGACCCAGTCGCAGTCAAAACTCTGCGCGGACGCTATGGCTACGATGTGCGACAGTCAATCGAAGACTTCGGAAGGGACGAGGAACGCTTCGATGTCGTGACCCTCTGTCACGTTATTGAACATATGTCAGATCCTATCGCTGCCCTCCGGGCTTTGCGCCGAGTCTTGAAACCCGGCGGCCGCATAATTATCGTCACACCGAATGCCAAGAGTCTGGGAGCCAAAACCTTTGGGAAATTTTGGCGGGGCTTGGAGCCGCCCCGTCATTTCAACGTGTTCACGCCGAAGTCACTCCGCTGCGCGTTGCAGCAGGCGGGCTACGCTGTGATTGATTTGACATCAGAGACCCGCAGCGCGCGCCGGTTATTCTGGATGAGCGTGTTGGCGTTGCGCGGATTGCGGGAGATAGAATTGAACCCGCGTTCTGAGCATCTCATCAAATGGGCGGGATACGGATTCCAGCTGGTTGAGGCTCTGTGGGCTCTGCTGAACGGAGAGGCGGGAGAAGAGATCTATTGCCGATCTACGATCGAGCAATCTTGAACGGGCGAAATTCTTCGCTCAGTACGCGCCGCTGCGCGCGAAAACGACGGGTAGTGTCTTAAACAGTATATATACGTCGAGGACGAGGCTCCTTGAGCGCACGTAGCACACGTCGAGCGCAACGCGCCTGCGGTAATCCATATCATTGCGGCCGGATACCTGCCAAAGGCCCGTTATTCCAGGGCGTGCGGACAAGAACGTTCGCGCCTTGTTCCCATAGCGCCGAAGTTCCTCGGGCACCACGGGACGCGGCCCCACGAGACTCATCTCGCCTCGCAGCACATTCCAAAGCTGCGGTAGTTCGTCGAGACTCGTCTTGCGCAGAAAGCGGCCCAAGCGCGTCACGCGCGGATCGTCACGCAGCTTGTGATCCCGAAGCCATTCCTCTTTGATCGCGCGATTGCTATTGATGAGGTTCTGCAGAACCTCATCGGCGTTCGGCACCATCGTGCGGAACTTGATGCAGTTGAATATTTTCCCGCCCTCGCCGACGCGCCGGTGGCGAAACAACGCTGAACCGCTCGAGAAATGCGTGCAGACGACCACCGCCACGATCAGCGGCGAGAAGATCAGAATGGCGAGGCTCGCTCCAAAGATGTCGAAGGCCCGCTTGAGGACGTAGTACACATCCCCGCCGGCCGCCGCGAGAGGGACGCATTCGGGGATCTGTACGCGATTGGCGGCTCGGCGGTCGATGGATACGACATGGAGATTGTTATGCCGTGAATCGAATGTCCGCCCTAGTTCGAGAGACTCCAACTCGTCGTTGACGCGCGAGTTGTCGTTGCTGATGGTCCTTGTCTTCGAGAGGCTGGCGTAGCCTTTTTGCATCATGCCCGTCCTTGCCTTGTTCACAAAAAACCGCGACTGCGCGTCGCTTCGAAGGCGGCGGACCGCTCGGCGCCATCATATCTAGAACGTAACGCAACTACCATATGTTGAGCCCTGTAGAGAGATCAAAAAAAACAGACACTTGACGCGTAACGGCACAACATAAGTTTGGTTGACGGCCGGCCGCCATGGTACTTGAGGAAACCGTAAAAAGGCCTTTCGCAATTGTTTAGAAGGGTTAACGTCTGCGCCGCTGGGGAGCGCCTATTGCTCGACCGGCTGTCTCTAATTTGCGTCATGCGAGGTCTTTGCACCACGGCTGCGCCGTGCGGATATACTTCCGCGCTGCGCTCGACCCGGTGGGCTTCTCGTCGCGCGGAATCGATTCATAGAAACTCCCGGAGTCTCGTGTGTCCAAAACGGCATTGATCACCGGTATAACCGGCCAGGACGGCGCGTATCTGGCGGAGTTCTTGCTGGAAAAGGGCTATCAAGTCCATGGCGTGAAGCGGCGCGCCTCCTCGTTCAACACGGATCGCATCGACCATCTGTATCAGGACCCGCACGAGAAGAACGTGCGCTTGAAGCTGCATTACGGCGATTTGACCGACGCGACGAACCTGATCCGGATCATCCAAGAGGTCCAACCGGACGAGATCTACAACTTGGGCGCCCAGAGCCACGTGGGCGTCTCGTTCGAGACCCCGGAGTACACGGCGAATTCCGATGCCGTCGGCACCTTGCGCTTGCTCGAAGCGATTCGCATCCTCGGGCTGGAGAAGAAGACGCGCTTCTACCAGGCGTCGACTTCGGAGATGTTCGGGAAGGTTCAGGAAATCCCGCAGCGCGAAACGACGCCGTTCTATCCGCGCTCGCCTTATGGTGCCGCCAAGGTGTACGCCTATTGGATCACGGTCAATTACCGCGAGGCATACGGCTTGTTCGCCTGCAACGGCATCCTGTTCAACCACGAATCCCCGCTGCGTGGCGAAACCTTCGTTTCGCGCAAGATTACGCGCGCCTTGACTCGGATCAAGGTCGGCCTGCAAGACACGCTCTACCTGGGCAATTTGGACTCGCGCCGCGATTGGGGCCATGCCCGCGACTACGTGCGTGCGCAATGGCTCATGCTGCAGCAGCGCGATCCCGAAGATTTCGTGATCGCGACCGGCAAGCAGCAGTCCGTGCGCGACTTCGTCGCCGCGGCGGGGAATGCGCTCGGCTTAACGATCGAATGGCAGGGCCAGGGCCCGCACGAAATCGGCATCGATGCCGCGACCGGCCGCACGCTCGTTCGCGTCGATCCCCGCTATTACCGGCCGACCGAGGTCGACACGCTGCTCGGTGATCCCACGAAGGCCCGCGACAAGCTGGGCTGGGTCGCCGAGATCGAGTTTCCTGCCTTGGTGGCGGAGATGGTGGCGGCGGATCTGGAGATCGCGAAGCGCGACGCTCTGGTTGCCAAAGAAGGCTTCAAAGTCTACAGCCACCACGAGTAGGGCGACGTGGCGCTGAATTTACAGTCGAGCATCTATGTGGCGGGCCATCGTGGCCTCGTCGGTTCTGCCGTCGAGCGGGCGCTGCGCGCTCGCGGTTACCATAATCTATTGCTGCGCACGCACGCGGAACTCGACCTCACGGACCAGGCGGCGGTACGCACATTTTTCGATCGGGAGCGGCCGGCGGCCGTGATCCTGGCCGCCGCACGCGTCGGCGGCATCCAGGCCAACAACACGCGTCCGGCACTGTTCATCCGGGACAACCTGCTGATCCAGGACAACGTCATCGACGCGGCCTACCGCGCCGGCGCGCAGAAGCTCGTGTTCCTGGGGTCGAGCTGCATCTATCCGAAATTTGCACCGCAGCCGATCCAGGAGGACTCGCTGCTCACGGGGGCGCTGGAACCCACGAACGAATGGTACGCGGTCGCGAAGATCGCCGGGCTCAAGATGTGCCAGGCGTACCGGCGCGAATTCGGCTTCAATGCGATCGCGCTCATGCCGACCAATTTATACGGACCCGGTGACAACTTCGACCTGCAAAACTCGCACGTGTTGCCGGCACTGATCCGCCGGTTTCATGAGGCGAAGTTGCGCGGCGACGCCGCAGTCACGGTCTGGGGTACCGGCACGCCGCGGCGCGAGTTCCTGCATGTCGACGATTTGGCCGACGCGATCGTGCATCTGCTCGCGACCTACGACCAGGAACCCATCGTCAACGTGGGTTGGGGCGAGGACGTCACGATCGCGGAGCTCGCGAACCTCGTCGCCGACGTCGCGGGTTTTCGCGGTGCGGTACGCTTCGATGCCTCGAAGCCGGACGGCACACCGCGCAAGCTGCTCGATACGACGCGCCTCGGCGCGCTCGGTTGGCGGCCGCGCATTGCGCTGCGTGAGGGTATCGAAGGCACCTATGCCTGGTTCCGGCAACACGTCGCCGAGGCCCGCTTGTAGTACTCAATCGGCAAAATAAGGATCGCCTCTTGTCCAAACCCGCAGTTCTCGTGACCGGCGGCGCCGGCTACATCGGCAGCCATGTCGTGCAGCAGCTGGCCGCAGCCGGTGAACGTATCTTTGTGCTCGACAACCTCGGGCGTGGTTTCCGCCAGGCCGTGACGGCCGGCACGCTCGTCGTCGGGGACGTCGGCGATTACGCGCTCGTCTCGCGCCTGCTCAAGGAAAACGCAGTCGACACGGTCATGCATTTTGCCGCGCACACGATCGTGCCGGAATCGGTTGGCGCGCCCTTGAAATATTACGGCAACAACACCTGTGCCACGCGCTCATTGCTCCAGGCTTGTCTCGAAAACGGCGTCAAGCAGGTCGTCTTTTCCTCGACCGCGGCAGTCTACGGCATGCCCGTGGAGGGTTATGCCGATGAGACTTCGCCGACTCAGCCGATCAACGCCTATGGCGCGTCCAAGCTCATGAGCGAATGGATGCTGCGCGACGTCGCGGCCGCGAGCGATCTCAAGTATGTCGCCTTGCGTTATTTCAACGTCGCCGGTTCCGACCCCACGGGCCAAATCGGCCAGGCGACCAAGGGGGCGACCTTGCTGACCAAGGTGGCCTGCGAGGCGATGGTCGGAAAGCGCAGCCATGTCTCGATCTTCGGGAGCGACTATCCGACACCCGATGGGACCGGCGTGCGGGATTACCTACACGTCGTCGACCTCGCCACCGCGCACTTGAATGCACTCGACTACCTGCGCGCTCGCGGCGCCTCCGTCACGCTGAACGTAGGCTATGGGCACGGCTACTCGGTGCGCGAGGTGCTGCGCATGGTCGAGACGGTAGGCGGCAAGCCGCTCGTGATCCGCGAGGAGGCGCGCCGCCCCGGGGATCCGCCGTATCTGGTCGCTCGCGCCGACCGAATCCGGGCCGAACTCGGCTGGCATCCTCGGTACGATGATCTCGCGGCGATCGTCTCGAGTTCGCTCGCCTGGGAGCGGAAGATGGTGGCGCAGCCCTGGGAGTAGTTGACATACAGACATATCCATAGAATGGTGATACGCGTTCCGTGCCGACTGCAAAGATCACGCCCGCTACAAGGCGTGGCTCGAGGACGTCATCAACGGACCGTCAGCCTACGGGATGTCGCCGCAGGTCTTGGCCTCGGTAGTCCGCATCTGCAGCCATCCGCGCATCTTTGTGCAACCCAGCGACGTTGAAGAACTGCTGGAGTACTGCGGCTTGCTCGTCAGCCAGCCCAACGCGATGCCCATCGTGCCGGGTGGCCGACATTGGGCGATCTTCGGAAAACTCTGCGTGGATGCCAAAGCGACCGGAAATCGCGTCCAAGACGCGTGGAATGCGGCGCTCGCGATCGAGACCGGCTGTGAATGGATCACGACGGATCGGGATTACGCCCGGTTTACGGGACTCCACTGGCGTAGCCCGTTCTGACTTTACTTGCCCCGCCCAAACCGCTAGCATGCGCGGCAATTTCCCTAGCTAAATCAAAATATTACGCATGAAGATCACGATTTTCGGCTCTGGCTACGTCGGGCTCGTCACGGGAGCCTGCCTCGCCGATGCGGGCAACCATGTCGTGTGCGTGGACATCGATCCTGCGAAGACCGCGAGGCTCAAGGCCGGCGAGATTCCGATTCATGAGCCCGGGCTCGACGCGGTCGTCAAGCGCAACGTCGAGGCGGGTCGTTTGAGCTTTACGACCGATGCTGAACTCGGCGTCGCGCATGGCCTTTTCCAGATCATCGCGGTGGGCACGCCGCCGGACGAGGACGGCTCGGCGGACCTTCGCTACGTATTGGCGGTCGCGGCCACGATCGGCCAACACATGGCGGACTACAAGGTCGTGATCACGAAGTCGACCGTACCGGTGGGCACCGCGGACAAAGTCCGTGCGACGGTCGCAGCGGCGCTCGCGGCACGCGGTTTGGCCCTCGAATACGACACGGTCTCCAATCCGGAATTCCTCAAGGAAGGCGCGGCCATCGCCGATTTCATGAAGCCCGACCGCGTCATCGTCGGCACCGACAGCGCGCGCGCGACCGAGCTGTTGCGTGCCTTGTACGATCCGTTCACGCGCAATCGTGACCGCATGATCGTCATGGACATCCGCTCGGCGGAACTGACCAAGTACGCCGCCAACGCGATGCTCGCGACCAAGATCAGCTTCATGAATGAACTCGCGAACCTGGCCGAGCATTTCGATGCCGACATCGAACAGGTGCGCGTCGGGATCGGCTCCGACCCGCGCATCGGGTACGCCTTCATCTATCCCGGCGTGGGCTACGGCGGCTCGTGCTTCCCCAAGGACGTTCAGGCCCTCGCGCGCTCGGCGGCCGGGGTCGGCTACGAGGCGGCTATCTTGAGCGCGGTCGAGGCGGTCAACGGCCGCCAGAAACGCGTTCTATTTGACAAAATTCGGGCGCACTTCGGTGATTTGTCGGGCAAGACGATCGCGCTCTGGGGCCTCGCTTTCAAGCCGAACACCGACGACATGCGCGAAGCGCCGAGCCGCGTGCTCATCGAGGCGCTCTGGGCCGCCGGCGCGGCGGTGCGCGCCTACGATCCGGTCGCGATGCCGGAAACGCGGCGAATCTACGGCGAACGCGCCGATCTCACGCTCTGTAAGACGAGTCCGCTCGCGCTCGAGGGTGCCGACGCGCTCGCGATCGTGACCGAGTGGCAGGAATTTCGCAGCCCCGATTTTCCGCACATGCTGGCGACCTTGAAGAACCCCGTGATCTTCGATGGCCGCAATCTCTACGATCCGGCGCACATGGCGCGCGCGGGCTTCAGTTATTATGCGATCGGGCGCGGCAAGCGCCCTTAAAGCGAGATCTTGGTGGCGTCAGTCATTCCGGTCATTTTATCTGGTGGTGCGGGCACGAGGCTTTGGCCGCTGTCGCGCGAAATGTACCCCAAACAATTACTCGCCCTGACGAGCAAACACACGATGCTCCAGGAAACGGCGCAGCGGCTCGCGGGCGTCCCGGGCGCCGGCGCTCCGATCATCGTTTGCAACGAGGCGCATCGCTTCACGGTCGCCGAGCAGATAAGAGCCCTGGGGGCGGCCCCGGCCGCGATCCTGCTCGAGCCCGTCGGCCGCAACACGGCACCGGCGGTTGCGCTCGCGGCGCTGCGCGCGCGCGACATCGACGCGGAAGCGGTGCTCGTCGTGGCCCCGGCCGACCACGTGATCCGCGATGCGCGTGCCTTCCAGCATGCGGCCGAGGTCGCGGTCGGGCTCGCGCGCAGCGGGCAGCTCGTGACTTTCGGGATCGTCGCACACGCGCCGGAAACCGGTTATGGCTACATTCGCCGCGGCGATGGCGACGGGCCCGCCTTCCCGGTCGCGCAATTCACGGAGAAGCCGCCGCTCGATCTCGCGCGGCAGTTCGTCGAGTCGGGCGATTATTATTGGAACAGCGGCATGTTCGTGTTCACGGCCGCGCGCTATCTCGAGGAGCTCGGGGCCTTCGCGCCCGACATGCTCGCCGCGGTGAAGGCCGCCTACGCGGCGGCGAAGAGCGACCTCGATTTCGTGCGCATCGACAAGAGCGCGTTCGAGCGCGTCGTCGGTGAATCGATCGACTATGCGGTCATGGAAAAGACCCGCGACGCCGTCGTGCTGCCGCTCGACGCCGGCTGGAGTGACGTCGGCTCCTGGTCCTCGCTATTCGATGCGCTGCCGGCCGATGAGGACGGCAACGTCTTGACGGGCGACGTGCTCGTCCACGACACGCACGATTGCTACGTGCATTCGACGAGCCGTCTCGTCGCGGCCGTCGGCATGGACGACCATGTCATCGTCGAGACCAAGGATGCGATCCTCGTGGCGCCCAAGGAGCGCGTCCAGGACGTCAAGGAGCTCGTCGCGAAGCTCAAGAAGTCCGGGCGGTCCGAGTCCGCCTTGCATCGCGAGGTGTTCCGCCCTTGGGGAAGCTACGACAGCATCGATTTCGGCGACCGCTTCCAGGTCAAGCGCCTATCGGTGAAGCCGGGCGGCGTGCTGTCCCTGCAAATGCACCATCACCGCGCCGAGCATTGGGTCGTCGTCGAGGGAACCGCGCGCATCACCTGCGACGACAAGACGTTTCTGTTGTCGGAGAACCAGTCCACTTATATTCCGGTCGGCTCGACGCATCGCATCGAAAATCCGGGCAAGGTGTACCTGCACATCGTCGAGGTGCAGTCGGGTTCCTACCTCGGCGAGGACGACATCGTGCGCTTCGAGGACAACTACGGCCGCCAGGGTACCAACACGTGATGAGCGCCGACCCGCCGGCGGGTGCCGCGCTCGGCTTCCGCGCGATCACGGGCTTCAAAGCCTACGACCTGCGCGGCCGCATCCCGGACGAATTGAACGACGAGGTTGCCTACCGCGTCGGGCGCGGTTTCGCGCAGTTCCTGTCGCCGCGCCGCGTCGTCGTCGGCCGCGACATCCGGCTCTCGAGCGCCGCGCTGACCGATGCGCTCTGCCGCGGTCTGACCGACAGCGGCGTCGATGTCGACGACATCGGTATCTGCGGCACCGAGGGCGTTTACTTCGCGACCTTCGACGGCCGCTACGACGGCGGCATCATGGTCACCGCGAGCCACAACCCGGCCGATTACAACGGCATGAAGTTCGTGCGCGACGAGTCGAAGCCGATCAGCGGCGACAACGGCCTCAAGGACATCCGCGGCTTCGCCGAACGCGGCGAATTTCCGGCGCCGACGCGGCTTGGTTCGCGCCGCGCCGTTTCGGTCGACGCGGCGTACATCGCGCACCTGTTGTCGTACATCGACGTGGCGAAGCTCAAACCCTTGAAGATCGTCGTCAATGCCGGCAACGGCGGCGCGGGCCTCGTGATCGATCGGCTCGAGCCGCATCTGCCGCTCGAGTTCATCAAGGTGCACCACACGCCGGACGGGCGGTTTCCGAACGGCATTCCGAATCCGATGCTCGAGGAGAATCGCGCGCCGACGGTCGCCGCGATTCGCGCGGCAGGCGCGGATTTCGGCATTGCCTGGGACGGAGACTTCGATCGCTGCTTTTTCTTCGATGAGCACGGCGGCTTCATCGAGGGCTATTACATCGTCGGCCTGCTGGCCTCGGCGCTGCTGCGCGGCGAGCCGGGCGGCAAGGTCGTCCACGATCCACGCCTGACCTGGAACACGATCGACGTCGTCAAGGCGAACGGTGGCGCCACGGTGCTGTCGAAGTCCGGGCATGCCTTCATCAAGCAGCGCATGCGCGACGTGGACGGCGTCTATGGCGGAGAGATGAGCGCGCATCACTACTTCCGGCGCTTTGCCTATTGCGACAGCGGCATGATCCCGTGGCTGCTGGTTGCGCAGCTCGTCAGTGAAACGGGCTCGTCGCTGTCCCAGCTCGTCGGCGAGCGGCAGCGCCTGTTTCCGGTCAGCGGTGAACTCAACTATCGCGTACCCGACGCGCAACGCGCGATCGCGGCGATCGAGACCCAGTACTCGGGTTCGGCCGCCGGCGTGGACCGGACCGACGGCGTCTCGTTCGAGTTCGCGGACTGGCGCTTCAATCTGCGCAGTTCCAATACCGAACCGCTGCTACGCCTCAATGTCGAGGCCCGCGGTTCGGCAGCCCTCATGCGGGCCAAGACCGAGGAGATCCTCGGCCTCCTCGCGCAGCAAGGAGCGGTCGCGGCGGACCATTAGTCGCCGCGGATCCAATCTCGCATGGCCATTCCCAGCTTGAGCGTCGTCATACCGGTCTACAACGAGGAACTCGTGTTGCCGACCTTGTTCGCGCGGCTCTATCCGGCGCTCGACGCCTTGAAAATCAGCTACGAATGCGTGTTCGTCAACGACGGCAGCAAGGATCGCTCGGTCGCGCTGCTGCGCCAGCAATTCACTCGGCGGCCGCGCGAGACGCGCGTCGTGCTCTTCCATGCGAACTTCGGCCAGCATTCGGCGATCATGGCCGGCTTTGCCTACGCCCGCGGCGAGTACGTCGTGACGCTCGACGCGGATCTGCAGAACCCGCCCGAGGAGATCGGCAAGCTCGTCGACAAGCTCAAGGAGGGCTACGACTACGTCGGTACGATCCGTCAGCAGCGGCAGGACACGCTGTGGCGCCGCTCGTTCTCGAAAGCCATCAACAAGCTGCGCGAGTGGATCACGCCGGTGCGCATCACCGACCAGGGCTGCATGATGCGCGGCTATGCGCGTTCGGTCGTGACCGCGCTCAATCAAACCCGCGAAGTCAACACGTTCATTCCGGCGCTCGCGTCCTTGTACGCGATGCGCCCCGTCGAAGTGCCGATCTCGCACGAGGAGCGGCACGCGGGTCAGTCGAAATATTCGATGTACAGCCTGATCCGCCTGAACTTCGATCTGATCACGGGCTTCTCGGTCGTACCGCTGCAGCTGTTCTCGATGGTCGGCATGGCCGTCGCGTCCCTGTCGGCGTTGCTCGTCGTGTACTTGTTCGTCCGGCGCATCATCGTGGGACCCGAGGCCGAGGGACTATTCACGCTGTTCGGGATCGTGTTTTTCCTGATCGGCGTCGCGCTGTTCGGCATCGGTCTGCTCGGCGAATACGTCGGGCGCATCTACGCGCAGGTGCGCGAGCGGCCGCGCTACATCGTCGAGGCGGTTCTGGAGGCGGATGCGGACGACACCGCGGCGGCGCCGGCGCTGCCCGCGGTGACGCGCGCCGGGCAGGTCGCGGCGCAGTGACGCGCGCGATCGTACTCGCCTACAGCGAAGTCGGCGTTCGTTGTCTCAAGATCGTGCTCGCGCAGGGCGTGGAGGTGCCGCTCGTGCTCACTCATGACGACGATCCGGGAGAGACCCAATGGTTCGGCAGCGTGCACGCGCTCGCGACCCGTCACGGCCTGCGCGTCGCGACGCCGACCGATCCCAACACGCCCGAATGGATCGCCGAGGCGCGCTCCTTGAAGCCCGATTTCCTGTTCTCGTTCTATTATCGCTACATGCTCGCGGCCGACTGGCTCGCCGTACCGGCACGCGGAGCCCTGAACATGCACGGCTCGCTGCTGCCGAAGTTTCGCGGCCGGGCGCCCGTGCACTGGGCGATCTTGAAGGGCGAGACCGTCACGGGCGCAAGCCTGCACTACATGCTCGCGAAACCGGATGCCGGTGCGCTCGTCGATCAGGAGGCGGTCCCGATCGCGGAAAACGACGACGCGCTCGCCGTGTCCGAAAAGGTTGCGGAGGCGGCCGCCGTGGTGCTGAGGCGCGCGCTGCCGCGCCTGATCGCGGGCACCGCGGAGGCGCGAGCGCTCGATCTCAGCAAAGGATCCTACTTCGGCCGACGGCGGCCGGAGGACGGTCGGATCGACTGGCGCGCGGGCGCACGCACCGTGCATGACCTCGTGCGAGCCGTCGCGCCGCCGTTTCCGGGCGCCTTCAGCGACGTGAACGGGTGTAGGCTTAGCTTCCTGGAAACGCGCGTCGATGCGGGCGCACCGCTGCATGCGGAGGCCGCGCCGTGTCTGTACTCGGCCGAGGGGGTCTGGTACGCGGACTGCTGCGACGGCCGGCGTCTGCGCATCCTGCGCTTGGAGTGCGACAATCGCGCCGTGTCGGCCGGCGATCCGCCGCCGGCCCTCGCGCGTCAACCGATTGCCTTGTCTTGAAAAGGGATTGAGGGGTTCATCTTGAAAAATGTTTTGATTCTCGGCGTCAACGGCTTCATCGGCCATCACTTGAGCAAATACATCCTGGCCACGACCGATTGGCATATCTATGGCATGGATTTGCAGTCGGAGCGCGTCGGCACGCTGTTGGGCAATCCGCGCTTTCATTTCGTCGAAGGCGACATCACGATCAATCTCGAGTGGGTTGAATATCACGTGCGCAAGTGCGACGTGATCCTGCCCTTGGTCGCGATCGCGACGCCGGCGACCTACGTGCGCGCGCCGCTGCGCGTGTTCGAACTGGATTTCGAGGCGAACTTGCCGATCATCCGCCACTGCGTCAAGTACCAGAAGCGCGTCGTGTTTCCGTCGACGTCCGAGGTGTACGGCGCCTGTCACGACAAGGAATTCGACCCGGAGACCTCGGAGCTGGTCCTCGGGCCGATCCACAAGCAGCGCTGGATCTACTCCTGCGTGAAGCAGCTGCTCGACCGCATCATCTGGGCTTACGGTCAGCAAGGTCTGCAGTTCACGCTGTTCCGGCCGTTCAACTGGATCGGTTCGGGCCTCGACAGCATGGACGACCCGAAGGAGGGGAGTTCACGCGTGCTGACCCAGTTCCTCGGGCACATCGTGCGCGGCGAACCGATCAAGCTCGTCGACGGCGGCACGCAGACGCGCGCGTTCACGTTCATCGACGACGCGGTCGAATGCCTGACCAAGATCATCGACAATCCCGGCGGCATCGCCGACGGCAAGATCTACAACATCGGCAATCCGGGCAATTCCTACTCGATCCGCCAGCTCGCCGAAATGATGCTCGAGATCGCGCGCTCGCGCCCGGAGTACGCGCCGACCGCGAAGCATACGAAACTCATCGAGGTCACGTCGCTCGACTACTACGGCAAGGGCTACGCCGACATTCCGGCCCGACTGCCGTCGATCAAGAACACGACCGCCGAGCTCGGTTGGACGCCGAAGACCGACATGCGCGCGGCGCTCGCGGCGATCTTCGATTCCTACGCGCAGATCCTGCCCACGGCCTCGGCGCTGTTGTCGCGCGATGCTTGAAGACGCGCACATCGGCCTCAAGGTCGATGTCGATACGCTGCGCGGCACCCGGGAAGGCGTGCCGCGGCTCGTGTCGCTGTTCCAAAAGCATGGCGTGGATGCGACGTTCTATTTTTCGGTCGGGCCGGATCACACGGGGCGCGCACTGCGCCGCGCGTTCCGCCCAGGATTTTTCCAGAAGGTCGCGCGGACCTCGGTCGTCAAGCACTATGGCCTCAAGACCTTGATGTACGGCGTGCTCTTGCCGGGACCCGATATCGGGCGCGCTGCCGGTGACGTAATGCGCGGCGTGCGCGACGCGGGCTTCGAAGTCGGCCTGCATACCTACGATCACGTGCGCTGGCAGGACCATGTCGCGAAGTCTTCTGAAAGCTGGACGCGCGTCGAATTCGAGCGCGGGCTCGCGGCGTTCGAACGCATCTTCGGCTGTGCGCCGCGCACGCATGCGGCGGCCGGCTGGCAGATCAACGACCATGCACTGAGGTTGGAGGCCGAGTATGGCCTCCAGTATGCGAGCGACACGCGGCTCGCGCCGGGGCCTGTGGGCGGCGCGGGAGCGGCGACCGCGACGGGCGCTTTGAGCGTCGACGCGAACCCGTTTTTTCCGTGGCTCGGTGAAACGGCGAGTCCTTGTCCTCAGTACCCGACGACGCTGCCGACCTTCGACGAACTCATCGGCTTGAGCGGCATCGACGAGGGGAACGTCGGCGCCGCCGTCTTCGAGCGCTCGCGCGTCCTGCCGTCGTCGGGATTGCATGTATTTACCTTGCATGCGGAA
>Ga0116231_10004376_pt1 | contig 28633 bp, 20 predicted proteins | sample S1TSphgellanicum_2_FD_89695 | JGI IMG/M metagenome (GOLD analysis project Ga0116231, IMG submission 89695) | Host-associated microbial communities from peat moss isolated from Minnesota, USA - S1T2_Fd - Sphagnum magellanicum MG | ecosystem: Host-associated > Plants > Peat moss > Unclassified...
AAGGAAAGAATAAGGGGGAGAAAAAGGGAGGGAAAAAAGGGGGGAAGGGAAAAGGGGGGGGTGGGGGGGAGGGGAGGGGGGGGTTGGGGGAAAAAAAAAAAAACCGACCATTGAAGGTCAGGGTGTGTGAGGGAAAAAAAAAACTATGAACCCAGAACCCCATTCTGGGGTTGGGTTTCATCCCATCCAAAAAATCCCAAAACGAGATTTTTTGGATGGTGCATTGGTGGGTGCTGGGTCACTCAAGCCTCCAAAACTAACTAGCTGGCTAACTGGAAAAGTTGAAAAATCCAACATTTTTGACAAGATAGTTTTTCTTTTGCCTATTTGCTCTCTAAATGTGGGGTTGTACACCCCTTTCAAAAGATTAGGTGTATTTTACTACCATAAGAGTACATGGGCTCTTTGGATATTACCTATCGTCAATGCCTATTTGTTTCTTCTATTAATTAATTCTCAGATGTGCCCAAATATTATTTTTTTGATGGAGCCACTTTGATTGGCCCATCACCAAGATTTTTGAAGCATTGAGCACTCCTCAAAATAGATGCCTCCCTTTGGCTCATTTCTAGAGTTCATATATTTATCGATGAAGCAAGGTAGTTTGTTTGTTTTGTACCAATGAGATCCATCAAACCGGGATGCTTCAAACCGCATTCTTGATCTCTTTGGAAAGCTCTGACGAGGAGGGAGGGGTGCATTCTTGATCTCTTTGGAAAGCTCTGACGAGGAGGGAGGGGTGCAGGGGTACATCAACTTGGTTTCAGGTTTGGACTTGCAGTGTAGAAGTTCTTGAATATTGAATGATTTCTTCACTGAAAATTAAATTAAATCATAGCTGAAAATTTTGGAGGAATTGGAATGTGTCTTTGGTGTTGTTGGAAAGATCTTGATGAGCAGGATTTAATGGAATATATTTGGTAAGATTTGAATTCAAAATGTGAGAGATATTGATTTTTAAGTAATTTCTGATGCTGAAAATTCAAATAAATTCCAAAAAACCAGGTTTTGAAAAGAAAAATCAGTCGAGGACGTGGTGACACTTGGGCCAACAGCATAGGTCACACTAGTATCTATCTCCAAAGGAAGGTAGTTTGTTTGTTTTGTTTTGTACTTATGAGGTCCACCGAACCAGGATGCTTCAGATCACGTTATTGGTCTCTATGGAAAGCTCTCGAGGAGCACAGGTGCATTGCGTTGGTTCCATGCTGTTTCGACTCCCAGTGCAAAAGATTTTGAATATTGAATGATTTCTTCACTGAAAATTAAATTAAATTGTAGCTGAAAATTTCGTGGAATTGGTATGTGCTTTTGGTGTTGTCGGAAAGATCTTTATTTGGTTAGATTTGGATTTAGAAGGTGAGAGAAGTTGATTTTTAAGTGATTTTTGCCATTGAAAATTCAAATAAATTCCAAAAAATCAGGTTTTGGAAAGAAAAATCAGTTGATGACGAGGTAACCATTGTTGGGTGTGCATCACAGATATTCTCCAGCATCATCCGGGTGTCACCCGGGCATCTCAATCTGATCCCTTCAAGATATTATCATGAGTCATATCTTAATTAAAACTCGAACTATCCATTTTCACTTGTCTGAGAACTGGATGTGAGAATTAGTTTTTTTAAAAAGAACAAAAAAAATCTGAGAAGTAAATAAAGTCTGACCTCTTATCTAGGTCAAGGTCTCAAGATTTAGCCACCATACAAAATTAGTACAAGCATTAAAAAAGAAGTTATGAGTATCAAACTTAATTGTGTTTCTATGTAGAATGGAACAATGATTTATTTATTAGATCTTGTTGATCATTTATGGACCATGGGTTTGAACTTTAAAGGTACGGTGTTAACTCAACCTAATTTAATTAGGGTTTGAAAAAAAACACTTTCACCATTAACCCCACATCAACATTTGCTTGTTAGGTGTAATTTGCTTTGGGAGATTGGAGATTCAAAGGAGGGCTAGTATTTGGTGGTAGGTACTTATTAATGGTAGGCCAAATCAAATGATAATGATGTTTGAAAAGCTTATTATAAATGATGATTTATTTTTTTTAAATTTCAAAAACCTTGAACCAGAGGTCTTTTGATTTTGAATTTTTTCAAAAAGCCAAAGCTATCATTATAAAAAAAAATCAAATCAGTAATTATTTAATCTTATTTTTAATTTTTAATTATAAAATATAAAATAATGCCCATTTTGTGAAAATCGACAAAGTATAACCAACTATTTTCAAGAACCAACATTGTGAGAATCGGTTTAAATTATTTTTTAAATGTTAATATCCTTGCTTGGTGTAAAAAAAATTTAATTGTTTTTTGGGGGAGAACTAAACCCTTTTGTAAATTACTTTGTGAAAACCAAACCTAACAGGTATCATAAAATTGTGATACCCGCCCAACACTGGTGATAACACGTGGGCCAACTGCACAAGCCACATTAGTCTACTTGAAAGCTCAACTTTGGCCAAACCCTATGGGATAAAAGTGCAATGCCATTGGGAACTTGATGGGAATTCCTTGGGAATAAGAAAAAAACAAAAAGTCCCTTCTCCCCCTCAAAACCCTAAAGGAAAAAATCAGGCCCTTCTTGAGTGCATGTGGAGCTTTCTAGTTGGTCACATGAAAATTATGGTGTTAAAATAGTTTGTCACCACTTTTAGCTTGGGTAATACCCATGCCTAACCATGTGAGTACCTAATGGGTACCACCTGGGTAGGAGCTTTTTAAAAGATGGAAAGTTCCCCCATGTCGTGGACGAACTTTTCACTTTACAAACATGCCCCTCAACAATACTAGAAAAATAGTGGGAGGGCTTTAACGATATTTAGAGGAAACCCCAATTTCTACCATGTTATCAACATTGGTGCTAGTTCCCCAAGGAGGAATTCTGAGCCTATTGTACAAACACCTTGGGTGAACCTGCACCTACACTCGAGAACCCATACCCATGGTAAAGAGCAGAAACCCTAAAGATATTTGGGATGCTTCCAAACATTAGTAATATTAGTGTAGCCTGTGCCGTTGGCCCAAGTGTGAGCGAATGCATTGAGGACTCAACTGATTTTTTGGTTCCAAACTCAATTTTTGCTATTTCTTTGAACTTCCAGCAACAAGATTCACTCAAAATCAATATCTTCTGCACCTTAGCTCTGAAAATTGTGAAATAAAACTTTATTAAATCTGACTCGCTAAGGGCTTTGCAATAACACCATGAATGCCCCCCAATTGCAATACAGTTTTCAGTTTTGATTTTATTTAGTTTTCATTCAGAAAATGGTTCAATAATCAAAATAGCTTTTCACACCATAACTCCAAACAGTCTCAAAACCAAGTCCTTGGTCCACCCCTACTCCTTGCTCATCGAGAGCTTTCCAAAGATATCAAGAAGATATCAAGAGTGCGGACAAACTACCTTGCTTCATAGATAGATATGGTTGGAAGAGAAAATCAGATTCTCACGGTCCAAATTTAACATGTCCCACATTACACATAGGTAGCTTCTAATAGGCCTCAGTCAAGAAGGTGAAGAAGCTGGGGAAGGTGCTGGTTCACCCTGGCCGGTGCATATTATGTTATATCCCACACTTTCAGTATCATAGTGTGTAAAATGACACCCAAAAAAAGCAAAAATGAAGAGTGAGTCAAAAAAACAAGACCAAAAATCATCTTGTTTTTAGGCCACACTTTACAACTTTCCAATGAGTTTTCACCAGGTGGTGATTTTGGATTCTTGACAAGCAAGCCTCCCAATTCCCAAATGTAGAGGAAGGAGAGGCCTAGTCCCTACCTAAAAAAGATAAATGAAAACTGAGGATAAAACATAGAACCACTCTGTCCTCTTGGAGACCCAAAAATCTAGGGATTTGTTGTAAGCTGATCAATGCCCACAAAAAACAAGTTCAAAAGGGGAAAAAAAAGGGGTGGGAGCAAAGCAAAGACAAGATGAAAAAAACAAACACACAAAAGTGAAGACAAAGAAACAAAATGCCAAAAAGCCCTTGTGGATTGTATCTTAGGTGATGAAGTTACTCTCTCACCTATAATAGAATAAATACTTAGGGAGTATGTGTCCATTAGGACTCTTATCCCAAAGGATATATATATATATGCATTCGGTGTCTCATTTTGTTTATTTTCTCTTTTTTAAAGAAAGTGGAGATGGGGAGGATTCGGCAACTTATCCACATTTGGGACCAAGAAGTAAGTGATCATGGCTGGCCCAATCAAATGCCAATACCTCACCATATAGGGTTTGGGGTCTAAGGAAGGTTTCAAAAATGCCACCACATGGATTGAGGGTTTTTCATTGAACTTTCCTTCTTGCTTCCAACTCTCAAAGGGACTAACTAGGGTGACCTAACCTCACTTTCACTATTGACATCTCCCCTTTATGCAACGAGGGGGTGCACTAGGTGAGTCACAAACATAAAATTTTGTAGCTATGACTTAGACAAGTAGAGATGTCTAATTTACTTTCAATTCTAGAGTACATTAGCTTAAAAACCTTTGGTATTAGCCAAAAACTAGGTTGTCCTACCAATATTTTACAATACAAATTGTGACATCTACAGGATATGGATTTTTATACTTTTTGGATGAAAGAACTTTATTCATCTTGTTGTCACATAAATCATTTGCCATGTTTATGATAAATATATTCATTTATCATTTTTTAATATTTTGATTTTCAATTTTGCAAATGGGATCACTTGTTGCAAAATAATAGGAAGGCATTAAACATGTTTATCTTTTGTTTTCAAAACTAGTGAAGCTTTGAAGGTTGAAGCTTTTAAAGTTTTCCATATAAGTGGAATTTTGTTGCAATACAATTCATCTTTCCATCTTTTACTCCTTTTGAAATGTAATTTTACCACAATATGGTTCATTACCATTTTTCCTATTTCCTTGTCTCTTTCAAACTTAATTAATATTATACATGGATTAACATGCACCTTCAACTAAAAACGGTAAACATTTAACAAGTGTTTTCTTTTTCTTAAACCTATTGAACCATGTACTTGAGACCTATTCCTTTATCTAATCCTTGCATGCAATGCTATTGAGGTGTATCACCCAATCCTTGCATGCAATGCTATTGAGTTGTATTACCCAACAAGATGAGTAATAAATTATTGGTCATTAACATTAAACACAATTCTATCCTCTCTTTTTTCTAAAACATTAAGGCCCCTTAATTTTTATTATTTCATGTTTTTAATTGACAAGATCACACATGAATTAGGTCCCAATGAATTGTCAAGGAGTTCATCCATTTTGTTCTATTAATGTATTATAAATAACCATTGGGAATTCATTTCTTGTTTTTTGACAAGTTCAACTTCCATCATATTCAATAGCATTTTATTTTTTATTGCACCAATAGAAACTCCTAGTTCAAGGGGTTTCAATCCTCTTACTCTCAACTTGTTAAATCAAAGGTTATGGTTTAAGTTTTTCATTGTTTGTTTGTGTTAATAACATCTTTTCATTTCTATAAGTCTCTTTAAAGTTGCCAAGTTTAATGCTTAACTAATGCCCCTTATGAATTCATGCAACTTTTGCAAAACCAAAATTTTTTTCTCTTTTTGTTTGGTTGGGTTTGTTGCTACGGTTTGTTATTATCATGGTTTTTAAAGTGTGAGTGGCAATGGCAATGCTAAATGGTAGCTTTGTTGCTAATATTGTTGTTGCTTCCTTGTGGTCAATAATTAGCGTCACATAAAAAAAGGTAAGAGAGAAAGTTAGCTTAAAAAGAACAAAGAAGGACAAAGGAAAAATGTATAATGGTGGCACTCGAGAAAAAGGAAAAATGAGTCCCATGACCCATGTTCAATTCCAATTTTAATAAGAATAGGACTAGTTGTAAGCTTAATTGTAGTTCCATTAGGACTGGTTGGAACTTTAATTTCTAGATTTTTGGGGCATGATGGGGTATATGAAAACAACCATTTTTTGGAGCAAAAAAAAAGGATGATGATGACAACAACATCAACACTAACAGACAACAAAACAACAAAAGTGAAAAGGCCAAGGGAGTGAGTTTCATGTAATTTTTTGGGGGTTTTGTTTTGTGGTGTGACATTTTTTTTTCTTTTATGTTTTTGTTGAGCCTAAAATTTTTTGAACATGTGAATACATAATGGCCAATTATTGACCAATCATATTTTTTTAAGATTTTCTTTTGACTAAAAAAATGAATCAAAGGTGTTTTTTTATTATTGAAATTGGGTGTTACATTAGTTAAATAGTCCAAAAGTTAAAAATTATAAGTTTTTGAGGCCCTAATCTTTGCACAATAATTTTCAAATGTGTATAGGTTATGTTAAACACATAAAGTAGGGATGATAGTGTCCAAAGTTATGGCAAAATTAGGGTTCAACTATCCTTTGAAATAGGACTTACATGTATGTGAAAATTATTATTATTATTATTATTATTATTATTTACTTAGTTTTATGTGGTAATTGACTCTATAGGTTTAAGATTATCGAGTTGAAATAAGTAGTATTTAGAATGTGGGGCCTATTTGCAATTGCACTCCTATTAAACCTTTTTTTTCATGGGCACTAAACATCCCATGTCCCCTAATTCATCATGTTTCAATGAACTTCATAGTTCACATCGTTCATTTGTCCTTTCACACACCACCCACTAGCTCCCCCTACCAACCCCCAACTTTTCATGTAAATGTAGATCCCCAATACTTTCTTAATTCCCCTAAATAATGCACATATAAGACCTTTTCCCCCTTCCATTCTATCAGCCCCTATAATTGCCCCATATGATCAGACCCCCTAACCTACCCCCATCCTCCCAACACACCTACAACTTCCACTTAGAACCTCTTGCCCCACTTGTGGGCATCAATTTACTTTTTGAGGGTTAACCCATCACTAATGTTCCTATCAAACATCCAATCCATCTAATATAAACCTACATGACCATCCTAGCACAATACCCTCCTTTACTCCCAACCCAACTACATCAACTTATGCTTGGGTTTTGGCATTAGATGTCCTTAAATCATTCTATCTTGGCTTTCATCATCCTCAACTATACAACTACATCTCTACCACTTTACAACGTGATGTACAAGTGGCATTTTGTTTTTGATTTGATAAGTTAGCACAGGGTCCCTATGATGTGGTAGCTTGGCATTTACTCCTTTTATTACTCAAATGGTGTCTTAATTTCCCCCCTCAACAAACGGTTAGTGGACATATGGGAACAAGGATTCAATTCAAACACTTTCTAACAAACGATTAAGAAAACTTGTATTTTTTTTAAAGGTTTAAACTTTAGTAACAAGTTTGAATTCAATGCCTCTTGCCCAACATGATTATCGCGACCCTAGCCTTGGGCTCGCGACCAAGGCAAAAGGCTTGCAAAGGTGCGGGCCAAGACTAAGTTTAGGAGTCGCATTCTCATGCCCCGAGAGTGCAAAAGAATGTGAGGGAAAAAACCCTCACACTCCCAAGTGCTCTCATGTTGGGAGTTGGAGTCCCAGTGGACTCCCGAATGTTCAGAGAGTGATTGCAAGGGTCAAAACCCAATGGCTCGAAAATTTCTTTATATCATTGAAAAGCTATTGAAACGAAGATGTCTAAAATGGGCTCGTATCACCCATTTGGACATTTGAAACACAAGTTATGGCTAAAAAAAAGGTCGGAAGTCAAATTAGCAATTTGACTCCCGACCACTAAAAGTCGAGAATCAACATAATTTATGTGTGTGTAGGTGACATGACACATACCATTGAAAAACGCTCGACAAGGACTATAATGTTTCTTTAAACCTCATCACAATCGAAGGTTTACACACAAAGTTATGGGCTTCCAAAGTCGCGGGAGTCTTAACTTTGGCAATTTTGGGACTCTGACTTGGGAGTCCCAGGACAAAAAGCCATTTGGATGTGGGTCTCGTGGACTCGTGGAGAGGCACAGAGTATACAATAAGGAGGAAGGTGGTGGTTTCCCCCAAGTCTGGGCCGTGGTGAATCTTGTTAGTCCGAGTTTGCTCGTGACTCATCCTAGCACCAAAAGTGTTTCAACTATGCACTAACCAATTTGTTGTTTAGTTTGTGCAAATCCAAGTGAATGATTAAGTGTTTATCATTCTTCTTAGTCCCATCCCGGAGCTCCAGCACACCCCTTTACCCCTCAAAGTGTTGTGAACCAGGGAGTGTGCCCCGACTCCTTGCTTTTCCACTATCTTCAGTATGGACTCACATTTGAGTCCATTAAGGAGCCTGGGGGTGTGGCATATGGAAATAAGGATTCAACTCAAACATTTTCTAACAAGCGATTGGGAAAACTTGTAGGAGGAATTTTTTTTATGGGTTTAAGCTTTAGTAGCAAATTTGAATTTAATGCCTCTTGCCCAACATGATCCTCCAACTCATAAATGCCCTTTCTACAATTTAATCCTTGGAAATGTAGGAAAATATTCTCAAGTAGAATGTGCTTTGGCACCATTTTCTCCTACACCCATGTTTTCCAAAACCACTTCAACTTTCACCACTTTGCATCTTGAATCAAATAACTTCTTGTTTTTTTTGGAAAACTAAAAACTAGACCAAGACCTTGAACTTTCATCTAATTCCTTCAAGTTAACATTTTAATGCATGCCAAATTTATCTACAAGTGGTCCTTTTAGGATGGTCTTTGAACATCTCCAAGACTACTTCACCTAAAAGACTTTGTGAGTGGATTCCCATAATTATTTTAACTTTGCTTTCATATCACACAAAGTCATATTCCACATTGAATTACACATATCCTTGGGGCAGCTTGTCTCTTAACCATGTCCAAACCCTGAGGTGGAATTCATCCCATTACCATAAGGGAAACGTTGTATATACTCACAAGTCACATTTTATGCCTTCAATTTCACGATGCCTTTGCAACACATTTTTCCCCGCACCAATTCAAAATAACAACCAAAGGTGGATGTGAAGCAATAATCCATGGCATTATATGCACTTTGGACCTTCAACCTGACTCAATTGTTCTCCAATTGGACATTGCAAATGCCTTTAATTCAGTGTCAAAAGGGGTCATATTTCAAAAATTATGTGAAGCAAATGGGGACATCATACAACTTATCCCCTTTGTTTATGCATTCTATGCATTTTGTTTTACAATCACCATAACCATGATGGTGATGTTATGGTCATCCCATTTGCCATGGGAACTCATCAATGTCCAAGTGTACCAAAATCTTTTCACAATGTCACCTTTTTTTGTCTTTTTTATTTAGTTGTTTTTTACCATGTAAAGTCACATTTATGGATGATTATGATGGAATCTAAAGTTGTAATGGTCTAAAATATAGTCCTTTTTAAAATTTTGACAAATTTTGACACATTAATTTTTATGGGATCAAAATATAGGGCAAAAAAGGACTATAGTAAAAAAATAGGCCATTTTCGTCTTGTGTGGTACACCTTAAAGGATTTTCACTCATCAAGGTGATCCTTTGGGAGGGGCATTATTTGCTTTAGCTCACCTTAATGCATTATGTTTTCTAACTAATGATTTTGCTTCTTGTTTATTTCCATCCATTACAAATGACATTCACATCATCCCCCCCCCTCCATTGTATCCTTTGTGTATGAACATTTTCAAATTGAACTATGTGTAATAGGTCTTTCTATCCAACCTCAAAAATGTGTAGCATGGTCCCCCTCTAATTTGTTGCCTAACTTCAACACCCCATCCTAGTTTAGCACACCATTAGAAGGAATTAAAATCTTGGGGGTTCCATTAGGCACCTCATCATTCAAATCATCCTTCATAAAAAATACTTTACTAAAAAAATGTTCGACATGTTGACCTTCTCTCTAGATTAGGTGATATCCAAGTAGCCTTTGGAATTTTAACTCATTTCTATGCGCAATAGCCATCATATCAATTATGTTACACACCACCTTCTTCCACCTTCATAAATTCCCTTGTTTCCTTTTACTCCTTCTTCCTTCAAGTGTTTGGACACCTCTTGGGTCCAGGGTCCTTAAATAGCCCTAAAAGACCTTTAGCGTATAAATAATCCATTTTCCCAATAATTATAGGTGGCATCAATTTCATATTGACATCCACCATCGCACTAATAGCCTATTTAAAGAGTTTGGCCCTTGTAGCTTTAATCATAATAATTTGGTTCATGGTTGACCAATGTCCCTTCCTTCTTAACACTTTAATGCAAATCGACAACAACACCTCAAAGCAGCATGCGATTTTTTATCACCCCCAACATGAATGTGTTTCCCTCCTTTTAAATAAATCATCGAACAACAAATGGTTTATCTTTAAAATTCCATTTTAGAGTCTTTATACCATCATACCCTCTTTAGCATGTTCTTTAATGGGATAATCGAGGCCCATCGTGCCCAAATTTTATCATGTTTTAGCCTTAAGGTAGGTGATTAATTTATAACTTGACCAATCTTCCCAAACTTTCAATTATTTTCCCCAATTTTTTCTACAGCACTTTGAATGTGGCTTGAATTACCACATCTTTCAATTGCAAACCTCTTTCGATGTGTGTGCACACATCACATCAACCCTATGGATATCCACCTTTTACGTTACGCCCATGGCAATGAATGCACGGGGACCCATGATGTAGTTTGTGACACCTTTGTCGCCATTCTGCGAGATGTTGGCTTCCAAGTACTTGGGACCAAAACAACTACATGTGTTTTCTTCAACCACTCTCAATTCCTATCATTGACAAGTCGACATTGTCATCACCAAAGATGGAATTTGCACCTTAGCTAATGTTGTCATAGCTGATCCAGCGCATGCAAATCTACTTCTTCAATCTTGCACAACTCAAGGATTTGCTACCTCCATCAATGTCGTTCAAGCCAAAAAAAAGGAACTACCACAATTGACACCACATTAATCAACTTTTCCTTTTAACAATTGAAGTATTTGGATGTTTACACAAATAAGCCAATATGTTTTTACATGAATGTGCCAATGTTATTTGGAACCTAAAAATGCAAGAGGGCCTTCCCCTTTCTATCTTGGTTACTTTTCTCTGACAAAGAATTTCAATTAAGTTGAGTAGTAGAAGTAGGCCTAACTACTTCTTGACATCCACCCTTTTAGGACACACCCCCCATTGCCACCATTGACTTATTACAAGTTGTTGGTTGTTGAGATGGAGAGTTTTTGACATCTAGTTTGTACTAACTTGATGCCCTTTAAATTTTTACTTGTTTTTAATACCTATGTACATTTTTTGAATATGTGATGTGTGTTTAAAAAAAACTTTACAGGGTTTTGATGTATAATATCATTGGATCACATTAACTCTTAGTTTTTCCTTCCTTTTACACTTAGGTAGGAATTCAAACTTGCAACAACACCACAAAATCAACATGCATCATGAAGATATTAGTTATATCTTTTACTAACTTCACATATCCACAATCACCTTCCCCATATCTTTATTTCAGCCACCAAAATCAATAGTACAAACCTCAAAACTTCAAGCTACAACATAATTCAATCTTTTAATCACTTCAGATTTTCACATATGTACTTGATCTCTAATTTCTTTCATTTTTTAATGATGTTTATTTCAACAAAAATATTCTTTCATTCTTTTTTTCCTTGATGCATATCTCTATGAAAAACAATTAGATCCTAAATTCCTTGAGTTCCATTCCTTAAAAAAAAACCCCCTATAAGTTGAAAGGAAAACAAATTATGTATTTAATCAATTTCAAGCCACTTCAATAATGTTAACAATTGAACCATCTTGCACCTCCAAGTGCATTCCATGATTGGTTCCATGCCACCCCTCCTAACTACCACCATCCAAGAATAACCTTCACCATACCTTCAAAATAGTGATTCATGTGACACTCCCACTCAAGAGTTTTAAGGAACTTCTTGTTGAATCTATTTTATGTAACTTTCCAATTGCCAACCCCTTGTTCCATTATTTACTCAAATATTTGGTCATTATCAACAATTGCATTTGCCTACAATATTAGTGATTAAAACATTATCTTATACAAAGTTCAAACCATTACCAATATTTGCCAACCTACTAAACAAATATTAATGTTTCTTCTTCCAACCCTCTACCCATCATAATAAAATGATTTTACAAAAAAAATCAGACTTTTTCTTTAATAAAAAAAAATATATGTCTCATTAATATGTCATAACCTATTATCAGTCCAAATGGCTATACACCAATGTTTAACACCAACCAAATACTTGTCAGAGCCCAACAAACGCCAAAACCCTACCAACAAAAGAACTAGCCACCATCATCGATTACCTTCGACCAACTTCTTTATCACTTTCATTATGTTTGGGTGTTTATTCTTATACATATTTGGTTTTTTAAATTGGTGTCTTGTATGTAAGATTTATAGTGCTTAAGTTTAAGAAAATTTATTCATTTATTTTGTTCATTTATTTTTCATATGAACATTTGTGTTCAAAGTAAACACATAGAAAATTTTGTCTTTAATTATCTCTATGTGGGACTCTCCTCATTCTCTTCTCATAAAAAGTATAAGAAATATGTTTGCAATACATTAATGTTTTCATGTTCATCCTCTTGTTGATGGTTGTGCAAATTAAAACCAATTAAACAAACAAGTTGATTCCTTGCAAGGGAACCGAATGAAAATATTCTTCATCAATTTCATTATGATATTTTCAAAATCTTGTGGCATTTTATAGCTTGCACCATTTCATTTAAGTTTTGACCTTTGCATCAAATATAGGTGATCTTTAAAACTTTCAATTGAAATTTATGCAAGCATGAATATATTTCACAAATTGCCTTTTTCTTCATCTCATTACAACATAATCATAATAGCCAAGGTTCTAAGGCTTATTTTGATGGTGGATTTTGACAATTTTCAAATGTATATATAAGTTATAGAGGGCTAAGACATGCTCTCCTTGGCTACTATTAACTTCTTTCTTCACTTGGGAGCCTAGATGGGGTTGTTTCCAACACTTGTTGGGGTTAATTCAACTCATTGAATGAAACATTGTTGCATGACTGCATTTGAGCCCTTTTAGTTTTTTTTTTCAACTTATGATAAATGTTTCGCCCAATTCCTTTCTAGCATTTCCATTAGTTTATTACTTGTGGAACTAGCAAACTAGTTCATCATTTTTAGCATTTTTTCTTGGTAAGGCACTAGATGCTAATTGTTAATCAATTCACACCAATCTTGCATGAAGGATTCACTTCCATTGTCCACTTGTTTAAATGTACTATAAGAGATCCTTGGCAAAGGCAAGTTCCTATTTGCCAAGGAAAACCCTTGATGTGAGTTCCCAAGTCCTTAGACAATTGAGTGAATATGTTATTATTTTTGCTAGATGTTTTAATTCATAGTTCTATTAATCTTTGTTATTCATCCACTTATAACCATGAAAGGGAAAATATTTCAACAATTCAAAATAAAGTATTGTCTTTCCATGACTTTCACAACACTTTAGATTTCAAAACATTTTAATACAATAAAATTCCCATATGTGGAAACATGTAATGATAAAATCCTCCTATAGGATATGTTGAATGAAATGTTCAACATAGAATGACAAAGAATCAAACACCTCCACACCAATTCTTATGAGCTACAAGGAGACACGTAAAAAATTATTTTGTTGAATTTGCTTTAAATTTCAAGTTGCCCATGCAAGTTGAACTTGTTTGCAATAGAGTTTCAAGTAAAAAAGGAATAACAAATGGTCTTGACCCTAATGTTTTGCATGCCCTAAACATCTTTGATTATAGGGTAGCCTAACTTGGATGGACACAATGGATTTCACACCAATTACAAAATTAAATACCATGGATTGAAATAGTTCAAAGATGGATGCCCACCTAAAATTAAAACATTGTAAAAATTGCAAAGAACTCACCATCAAGAAGACCAAAAAAATGATAGACAAAAATTGACAATCTAAGAAAAAGTTTTTACATTATTCCTATTCCAAACTATCTTTAGTTTTGATTTTCTTGTCTAAGAAAAAAAGTCATTTTTTCTTTGCATCATCCTTCTTTCTATGGAAAATCATTTTTCCTTTAAAGCATAAGCCTTGGTTAACAATGTTTAATAGTTTGTTGTCAACAATTCAAATGGGGGGCTACCTTATTGGAATTAATTTGATGTTCAAGAATACACAAAGAAGAATACATGAAAATCATCAAAGGTCAAGACTCCAAGCTTATTTCATATCTTTAAAATTAAACATAAAAATTAGTTTAGATTTTGTACAAGCTTGTTTTGTCACTTGCATATTAGGGTTGCTACTTGTTTTTTACAACAATTTAATGTGATTACTAGTGCCTCTACATGCCAACCTAAGCAAAAATAATCAAACAATCATCTCCTACACACATAATGTCAATGAATAGATTTTGAAAAAAATTAATACCCTTACAATCATGGCTTCATTGTATTACTAATCAATGGTTCACAGACAAAAGGTTGATCATCTTCACACTAGTATATTTTCTTGAAATGGCTTATGTGGTATAATAATAAAAAATCATATATTATGCAAACTTGATAGTGAAGCTTTATTTAAATTATGAAATTACACATCTTTCCCAATACTTTTCATCAAAGTTTTGAAGAAATTTGTTAAAAATTGACGATAATCCCTCGCACAAGGGGTTGTTATCATAAAACATAATGTTGAAATTATATAGTTGCAAAAAAATTATTTTTGGCTATTGAAGAAGTGCCATGAAATACAACATTGGCAAAACTAATGCTTGCAAAGTACAAGCATCGTGTCCACTTCACAAGCATAGTAAATATTGCATGTCTTTTCCTTGTTAATTACCAAGCTTCCTCCAAGAATATTTGCAATAATAATATCAAACCAACAATTAAATATGTTCCCAAATGTTTGTCAAACTCTTGCAACCATGTAAAAAAGGATAACATTGGGTAAGAATGTGGTTGCATTGATTTAGAATTTTGCTTCCCATGGCTTGTCATAAAGAACACATATTTATTTCCATTTGAGCTAGGAAATTTTGGAAGTGGGAAGAGAGGTTTTATTGTAGTTTTTTTTAATGAATCTTTACATGACCCACACAAAATGTGGGTCCTAGTATGTTTTTTTCTTCGCCATGATTAGATGGGCAAGTTCTTTGTAGCTTCAACACATAGGATTTCCATCAAGTAAGAAAATGAAAGAAAACACCTTTTCAAATATAAACATTCCTCCTTATGAAATTTCCCTTGTTGACATGGGTGACAACAAAGATGGAAGAACTCAAAAAAGGGAAGAGAAAGTGGGATACAACAAGTACTAGAGCATAAATCGATTGTAAAGAGCTCATGCAACTCCTCTTAACTTGCTACCTCTTTACCTTTTCCCATTCCACTTTGAGCTTTGACATAAAAACCTTAAGATTTTCTACTTTTCTTATCAAAGGATCATTTTCATTAAGTGAAAAGGTGGCACCCATGACTCATTATTATGATTAAGTTTTAATCATGTAGTCATGTCCTTAATCATGTAACATGATTAAACCATGTTTACAATTACATGACTAAAACATGTGATTGGATTCCAAAACTATGTTTGATCAAATAACAAAATGTGTTGAACACATTGAGAAGTTGAGAAATTTTTATATTAAAAGAATTTTATGGTTAGGTGCATTCACTTAGGATCGATATATTCATACTCATCATTAAGATACAATTATTTTAAATATAATTTAAAGATTTCCAAAAGTAGCCCCAAAAGAATTAATTATTCGGAATAATTTATGATCATCAATAAATTATGAATGATTTTAAATATTGTGATTTTGCATATGATTATAAAAATAAACTTAATTTGGCATCATTCCATTGATTTATTTATTTTTGGAACTAATATGAAAATACCTTCACATTAAGTTTTGCATAGGTTTGGCTTTAATCAACTTAAGTTCATGTTTTGTTAACTCAGGTTTAACCTAAATTTAACCTCTAAATTTAACCTAGGTTTAGCCTTTACATTTAACTTAAATTTATTTTAAGTTTAACATTTATGTTTAATTTAGTTTTAATTTAAAATTTTAACCTTTAGGTTTAGCCTTTAAATTTAGTTTAAGTTTAGAGTCTAAATTTAAGTTTGTGCGTTAACCTATGTTATATGTGTTGAGTTAACCTAGGCTAAACTTGGTGGGTGGGCTAAATTAGTTTAGGTTAAAATATGTTTTAATGTTTATAATTTTGTGATGATTAATTATGTTTCAAATAAAAAATTATGGTGCAATTGTTAGTGATTTGAACCTTCAAAGTGAAAATGAAGGGTTCAAGTCCTCTACTTGCAATTTTGAATTACTCAAGTTCTTTGTTTAAGTAACTTATTTAGCCTATTTTAATTTGTTTTTACTTTGGGCAATGTAAGTTAAGCTCCTAGGCTAGGCTTCCTATACTTTGATTGCCATATGGCATCACATGATTGAACCAAAAAAATCATTTCCAAGTTCTAAGTTACCATGTGGTATCCAATAAGTGGTCAATATTTTTAAAAAATTGGAATAGGTTGCCATGAGGCAACTCATAAATGGACAATAAAGTTTTGAATTTAGCCTAGGCTACCACACTACAAGGAATTAATTTTTAAAATTTAAAATTTATATTTTTAAAATTTTCAATTTTTGGATGCATCTTCCATGACAATTATTTGATTTGATATTAAAAAGTTTATAACCATGATCACATAATCTTTTGTCATTGTGATAATTCATCCATGACTAAAGTCATGAAAATGATATGGAATTACATAAATGATTATAATCACGTTTCTATTAGATGGCATAAACAACAAGTTTGAATCAACTACATAGTCGTCTAATCATTAAGGCATATACAATAAAAGTTTTAAATCCTGAGTGGAGTCATAAATGTCGCCTTTTGGCATAATGCTTTGAAAGTGACATCCTATAATTCCAAATAAATTTTATCAAAACAACAAAAAATACATACATCACATGTAATAACTAAAATAAATAAGGCATTCACCACCTTGTGCACACACAATCTTGACTCCACATTGGACTTTTGAATGACCTCATGACAACCATCCTCAAAACTCACTTAGTGCAAATTTGTAAGGTACTAAAAATTTACCTAATAAAAGCAAACACATCCACATTCACAATTGCATGTGCCAAATCATATGACGTGCCATGATTAAAAACACAATTAGCCCTTTTCAAATTCAACACAATGCCCATAAAGGAACCAAAATCATGGCTATGTATTTCACCTTCTCTAGATATTGCCTTTTATGCCTCATGACATTGCAACAAACCACCAATCACAATGACAAGGCCATCCACTTCCAAATACCCATAATATATAATCAAACAAATATAGAGTAAAATATTATCATCCTCTCTTTAAAAACCCAAGATAGAAAATAATATATTAATTTTTTCCTGCCATATAATGTATGTCAAGTTCACTTCATCATCATGGATTTTTCCATAATGTCAACCCGAATTTCACCTTCTTTTTTCAATATGTAATCAACTATTAAAAGGTGGCCATGAGAGGGGCATACATACAACTAGCATTACTTATCAAAGAAAAGGGCATTACCATTGTAGGTTGTGTAATTAAGTACAAAGATTATCAATTCACAAAGTTGGATGAAGTTCGTTTTAAGCCCTTCTAGAAACATTTGTGGCAATTCATGAATGAAAAACACCAATATCCTTTGTAGATTATATGACACTTCAAACATGATGATGCATTGCTTTTGCTACAAATCTTGCACCTACATATAAAGAAACACATTGTATCATTTTCATTGTAAGAAAAGATGACAAAAAAAACCTAGGGAAACATTACCACATCTTAGGCTTCGACATGTGTGACAAATGTGTTTGTCTCATTTATTTGTAGTTTCGGAAGCACTAAAAAGAATTGAAAGCCTTCATTAGGAATGGTAATGACTAGCCAATCAAAACTTGAACAAAGAATACTTGGATAGAAAATTTAATACATCACATATAAAATCTCTTGCATATATTGTTCCTTAGCTTTGAAGCCCTTATAGAAAAGTGACAAAATGTTGGACATCGATATCAAAAAGTGATTGTCAAAAGAAGTCAAAATAGACCCCACCCTAGACTCTTAAGCAACATGGTTGTGTTAAAATGCAACATGTTTTTTGTATTGCACCAATACATAAATAAACTATAAAAGAATATTTAAATTTGTTATCTTGACATTGTTGAAAAAAAAAGTTAAGAGGAGGAATTCATGTCAACCATAACAACAAATGAAACAACAATCAAATCAAAAAATTATAACACACATATAAGAAGAAAGAATTGTTGCTACAAAGGGAAGATGGTGGAACAAATGGTGGATCATTTCTACACATAACAGGAAAAAAAGTCCACCTACATGAACATCGGAAACATGTATCATGATTCAATAGTGAATCAAACCCACAACCACTTCCAAGGTGGTCATGTGTCTTAACCACATAAATATAACCTTCAAGTTTTATGAAAGCACATAGAAATAAATAATATTATCTAGATCATAACAAAGAAGCGACCTATGACAAAAAGGTGATTGAAAACGTATTATATCACAAACTTAGCATCTCATGACTTAGTGATGGAAATCATGCAAAATTTGTTCATTCACAATTTGTATGTTTTACACACTAATATTGTGCATTGAAAACACATTTGATACATGAATTTATAAGGAGATGTGAAATTTGTGTGACATTTATTCATTCATAGGTTTGTACTTCATCTATCAACACGTTTATTCATGTGTAATTCAACACATAATATTTGTGTGTAAAATGTACAAACTTATGAATGAACAAACTTCACACGATTTTCATTATCAAGTTGTCACATGTTAAATTTGTGATGTAGGGTGTCAACATAAAACTTTAGGACATAGTTGAATAAAGGATCTTTTTTGTTGAAAACAAGCAATAATTACCTTTAAACTAACATGCATGTGGCATATATTCCTTTGAATTTCCACCTTGGAAACATTGTGATTGGTATGTAAACATGCACAATAATGCATAGTCAAACATAATGTAAACCCATCTAAAAATTTTCAATGCTAGAACATTAGAACTAACACCTAAAAATGTAAATATAACCAACAAAAGTGTAAAAATGGATGTTGACATAAATGCTACAAACATAATTGAACTCATTAACATACCAACTACATTGACACACACAATTGATCAAATCCTCCATGTAAATTGCATGTACTTCTTTTAGATGTTTTAAATAATTGTTTAAGACCTTCTCACCCAAAAATTATTGATTAGTCTCATCAAGTTGTGTAGTTGATTACATTTAGTGTGGTGTATAAAAGGAAACCTAGATCACATGTACTAATATCAAGGTTCCAAACATTTCTTTAGAAAAAATCCCTCCCTATATATAATATCCTATGAATATTATATTATAACATCCACATATTCATTTAAAGATTGCCCATTTGTGATTGTTGATGCCAAACTTTAAAACTCAAAGTGTAATGAAAATCCATGATAACATCCCCATTAATTTCATCAACTCCCAACAATGGGTAGAGGCCAATGTCATACATTGGTTAATGTACTTAATATTGTTCACAAGACCAACAATACCAAGAAGACTTAATCATGATGTTCTAGCTAACTCGACAAAATTTCGAAAAAATTGAATATGCAAGGTAGCAAAACCATTGGAATGCTAGGATAAGGAAATAAATAGGTTGGTTAGGCTTCAATTATGGTCTACGACATTTATTACACGTGATCACATATGAAATAAATAAAACAATACACAACAACACATTATGGGTTTTTTTACTAGTCAAAGAAATGATTACTGTCCTTTTCTACTACAATTGTAACTACTTAATCACAAAAATCATTATGTAGTTGTAAAGGTCATTGAGATGTCATGTGATGCCATGGTTTTGTGACTAAAGTTAATATGAAGACTAGTGGGTTTTTTTGGATAGATATATTATTATTTTTGAAATTGTAATAATATGCTTTAAATATATTTAAATTACTTAATAAAAAACCTTGACTTTTGTGACTAGAATAATGATTTTTAGTTTCATAACATGATGATATGGCATTCCACATGCATGTGCTAATAAAATATTTCATTATTAGTCAACATGATGACCCATACACTACTTTGGATAAAATGAGGCATTTATTGTCTGGTCATTATGTTAAAAATGATGTCCAATCCCTCAATATAACTTTTTACATCAAAATGCAAGTCCAAAAACTTTACCTTCACTACAACAAATCTTGTCATTTGAACAAGACACAAAAATGACTATTATTTTTTTCAACTATATTTATAACCACTTAGTCATAATAATCACAAAGTAATGGCAAAAGGCATCAACATGCCACATGGCATCATGGTTTTGCAACTATAGTCAATACGACAACTTGTTGGTTTTTTTTGGTAAATTATCATATTATTAATTTTCAATTTTTGTTCATTAGTTAATTAGTTGCAAGAACCATCCACCTTTGCGACTAATAACAACTCAATATCCCATGATGATGACATGGCATGTTATATGCCAACAAGATGATGTGGTCATATTTGTCTACATCATGATTCATATCATTGATTTGATGAATTAATCTCATTTATTAACTAATTGAAAATATTGTTGTTCTTTGTAATTAACAACGATTCAGTTTTCCATGTGATAATGACATGGCATACCATTTGGTAACAAGGTGTCACAAATTTTCAAGGTCATCAATGATTTTTTGTGATCCCATAAGTTTTTTGTTTGCCATGAGGCTTTTGAAGTCATGATTTCACATGTACGTGTATGTGTACTAAACAACCTATTGTTGATTTGTAATTATGATTATAATATTAATGGTCATTTTGAAAAATGTGACACATAACTTGTTGACTTTTTAATTGTACTTAACACTTTAGCTTAGGTTAACATACCTATTAAGTTAACCTATGTATAAAAACCTACTTCATAATACAGGTTACCTTGTAAATTATTTAACTAAACATAAATTTTTTACTACATGTAGTATGTTTAAAAATATTTATAATAAGTTACCATGTACTAATAGGTTAACCTAGGTAGGAGGCTTGTTTAGGTTAATAGTTTTACATTTTTTGCTAAGTCAACCTAAGTAGCTTCATTACAAAATATTTTATCAAGTTTGTAACCACCTCAAGTTTGTGTGACTAAATGTGACTATGATGCGACTAAATGCGATATAATATTTATCCTAGGTTTTTTTTTTTTTTTTAGCCTAAGAATCCTTAGGTTAACCTAGGCTAGGTTAGTAAGTAGTATAAGTTGACAAATTAATTCATCTTAAATCAACCTAGGGAGGTCTAGGTCTATGTTAAGTTGGTAGGTAATAGGTAGGTTGACCCATGACAACATAAGGTGGCTAAGGTTAATTCAAGGCTAAAACTTTTGAGCTGTAAAACTTTGTGTTAAATATACCTAGTGTGAAAAAAATGTGGTAGTGCAATCGATGAGGACTTGAACCCCAAAGTGAAGATGAGGGGTTAAAGTCTTCCTTATTGCAACCTATGATACTTAAGCCAAATTTGGCTTAGTATAAGTAACCTAATCTAGGCTTCTTGGGCTAGGAGTTTGACATTTATTTTTAATTTAAGCCATCTAGCCTAGGTTAGGTAGCCTAAGTTACCTAACACATGTAGTTAACATAGTTAGGTTAAGCTAGGTTGCCTAACTTATTTAGGTTAAGCTAGGTTGCCTAACCTATTTAAGTTAAGCTAAGTTGATTTTTGGCTACGCTAGCAACATGGGTTAAATTAGTTTGACTTTTGGTCATGTGCAATGATTCATAACATGTTTATAGATTTTGGACACATGTCATCCATCCATCAAGGCATCTTTAGTAACATTTAGTTGAATAAAACGATTAAATTGAGATGACATGAAATTTCATTATTATAAAAAATAAAATAAATCCTAATCATTAAAACAACTAAGTTTTGCAACTGAACACCCCTTGCAATTAAATGGGTGAAATGACGTGGGTTTAGTAACTCATTAGTCACTTGTTGCATATGTCTTTTTTAACTAATATGTAGTTGTAAAATTTAGTTGCAAAACCCAAAATGTGTTGTTGTGATATATGAATGTTGACATACTTGTTTGAAATTTTAAACTAGCCCAAGGTCATATAGCAACACCATGATGTCTAACATTTCCTTCTCTTGGTTAACCTTTGAAAGTTCCTTAATAAGCTTGAAACCAACTTTCTTATACATGTGTAATGTGCAATATTTAACACCTTCAAAGTTGATATCCATTTTTCCAATAAAGCTAGCTTTGCCTTCCACATGCCCATCACAAGGTGGGCATTGTGATCATTGCTAAAAGGACTACTAACCTTCTCATTAAAACTAATTGAGCTAGTAGTAACAATCTTGGTTGGAACCCTAGAAAAACTTAATTCATTGTCACAACTTAATCCACTAACATTAACTTTAAAACAGTAGGTAGGCAATAGTTTCACTTGTGTTGAATATGGTCACCTCCATCATCCATGTTATTTTCCTCTCATGGTTTTTTGGAATATCCACCCCAATAGGATAATTTGTCCCAAAATGATTGAATGTCCTGCCCAATTATACAAAATTAATGAAAATATCTTCCTTTAAGAAAATGTTTAGGAAAAAACTTCATTTGTTTTCCATGCATGTCATAAAATGACCATACACTTGTGAACCCTTAGTAATGACAATTACTCATTTCCCAACAATACAAGCCAAACTTTACACTAGATTTATAGTTTTTGATATTGTATGTAACTCATAAATAGGAGTTGAAAGTCAACATGCTTATGAAAAGATTCCATTATTTTTTGAATGATCCTTGGTCCTTTCCACAAATTCACCACCCACCTTTCTTATCCCAAGGCCTTCAAACAAAATCTATAATAACATACATTACATGGAAATAAACATGAAGTTGTTTGAAAGACTTAATGGTGCCATTTTCTTGTTGGCCCCATGGTACTTGCACACCAACAATCATGAAACCTTTGGAAAACCACCCCATACACCTGTTGTTTCGATTCAATTGATGACAACAAAACAAACTGAAAGAGGCAATGACAAAACTCCCATTGCAACTCTTCCACTTGCATTACCATTTTAATACATCCCAAAACATAAGATAGTTGTAAGAATCAATACATGAGAATTCTCATTTGAAATACATAGCCCACACCCAAGCCTTTTAGACTCACAAATATATTCATGAATTGCTTAGGAGTCATCTCAACAATTCCCTTTGATAAAACATTTGTTGCATGCTTCATTTTACTTTTAAAGCATGAGTCTTCTTGTAAACCTAGCCTTTAGACAATGCGCATCAAAGCTTCAAGATCATTTTTGTTGGAGCCCTTTTGGGTGAACAAAACCTCCAAGCACAAGTCGAACCCTTTATAAATCCACCATGATGCCATGCACTCAAATTAATTTAGTAGATGACAAGTTAGGTCCAAGTATGGATCGACACCAATGTAAGGTTGTTGACCGATGCATATTAGGACATGTGATAACCATATGCAAGTGCTTCCATCAACATGGGGGTCACAAGAGATTCATCTACAACCACATGGTGTGCATACCAAAGGGTATGTAAATTTGAAATATTATATCTTATTCATACCTTTGATATATGTAAAACATATCCATACTCAAGAAGGGGTACATGCAAAGAAATGAATAAGAAGAATTAGGGTATGTAGGTTATGAAACTTGAATGTATAATCAATTTGTAAGTGATTTTAATTTTTCCAATGTGTTGGGATGTGTTGATGCCAATTTTGCCAATCTATTGGTGTCTCTATTTTCACCAATTAGTTGAAATGTGGGGTAAACAAATCATTGGACATGTCAATCAATCCTAAACATAAAGTGGATGTCTAATTCACAAATGCTTCACAAATTTTTTTAGTTGCACCATTTTAGGGGTGTGTGTGTTTATGATTAGGTAATTGAACTTTATGTTTCATTAAATGAATAAAAAAATTTAATGTGTTTGTGCATGTTTGTACTTAAAGATGAATTGAACATTTTGATTTTTGCATCTTGATATGGGATTTGAGTGAAAGCACATTACATGGGGGGGTCAAAATTTTATATAAATTCTCAAGATCAGTGTAATCAAGCGCCAATTGCCTATCTTCATTCTATTTCTCACCTTGGGGATGAGGACAATCATTCTTTGGTTTAACATTGGGGGCATGTGACCTTGACCTACATAGTTGTGATGGTTGCTAGAAGATTTAATGTGATAAGTTCTAGAGTTTCCTAAAAGAACTCAATTGATATGCCATCTTCCTTGAAGGCTTTCCCTTTTAGTAGAAACAAGATTGCTTTAGTGAGTTCTTCATGTGAAATGAAGTTGGTGAGCTCCACACTCGAGGGGGGGACACTAGTAAAAAAAGGTAGAAAATACGCGAGTAAAAATATAAGGTGCAATATATTGGTTGTTGGATTAAAATTATAAGTTAATTAGTTTAAAAATAGGGTATATTTTATTCAAATAATCAATTTAATTATAATATAGGGTATGTAATAATTTGAGATAATGGATTATAATTAATATAAGGTGGTTTTAATATGTATATAATAATATAATAATAATAATATGGTGATAAAAAATTGGTTGGACAATTATTTGATACCCCCCCTAAAAATGGTCGTTTGATGCATGTAGATCCCAAACTTTACACTAAATGTCCCCTTGGGGCACATTCATGCACGTTGTTATTTTGAATGAAACATTTTTATAACATTTTATCCAAGTTGCTTGAAAATCCATAGTTAATGGGTTTACTTGATATAATTGCTTATAGAAGTTGGAAATGAAGTTAGAGAGTTCAATCTGGGTGTTTATTTTTCATTTAACAATTATTGAACCTTGCACAAGGGTCTTGCCATGTTGGTCTTATGAACATGAATTTTTTTTAAAAAAATTAGTTGTTGAACTTGTGATAGTTAGATTTAGAGGCATTAATTTGCATGTCAAGTTTCAATTGCATGATGTCCATGAATTGCGGTTGAACCTCAAAGAGGATCTGTGCAATTCCTTATTCTATGGATTAAGTTGGAGGTTAGACTCCACTAAGAAAACCATTTGAAAGCTGGTGGAATTTTTGGGTTCTTTTTTTCTTCTGAACATTGGCTAATGCAACATTGCACTTGTGGATGTGAAGGAGCACATGTTCCATATTATCCATTGGGGTGGGGGGGGCGGGGGGGTTGCCATGCCATTTTTTCTTGTTAAATTGCTAATAACTTTCCTTGGTCCTTTTGGTTAGAAAACAATTGTGTACATCAAATAAGATGTTGGGATGAACTTTGTTTGGAATAATTTGGGGCGGATTATTAGTGTGATTGGTGAATGGTTGGAGATGTTGTGAAACAAGAGAAACATTCCCATGGAGTTGCCTATTTGTTTCAAGCCTTTTGAAACATAAAAACAATTTATGTGAGAGACCACTACTTATACATCTTATCTCCCATTATCGAAGGTGAAAAAATTAGGCATAATCTTTTGAAATGAATCACATTGCCATGTGTCCTACACACCCAACTTGAGTCTGAGCATATGCCAATGTTGCAATTTGAATCTTCTCATTATATGGTTTCCCCAAGAGTCAACATAAGTTAGTTATTCTTGCATGTTAAAATCCCCTTTGAAGGCCGAATGATCCACCTCCTAGTTTGCTTCTATAATGCATTTCCCAAGGTGTTTCCAGTCCTTTGATATGAAAATTGTGTGGATGATGATGATGACACAAATGCATTTGTGAAGAGAAAGTTGGATCTTTATGTATTGAGTTTAACCATTTGTTAGGATGCCTTGATCAACAACAATGGAACTCTAAATTGGTAATATTAGAATTGATGTGCACGTCATGGCACTACTACAAAATGTGGGTGCAATTCACTAGTCCCCATTCACTAGACTAGTGAATTCACTACTTCTTCACTAGTGCCCACTCACTACAACCAGTGAATTCATTCAAAATCCAGTGAAATCACTTGGTGTATAGGGACACCTTTTGTTGTAGTGTGGTATGTTTCAATGTTTCCCTTCTAATGTTCAAGTTTTAGAACACAATTTTTTTTATGAAATATAAGCTAGAAATTAGTTTTCAACATTCAACCAAGTTGAAGTGGTGTTATTGAAGGAAAACGAATTGGGGAGGTGGGTCGGAGTGCCTTAACCATATTTGGAAGGAATTTTATTTATTTATACTTATGATCCTTATTGAGGTTTTTTGTGTTGAACGTGGCCAACACAACGGGTTGCTTATTCATGAGTTGTGTTTGTCAGGGCATCCATTGGGTTGAATGATCTATTTTGTAAATCAGAATCATTTTTTTGGGGATTGGAGTATGAAGGACAACCTTGTTTTAAGGTAGTAATCATCCATTTTTTGCACAAGGCTTGTGATGAAATGCTCACATCCACTTGGGGGATCATGTCCTTCTTGTTCAAGTTCATTATGTCAAGGACCTTTGTCAAAAGGTGATGAATTGGGGTGCTGGTTATGGTGAGGTTTTTGATGAATTGCTTTTAAATCCATCTGACTTTCACCTTTTTTATAATAGCCATTCCTAGTTTCCACAAAGGAAAATGAATACTAGGATTATGCATTTTCGGAAATTTGAGTTGATAATTTCACCCCATTCCCAAAACCATTGGATGTTGTCCCAATTCCCAATTTCTAGAACATGTTTGAAAGTTGAGGCTTCAAAAACTCCACTTAGCTTTTGAAACACTAGTTTCCTTACCATGATTTTTGTCCATTCCATGTTCGTTTGGCTTTCTAGTTTTATATGTATTGGGAGGATGGGCGATCCCTTGTTATGGTAGTTGAAAACATCGTTCATTGGCCATCAATTGATTTATAAAACATTAAGGCCATATAAGCGTGTGTTTTGCCTTTTCATGGGCCATTAGCAAAGTGTAAAGTTGAGAAGTAAATGGGTGCAAATATGGAGGATTCCAATTGTCTTTTTATTTTTTAGGACATTTTAATGTCTTGGTTTGATCTTCCAAATTGTTGGGATCATCAATGAGGTTGACCATTGGTTCAAAGGTGGGCAAGGTCAAGGTTAAAATGAGTTCCAAGAATGGGGATGATGAATTGAATATGGGTGTGAATTGGCCTTGAACCTCATAATTGGCTAGGATTGGGATTGGGGCAAGGTTGGTGGATATTAAGGTGCTTGATTCCAAGCTTGTGTAGGTAGTGATTTATGGCAAACTATGGGTGGGATGTGGGAATTGTGTAAGAAAGTTTGTTTGTTGGCCAACCTTAAGTGGTTTTCAACAACTTGCCATTCCATATGATCTTATTGTGTTTGAAGTTGGTGTTGGACTTGTGTCCCTTTCGACGTCTTTTGCTTTCTTAGTTAAGTATTTGAAAGGGGTTAACACTTGCAAGGTCAAAGGATTTTCTGATGGATGTGGTTGAATTTTGACCAAATATGGGGCGTTTTGCATTTTAAACGGGCTGCTTCATTGTTGAATGAGGTTAAAGTGACTTGATCTTTTAGGGTGTTGTTAATATGTTTGGTTGGGTATTTTCCATGCACTAATGGGTTTGTATTCCAAGACTTTGATACCAGGTTTTTTTTGGATAATACTTATCAAAATTGTTGGGCTTAACTATTTTCTTGAAGCTTGTTATTTGAGAAAGGCGAATCGACCTATGGAAAATGGTTTTGTGGTGTTGGTTGTTGTGGGTTGTTGAGGCTTCCCATCTTGAGCTTGTCAAAACATGGGGCATGTTTAGGTGGGACGTCCAAATTGGCAACATTTGTGATATTAATTAGGTAGTTCGAGGTAAAGGATGCATTGAAAGACCATGGTTCCTATTAACACTCCTTCAAATGACATGATGTTAATGAATCTAGGGAGTCTAGTCATGTTTGGGGCTTTTATCATGATCATGGGTTTTATCAATTGTTTAATATATGAGTTCATGGTTTTGATCTCCAACACATTGCCAATGCATTTGGCCAAAATAATGATATGTTGTGATGTATATAGTTAGTTGTTGATGTTTGGGAATTGAATTTCAATAGAGTATGATATGGTTAACTTAGCTTCATTTGCATTCGGGTTAAACTTGGACTTCCATCATGAAAAATGGTATGTGATGTTATTTTCTTCTAAATTAAAAAATTTCCTTGTGGTCAACACCTTTTCTTCATTTTAGAAAATCAAAGTAAAAAGCCTCGAGTGAACAACTTTGGTGCTTTAAAAGTGGGGTGTAAGTGCTGCCTCATGTATTCTTAGACTTATTTGTGCAAGGGGTGGCCACCAACCACCCTTTTGATTATTGAATGTTTGGTTGCTTTAATTGCTACAACTTATAGGTGGATTATCAAGGTGGGTTATTACAATATTCAAAAATCCATTCAAAAGGTTAGGTTGATTGATGAAAGAGGGGAGGTTTTAGTGATGAGGGGGGGGGGGGGGGGGGGAGTGGGGGTGGTTTTTTTTTGGGGGGGGGGGGGGGAAATTTCATTATTGGGGGGTTTTTTTTTGTCAGTGTTGGGAAGGG
>Ga0116231_10004377_pt1 | contig 28632 bp, 27 predicted proteins | sample S1TSphgellanicum_2_FD_89695 | JGI IMG/M metagenome (GOLD analysis project Ga0116231, IMG submission 89695) | Host-associated microbial communities from peat moss isolated from Minnesota, USA - S1T2_Fd - Sphagnum magellanicum MG | ecosystem: Host-associated > Plants > Peat moss > Unclassified...
AAGCAACAAGTAACAAATATTTCCATGAAAAAGTGATTAATTCATTGTTAATTCTTGCTTCCAATTGCAAGCTCTACATTATAAATTGTTATGTTTTGTGATTCGAAGGACTATTCCAATTACTTATCTAACCTTTGGAGTTTTTTTTTTTTATTTTTTTGCTTTTTTTTATTTTTTTAATTTTTTTTTTTATTTATTTTTTTATTTTTTTTTTTTTTTTTTTTTAAAAAAAAAAAAAAAAAAAAAAAAACTAATAATAGATTGTACATTTGGTCCTATCTATTTTGAGAGGAGAATAAGAACAGCTGCACATATCTATGATGCTATCAGCATATGCCCATATCATCATCTATGCTATGGGTATCTAATGCTATCTCTATGACCAGATAGCATAGATATATATGGGCTGATATGGGTGGGGCTTGTATCCGCCGAGCTCCGAATGATTGAATGAATGCGATGAATGCAATACAATGCAATGTCATAACATGAAGAACAAACTTCTCTAAAAACCTTGACTTTGTCTTATTGTATATAACACTCTAGTAATCTACATGGGGCCACAAATGAACGCGATGAATGCAATGCAATGTCATAACACGAAGAACAAACTTCTCTAAAAAACCTTGACTTTGTCTTATTGTATATAACACTCTAGTAGTCTACATGGGGCTACAAATGAACGCGATGAATGCAATGCAATGTCATAACACGAAGAGCAAACTTCTCAAAAAAAACCTTGACTTTGTTTGTATTATTGTATAACACTCAAGTCTCTTGTATGTACATGGGTCTTTGTGTGTGTGTGTGCATGTGTGTGTGTAGATACTATCCTATATATAGTGTATTTGACTCGCCTCTTTCTTTGTTGACTACCGTGTAGAGGACGGGGGGAACCATATTGTTCATTCATTTAAAACAAAGGGAATTTTTTTTTAATGGTGAAATTAATCTTTCGGGGTGGTGACGGCGGTGGTGGCACATTTGCATGCCAAAAAATGAATTTTGGGTGTTTGAATTACTTATTCAATAGTGGGAAGAAGAAGAAGAAAAAGAAGAAGAAAAATGATGTTGAAAAATTTTGTATTTGTGTGTGATGGTTGCACAATTTGGTTTTGCAACTCCGCGTTGAATACTTTCTTTTTGACCATGCATGGCCAGGGAATTTTTGGTTTGGTGTTTCAACATGTGCAACATCATCATCATATATGATGCGGATTGAAGAATGGAATTGAGGAAGGGGGGGGGATTGAAGATGGAATTGATGATGATGATTGATGATGATGATGATGATGGACACTTGGGTGGTCGGTCGGTCGCCTTTCCAATTCCAGTCTTACTACACATGACCACACTCACCCTTACTTATGTAATATCTGCACAAAATTTCCCATTAAAAGATACCCATAAAAACATTCCCACAACAACAAGAACAAAATAAAAAACACACCCACATTTTGATAATAATAATAATAATAATAATAATAAAAAGGTCCAATAAAAAACTCTACTCTAACAGACTATAAGAGTGTAATAAACTAATAGAGATATCTGCAAATTCACACTCTCTTTGGGCCTCCTTTCACTCCCCCTAACCCCTCTTTTAGTGATATCCACAAAGTAAGGAAATTTTATTAAATCTCAGTATGAAGAAACTCAGTATTTTGAGACTGCTGTACTCTTTTGTTGAGAGTAAAAAGTGTGAAAGTCCAAATCATCACAAAACCTGGAAAAGAATAACAAGCAGCTTCATCTCTCATCATCACCAGCTTAACTTCCAACTCCCATATTATATTATGTAAAATCCTACTGTACAGAATCTGAAGTGTATATATGAATAATAATAATAATAATAATAATATATGAGTGAGTTAAGTAAGTAAGTACTCACAATTATTTTATTATTTTATTATTTTATTAATTTATAGTTTTTTGCCCTATTTTGTTGCAGTTTTTTCTGTTGCCTGCTTCATATCATATCCTCAGTTCTAAAATTTTATTATCACACTTCCCTCCCCCCAAAAAAAACATTACTTTTAAAATATTTTATTTATTTATTTATTTATTGTGTACACTCTCTGTGAGAGAGTCTCTGAGAGTCTCTGACACTTTTTTTTTACTTTTTTTCTATTTTTTTTTTCTCTGAGTTTTTTTGTTTTTGTTTTTGTTTTTTGGGTTTTTGGGTTTTCTTTCTATTCTAGGCTATCTCTCTAGACTCTCTTCTGCTGCTTGCAGCTGCTGCTGCTGCAGCAATCAATGTGTACCTAAGTATCTAGAGGATGGTGGAGGATTTGGTGTGATTTGCTTTTTTGTTTGTTGTTGTTGTGCAACCATTATGATCTAGCCTACATCTTTGGTTGCAACTCTTTTTGGGGTGATTGGGCTGCTTTTTTCTTGTTGTTGTTGTAATAAAAATGAAAAAGTTTGTAGATCTGCAAACCAAAGTTCATTGAAGATTTTGCAACCAAAGTTGCAAAGTTGTTTGTAAGCAGATCTACAACACCCACCCAGTTGTGATGGTTTTTTGTCTGTGTGTGTGTGTGTGAGAGAGAGAGAGAGAGAGAATGGGGTTGGTTTTGTTGTGGGTTTGATGTGAAAAAGTTTGTGCTTTTGTTGTTCTCATTTTGGTTTGTTTGTTTGTTTGTTTGTTTCAGTAAGTAGCTAGAGCTTTTGCTTCTCTGGAATGAATGATTTGCTAGGAAGAGAAGAAAAAAACACTGTTGGGTGCTGTTTTTGGTGCTGTTTTTTGTCAAGAGAAATGACAGTAGAGTTCTGATATCAGTAGTTTTGATCTCAGTTGTGCTTTTGAAGCTTTTGTTTTGGTCGAGTGAAGAGTGGTGTTGTCGTTGTTGTTGTGAAGTTTTCTTCTTCTTCTTCTTCTTCTTCTTCTTCTTTTGGAGAATTCTTGTGCGGTGTTGAAGAAGAAACTGTTTTTGGTTGATTTGTTTGTTTGTTGGGATCTTACTTGAATCCAAATAGATTTCTCAAGGCCTGCTCCTCCTCAAGCTTTTAGCAAGCTTGTTTCTTTTTCTCTTTTTTTTTGGTTTTGGGAAACTATTGTGGAAACTGAGACAAGCTTTTTCCATCTATCTTTTCAAAGAAGTTAAGTTTTTGTTGTTGTTGTTGTCGACGCTGCCGCTGTTGAGTCTCGCATGAAAAAAGATCCGCGAAAAAGAAAAGATTGGAGAAAGTGTGTGTTTGCAACTCATCAGCAGACTTGTCTTTGGAAAGCCAACCTTTTTGGGAGCAGGGGGAGGACCCAGAAGTCCAGACCAAGACCAAGACAGAGAGGTTCTTTCAGCATTTTGTGAGCAGAAATCAAGCTGAAGGCGGAAACAGGAGCTGGGTGGGCGGAAAACAGACATGGGTTTGGTCCATTGGAGCTGCTGTGTGAGGAGTTGAGAGAGATTATGGATAGACTGTGGCTGACTTCTTCTTCTTCTTCTTACTGAAGAACTCTGAGAAGAAAAACTGCACAAAGGAGGAGAGAAAAAACTGTGAAAAAAGGAAGGATTTTGGGCACACGAGTGAAGAATCATCAGGCTAGTAATGGAGGATTGGCTGAAAAAAGAGGAGGAGGGGGAGGAGGAGACACAATAAGGCAGCAACAGGTTAGCTGCATTTTGTGTTTTTTTCCTTTTTTTTGGGTCTCAACAATGTGCCATTTCCTAGGGGAAAAAAATTTCCATTGATGCAACATTTTGTGAAACTTTGGTGGGTGATGAGGATGATAATCTGTTAAGCTTTCGAAGACCTAGTTTTTTTTCTGCAATTTTCACTGCTGATCTATATTCACTTGTGCCACAACATCAAGCTCCTTTTGCTTGTGGGTCATGTGCACAGAGACTCAACTCATCTATAGAAAAGCTTTTGAATGCCTGTCATATCCATAGAAGACACAAATCCAGTGATCACTCTAAGAGCTTGCCTTTCCAAGAGCAAGTTTTTTCCATGCTTGCTTGCTTGCATGAGACAGTTTAGGGTATTTTTCGCAAAAGTTTTCTGATTGAGGAATTTCTAACAAAAGTTGAAGTAGAGTCTGAGATTGTTTGTTTTTTTCCCCCCCTGTGTGTGGCAGATATTGATGGTGGCAGCAGCAGCAGCAACAGTTGGAGGAAGCATGGAATTCGGGATGACAAGAAGTGTATCTGCAGTGGAGGAGGGTATTATGGGTGTTGCTAGGTCACTGAGCTTGGAGGTGGGGGGGAAATCCAAGTTCCTTCGAAATGTACGAACCATGAGATTTCTTCTGGCATTGATCATGAGTGCAATTGTGGCGATGGTGGCAGTGTCACGGCTGAAGTTGTTGGTGGATCCATGGATTTCTTCACACTATGAGACACAACAGCCGCCATTGCAGCAGCTGCTCATGTCGTCATTGTCATCATCAAACCCACCTCTTCTCACACATACTGGGGTGGCAACAGGCCACAATTCTGCAAAGAACCATTTATCATCAACTGAGCTCAAGCTTGTTCCTTCACCTGTAGTAGCAGCCAACCGACCTCAGTTTCTTTCTTCCATAGTAGATAGCACTTGCACAAGTAGAGGTCAGCAGGAGATGTACAGAGACTCTGCCCATCAATTTCCTAGGTCTGGGTTGCTGGATCAAGCTCTGGAGGAGTACACCAGGATGCACTCTCAATGTGCATTGTATGATGGTGATGGTAGTTCTGATGTGAAAACCGAATGTCGGTACTTGGTGTATCTTGAAGGCTATGAAGGACTGGGCAACCGACTGCTGTCACTCGTCTCAGCATTCGCGTATGCCATGGTGACAAAGCGAGCTCTAGTGATAGATGCAAGAAGAGGCCATTTAGCAGAACTCTTGTGTGAGCCTTTCCAGGATTCTTCCTGGTTGCTTCCACCAGGATTTGTGGATGAGGTTTGGGGGGCACCCAACTTGGAGGATGCAATGCACCGTGGCTTTCAAAATGTGAGTGCAGTGAGGATTAACCTCAGGCATGAGCAAACCCGAGCTGATCAGAGATTCTTTTGCACAGCAACTCAGCAAGAAGGCCTGCAGAATGTCACGTGGATTGGGTGGGAGAGTAACCAGTACTACGTGCCTCGCCTCTTTATGATACCCAGTTTCTGGTCCTTACTCTCTCCATGGTTCCCAGATCCGTCTCTGGTTTTCACTCAACTCACCAGGTTCTTGTGTCTCCCTCAGAACCAGATCTGGGCACGGATACAAAGGGTCCATGAGTCATATCTGGCTTCCTCGATGATGCAAGTTGGATTACAGGTACGACGGAACTTGAATGCTGATAATGCTACCTTGGCCGAATCAGTTCAAGAGCTCATCATGAATTGCTCCCTGAAGCACCACCTGCTTCCCAAGCCTGCAATGCATAACGAGGAGCCAGTAGTAGTGGTGCAGCAGCAGCAACTGAAACCTCCTGCTGACACTGGTGCCAAGAGCAGCAGCAGCAGCAGCAGGACAAGTGCAGCAGTGCTAGTAACATCACTGCACATGCAGTACTATGAGAAATTGCGAGACCTGTATGTTGAGCATGGCACTGAAGATGGCACAGTGGTGAGTATTCACATGATGAGTCATGATGGTGTTGAGAACGACTCTTACGAGCAGGCAGTGAAAGCTTTGATGGAAATTTGGCTTCTTAGTTTTAGCAACAAGTTGGCAACCAGTAGTTGGTCCACGTTTGGTTATGTTGCACAAGGACTTGGAGGTTTACATCCTGTGATTTTCAACTTCCTCGCACTCGACTTGGATGACCACACGGGGCCAGCCTGTTGGCTGGGTCAGTCCAGTGAGCCATGTCTGCATTACCCCTTTGTCAAGCACTTGGAGTGTGGAAATGTTCCAATGAGCAAACAACAATCGAACTGGATCGCAACCCACATCAGACCATGTCAGGATGAAAAATATGGACTTCAACTCTGTTCAGGCTTGCATTGATTGTTCTAGCTATATTAAACCCACACATAAAAGCATCTGCCAGAGAATACCCATAGATCATTCTTTCTGTCTTTGTAAAATCCCTTCTACTAAGTTCTACTGATAAACTTCCAGCAGCTCTATCATAAGTCCCACTTGGAGGAGACCATTGATTTGCTTTGCTTGAGCAGCCGAGGGGTGCTTCAAATCCAGTACAAGCGCCTGAGGCTGCACACTTGGATGTAGAACAATCCCAGCCAGCTGTTGACAGTGTAACAAGGCGTAGCCAGATAGATGCCAACTTTAGCGTCACTAGTGAATAGCTGCCCCTTCTACATGATGAGTGAGCTATGGAAGAAGAAGAAGTAGAAGAAGTGCTGTCAATGTGGCTTGTGACCAACCATAAGTTGCAGTTCTAGAGAGATATCATCAAAGTCATGGGCTGGGGGCTTCCACAATGATGAATTAGACACAAAGGTGGTGATGAGCTTGTGAATTATGATCGGGAGTTCTTTCTTGCTGGCAAGCTTTTGGAACAAAAAACATCGAGCTTGTCAGATGTTATATTGCAAATGAGCTGTACACTGTTGTTGTACAAGACTTTTCCTGATAGTGGGTTTCCATACCACGATCTGTTGAAATGTCATCTGATCAGATCATCACAACCAAGTGATAAACAAAACCCAGTTTATGTTTTACAAAAATGATGGTGAGGACAATTTGAATATGTGATGTGTGTGTGCTCAAGTCATTTGGTGGTGAGAATACTCATTATCTCCTTTTGCAAATGCACATGTATGAATCTGTGAGAAGTTGGGACATGAGATCATCTGGCATTTAGGGGTTATAGCCAGATGATCTCATGTCCATAATTTTTTCCCATGTGGTATCTCTCATCATCCCCAGGGTGAACTTCATTGCTTGAGATCCATATTCTATAATTCACCAAAAATGTATAATTTCATGGAAATGCATTCATGTGATATCATTCAATTGTTTGAATTTGACCTATACAAATTTAACGAGTTCTACCCTTGGCCAATCTTGTTATCGAAGTTCCTTATTGTCCTCATTGAAAGTCATTCATGTAATTCAACTCACCCACATGACCGATCACATCTGGATGGTCAATTTGATCTATGAACCTAGTTTTATCTATTGTCAAATTTCATCTATATCGTCAATTCTATGTGTGATGATTTCTTGAAGAAATTGAAAACCCTTACAGTGACAAAGGTCTAAGAGGATAATGTTGGAGATATAAAACCCCAAAGTGACATTGGAGGATTTGAACTCATAGCCTTGTTGGTAACTCGGCATTGTGTGCTCTGCTAACCTCATGGGAGTCGCTCACAAAGTGTCAGACATCTTCATCCATCCCAAATAGCAGTGACAAACTGCCATGACAACCCGCTGACCTCAACAGCTCTCCCAACTGTGGGCATAGGTAACCATAATCCGACTGAAATCTCAGTAAGCCATCATCCAAAATCTGCATCTTGAGTTTCTGTCGCATTTCCAGAAGCGAAGGGGAAACCAATGGCAAGACAAATGTAGAACATTTGGTTAGTCCAAATCATAAGCAAATTTTCTCTGAGGTGCCATCTTTGCAGCTATCCCACAAACCATCAAATTCCTAGTTCTAAAAGCCACTATGTCCTCCACTGTGCATCTTTCTCAGACTAGCTACTCACACTCAAAGTTAAGAATGATGCTTCAACAATGCCTTGGCTTGATGTTCTTTTTTTGTCATACAATTTTCCATTTGAGTTTTCATTGCTTTCATGACCTCAAACATTCCCTCAAGATGTCTGGCACCACCAGCACAAAGTTCACCCCATATAATGAATGAACAGCACCGATGCCCAACACTGTACATCTCTCACGCATGATTCCATCCTGTGGAGAATCAGTAAAAAATATTTCAGGAGTCAAAATTGAAGAAAACCAATTGGACAAAAATGGCACTACTTTGCGGTCAGTAAAAAATAACTTCCAAGTACCCCATCAAACAAAATTAATGGGCTCTCTAGCCTTTGGCTGTGAAACCCATTTCTGGAACTGTGCAAGATAGACTGTATGTACAAAGGGGATATTGTGTGGCCCAAAATAGAGTAAAAAACTTAGTATCAAACTGGCAGAAAGACAAGATTTGAAGCTTTAAGGTGAAGGGACAGAAATAATCCTGCACACCCACTCTGTCTTTCTGGCAGAATGTGCTGCAATTGCTTAGAGTGGAGAGAAACTTGCACAGTGATATCCTTCATAAAACAGCTTCACCCACTGCTTCATTGGTGGGTAGTAAGAGCTTTATCCTCATTGTGTATAACAAGTGCACGGAGAAATAAATCCAACCATAGTCAGAAAAATAGCTGGTTGTTAGCCACAGTCTTCAGCAGAACATAACTGATGCTCCTTGGGATATAACTGCAGATAAGCCCATCTGCTTTCAAATACATGACACAACCCATACACAGAACTCTTCATTGCCCTGTACAGGAAAGTCGAAACCTTGGAGCAGCAGATTCCAGACTCGTGTCCAGCAACTTCCAGGGAGTGATACAGCAGTCTCATTTTCCAAGTGCCCACTTACCAGTAGCAACCTCAGCATAGTTTCCCTCTCCCTCTTCTTCAATTGTTAAAGCAAGCTCTATGGACATTCTCAGCATTGTCCTCTGGATGACCAGAAGATGCTGCTCCGCAACCTGTAATTGTAGGATCCTTCACAGCTGCAACATAAACAAGGAGAAATAAAATTTTACAAAAATTGTCACCTACATACTAGCTGCTACTGCTAGTAGAAAGCAATGGAAGAAGGAAAATGATGACAATTGCAATCAAGGACAATCTCAGCTTATTTCAGTTGCCTGATACTTAAGGTACAGTGTTACCTTCTTTGGCTGAACCCACATCACAAGTTCATGCATAATCAAGCTCTAACACAACACCTTCTGAACTGTGAGGTAATCACCTTACATGGAAGACTATAAGACCTCCAATTACATGTCCATTCCTTCAAAGAATTGAGCAAGCTTCTGATTTGTGAGGTGAAAACTTGTTTTCCCTTGTGAATCTTTAGCTGCCTCCACCTTCAGCTGTAGCACTCCCACTGTTACATATCTGTCGATGACACAATGACTCACAACAGTATCATTGACTTCAGGTTTGCTTTCTGCAGCCAGGGCACTGTTCTCAACAGCTATAACAGAAACCCTGGATGCTAGCACCTTTTGCTCTGTTTCCTTCCTGAATTTTGTCAAGATCCCAGGGAGAAATAGCTGTGTCCTCCAACGCTGTCTGTCTTTCCCATAAGTGTATGTATCACTCTCACATGCATGCACAGGGTAATCCCTCATTAGTTTTCATTTCCGTTTCAGCAAAATTGTGTGTATTCCAGCCAAGTTCACAAGCTGGTGATTCCTTAATGATTCAAAAACGCATCCACCTTCTCCAGAGTCTGGTGGGTTATTGAACCTGCAGGCAAGGTCTCTTTTGTCTCTCCGACTCTTCCTAAGTGCAAAACTCACAGCATCCTCTGCATGTTCAGCAGGCTTGTCTGCTCCAACAGGGTGTACAGGCATCATCCACCAAACAGAACTCTTAGACCAGAACACCTTCATGTTTACCTCTTTCCATCCTGTTACTATCTGGACCATTCAGCTCTAAAGCCACTACCGCCTTGAGTTTCCTCCCACTCCCTCTCTTCCAACTGTATAACCATCAAACACATCTGTGTTTCTGCATCACCTCAACATCGGATCCTTGTTGTCAACATCTGTGGTGGACACAACCTCTACTTTGTCAACATCATGGACCAGTTTCCATGCTATTATTACCATCTCAAATATTCAGCTCAATTGCCAAGTTTGCCTCAGTTCTCATACCACCACTGTGAATCTTCTGATCAGTTCTCAATTCAGTGAAAACATCTGTGTCTTGTGTCAACTCCACAAATTTTGGCACAGCCTTGACAGTGGTTGCTGGACTTAGCTGATATGTTGCAGGTGAAGCTATGAAATGTGAGTTTCTTTCCAGAGCAGGATCCTGAGCACACATACTCATGCCTTTTTCCTTGCAAGTGGGTGAAATTTTCTGGTTCTCATCAAATCTCTGCTAGTATCAGATGTATGCACTAAAACACCTTGATGGTACTGGTCCCAGCTTCAACATCCCCACCCTTTCAAATTTCAACTAACACTCTGCCTCTTTCTTGCAGAGTTGCCTTCTGTGACTTATTTGACTCCGGAGGGGTGATCCTGGGCTGCCTGACTGCTCCCGATCTCGGTGTCTGGTAGAGGTGGATACTCTCATGATGGGTACAGGTTTATAACGATGACTGGTTGTTGCTGACCCACCACAGATAGCTGACTCTGATATCTCTTCAGGGGCCATACCCTCTATAGCTTCTGTAGCCATCCTCTGCACATACAAGATACTGAATGATCACACAAACTGACAGTCTAAATTTCGCGGTGTAATTACATCCACCCACACATGCAGCAACCACCATAACATGTAATGTCCTTTCTCTTGACCTAGTGCCATATACTCAAAGCTCAGATCCAGCTTTGAGAGGTTTTGGCCATAAAGGTTGACATAGATAGAGCCACACAATTTGCAAATTGTAGACGCAAATGGGTAGCTGCCAAATGCACCCTCGTGCACAGAGCATTGTGTGTACCTATGCATTCCACTGATTTTATGCCTGTACAAATAGCTTTCAGAGGGCAATACCGGTACTTAAACATATGACCCTCAGTATTAAACCCTAACACTTGCAAAGAATCTCTCACATCTTTGCTAATGCGGTAGATGATGTGGTAACCTTTCTTGAATTTCTGGGTTGAAGTTGAGGTTGCTCATATTTGAGCTCTTGAAGGTTTTGTCGATAATGGATATAGTGATAGTCGACTGTTGCTAGATGGCGTGCAACATATTCAGCCTTCATTTTGAAGAGCTCCATAAGCCTCCCTACCTATTTTACAAAACAAACAAAAATGTGAGACTTTGGAAATTATCTTGTGATGATCAGGTGTTGTAATTCACACAAGACACCTCCCTCCTGATCAGAAAGTTACAGGCAGAACTTTGACCCTTTTGTAGGAGTGTTTAAACTACCTGAATTGCTGTAAGATCATACTTGAACTTGCTATTGTCAAAGTAGTTGTCAAGTATTGCTCCCTTGAACACACACGCTGGCAAATTAGGGCACACACTTATGCACTGAATCTTCACCTGCAGTACAGCAAAAATAAAATTAATCTGTGAGTTAGTTTATTCCATGTGGCTGGGTTTTTTTTGGAGGACTAATATAAGCTTTAGGCAGCAGGCAATTCAATCTGCCAACAATGGGTGCAAAAGCTTTCAAGGACCCAAAGGCACCAATTTTGAAAAATGTGTACTGTCCTAATAGAGCAATAAAGAGCAATAATAGATCTATATGAAGTCGATGGACACACCCAAGGAGGAGCAGTAGTGAAATCAACATGTACAAACACTAAGGCTTCTTTAGACGGATGGATGATTGCAGAGAGAATGTAGTGAGACCTGGGCTGGGAACCAGCCATTGAAAGCATCCCGCACAATGTTCATGCCTCCATGACAAGTTGCCTCAAAGATCCCTGACATTTCCTTCACTCTGTAGTTGAAGAGGAAGAGCTTTGAGCCCGGGACAACCCGCAGCACCTGGACACAAACCCATCACAACAACAACCACTGTGCACAGTTTATCACAAAGTCTTTCTCAAAACCACTTCTAGGGTTCTGGTCGTGCACATGCTTGATGACCCACAAAGTTAAAAAGAAAAAAGAACAAAGGTTCTTAGTGCACGGGTGTCTCTCTCACACCTGGTTCTTGTTCCGCTCTGGCAATCCAAAGAGCTGCCGTGCCATGCACTCCTGGTAGGTTTCAGTGGTGCATCCAAAGATCATTCCTGGCAGAGGTGGGTCATGAACTGGCTCTGGAATATAGGGTTGGACGCGAAGAGGAAGAGGAGGAGGAGCATTCTTCCTGTTGAAGAAACTACTGGAGGAGGATGCTGGAATCGGAATCCCCGAAAATTGTCTTCGACGCCGCCCATCCGCATCCATTTGAGACTTACACAAAACCACAACAAGAAGTTCCGGCACCTTCTTCACAGCAGTTTTGCGTGTTTGATTCCTGCGAACGTTCAAAGTTTATGCATGGTATCCCTGGTAGTAGTTACAGTCGAGAGAAAGACGGAGAGACGGAGAGTCGAAGAGACGGCAATCGGAGAAGCAACAGATCACAACTACTACTACGAAAGGAAAACAAACACACACAAACCCACTCACAAAGGCCAGCATTGCAACAAAACCCTAATCAACAAAAAGCGCAGCAGAGAAGGAGACGACGCTGCTCGTCCTCGGTGGGTGTTGCAAGAAACAACAACAACTACACCCACACATCCCACAACTGCAAACACCCATTTGCAGTTGCAGAAAGAAACAACAGCAACACCCAACCCATCCCTTCCTCTTCGCCAATCTTCAAACCCTAAAGCCTCAAACCCTAATTGACGCGCGTCTGTGCCGATTTTTTTTCTTTTTGTTCATTGAATTTGCCGATGAGCAGGGATGTAAGGGTGAAGTCGATCGCGTTGATTCAGACTTGATCTGGTAAGTACTGTTCTGCTTTCAGAATAGAATTGCTTTTTGCCACGCAGGTTTTCTTGCGGGATTTGTTTCATTTTGTAAACTCCTGCAACCGCTAATAGAGCACTTCTTCTTCTTCTTCTTCTTCTTCTTGTGTCAAGTTTTGTTAAGGAAATGATCCGGCCTCTGTTGAAATGTGTAACATACATGTATGATAGTCTCTCTTCTGCATGACTTGCCTTTTGCATCTGAGACTCCAGTGTTGTGGCTTGCAGCAGATTCTTCTTTCTTTTGCATTAAAGCAATTGGCAGCCAGAGAGGATTCTTCTTACCTTTGCAGTATTCTGGTGATTCTTTCTTTTACAGTATTCTGGTGTATGTCAAGGTAATCTGCACACAGCTTCAATCGTCTCTTCATCATCATAATCCGTGTAACACTAAAAGAAGACACTCTTGACTTGAATCTCCGTCGTCATTCATGAACGAGGCACTTTCTAAGGATCAACAGCGTAGAAGAGAACATGGTAGACACCTTGCGAGCAGTTCCGAAGCCATGTGGATAGATGCATCCTCCTTGATGTTGTTCACATGGAACTGGGTGATGGCATATCGGAGTCATTCTTGGGATACTTTTTGTAGCAACCGCAGTGTTAGAATTTTTTTTCCCCCTGTCTTCCTCTGGTATGGAGGCAGTCATTCTTTCATTCGTGTATGGAAGACACAAGCAAGCGCTGAGAATATTCAAAGAGGAACACACCACTTGATGAAACCCTAATGTGAAGAATCCTGAAGTCTATGAAGCTGGCAACTGCTATGTGTGATGAAGATGACTGTCTGCAACAGAATGTGCTACTGCGGCTGAAGGGTTATGGTCGTTTGGGTTTGCCGTTTTCTTTACAGTTTGGGATTGTGAATGTGATTTGTCTCTGAAAGAAGAATATGTTCATGTTGGGGTTTAATCTTACAGTGCACTGTGATGATTGCCGAATTCCATGATGTTGGAGAATCTGCTGTTGTTGCTGCAGGGTTATGGTTGCCAGGGTTTGCCATTTGCTTTGATGTTAGGTCCTTGTGAATCTGATTGTCTCCAGAAGAACCCTGTTGTGGTCAAAGCTTGCAGTCCAATTATGATATCTGCCATGACAAAAGATCATGCAATTGGTTGTTAGTGGCCTGGTCCACTTTGTCATCACAGTGCTCATCATCTTTGTAGTGTCCACAGTGCTTGAGTGGATTTTATACTGGCAAGCTCTTTGAAATTCTGGGTAAAGGTCAGTTGAAGGCCAAAATGGACAGGAAAGGAGGTGGGTCAGGATTTTGGTTATTTCTTAGGCTCTTGGTGCAAACAATTTGTCAGGTGGGACATCTGACTCGCCAGCCATGGACGCTCTCAAGACTGCAGGCAATGATGCTGTCCGCCAGGGCAACTTTGCAGCAGCCATTGACTTCTACCAGCGTGCTATTGCAGCCGCTGATCCATCCATGGGAGATGAACTTGCAGCCTTACACAGCAATTGCTCCTTTGCTCATCTCAAGCTCAACCAGCCACAAGAGGTAGTCTCCTGACTGTTGTGATAGAGATAACTTGCTATGATACATGGTACAGTTGATGGTCCCTGAACACACAACTGAGAGACTGTCACTGTTGTTCCTACTGCACATTTGCACATTTTTTGTTTTTCCAGTTCTAGTTTTGTCCCTTTTGTTTGTTCTTTCTTCCCATTCCTGTAAGTCTTTATCTGGAATCTCTCTTGGACTTAAAAGGAGAAGTTTTAACCCTTTTTTGGCTTTGTTAATCGTGGGTATGGAGATTTCTTGATGCTCATGAGAGTGTTATGACTAGATGTTTGAGAACTTCAGGCTGGGAGCAATAGTAAGAGTGTCTAATTGAAAGTATATGGAGTGGGTCCCTTTTTCTTGCCAGGATGTTTACTGGTGGTCCTCTATTGGCCTCCATGCAGGCCTTATTTCATGCAACACAGGCCATCTCCTTCAAAAGCAACTGGAGCAAGGTTAACCCATTATCTTGATTCCCACCATATAGAAAAGTCCTGTTGATTGTGTTCTTTTGATGTTCTACATATTTTGATTGTAGTTATTCTTGTCATTTTTGTATTGACCTGGCCCAAACTGACACAATGTTGATGACCTTGGTTTTTGTGTATTTTCTCCCTGCAATCGAAATTGATATATCTATGTTCATCATCATATTTTGATGCACAGAAAAGGTTGCACCAGAAAGTGGAGAACCTAAATAGGAACTTATATTTTCTGTTTCTGAAAGTAGTTCAAGAGTCTATCAGGCATGTGTTTAGTTATAAGAAGGTATCAGACAGTGAGAAAGAGCAATCTCTGAAGGAGATCCATAAGGCTTCCTTTGTTGGGTACAAAGAAGCAATATGTAGTTGGTGTTGGGATTGAACGTTTCTAGATCTCCAATTAACTTATGAAGAAAGAGGGTATTTTTTTTGTAGTTGTGTGTGTTTTTTGAATTTTGAAAGCTTGTGTGAACATAAGTTGACCCAGATGTTATGACTGACAGGGTCACTTCAGGCTAGGAGAAGCTCAATTTGCATTACGTGATTATCCTAGTGCTGAGAAGGCATATGCCAAAGCCTCTGAACTGGTGAGTGCTGTATACTCTTATTCTTGAAGAATGTCAGGGGTATCAATTAGCTGCAATTGAGGGATGTCACTGTAACTTGTTTTTTGTTCTGCCTGCAGTCACCAGAGGATGCAACAATCAAGAAGCGGCTCACACTATCTCGTGAGGCCATGTCTGGTTTTTATTTTCGTCAGGTTATCTATATGCACCATACTCCTTTAGATCATTCCCTATATAATATCATGAGCACTGAAGCACATGTGCATGAAAGTTCATAGAATTATCTCTGTTAGTAGTGAGTGACTGTTAGCATTCCTCTACTTGACATCACATGACCTGATATCTAGAACTCATGAAAGTGTGCAATGGGGACCTCTGAGGGGGGTGCAGCTACTTGCTGGTCGAGATTTTTGCATCAACCCTACGAACATCATTGAGAAGCAGGTTTGCTACTTTGATTGGCACAATTATTCCCAAATTTTTTGAGTTGACTGCAGCATTTCTGCCCATGCAATACAAATCCCTGCGGTGTTTCAAGTTTGGAGTTACAAACATAAAAGGAGTGTAGGTATGGGTTGAGTCTTAATGACCAAGGTCCCACTGGTGAGGAGCCATAATTCAACTACAAGTGTGAATCTATCTTGGAGTTTTGGATGGAAGTCTCAAAGTCATGATTCTGGAAGGCAAACCAATGGTTGAGTCAGGATTGGGCCTTTAGATTTTTTTTGGGTTTTCTTTTTACCACTTTCTCACTTCGAGCATACAGCAGGAACATCAATATATCCTTTGATGAACTTTGTGCTTATACCTGAAGTTATCATCTAGTGCTCATAGCTGAACCTCCCAACTTTGAGATGCTTTTTGGTCAAGTTGATCAATAATTGGACTTTCTTGGGCTGCTTTGCAGATCTTCAGCAGTGCACAGCAAATGAAGAATTTTGTGTATTTGGTTGGTGATGCAAAAACACGGGAGGCTGTTGTAGTGGATGCTGCCTGGGATGTCAAGGTGAGTGTGTCATTGAAAAAGAGTCTGTTCAATGGTGTTTATAGTGTGCACTCCATTCATTTCTTGTCATAGAATGGCATAAGAAGTTGAGGTGGTTGTCCTAGTATGATCTTTACAGGATTGCTGGACCTATGTGTGTTGCATCACAGAGGGTTGGGTATCTGGTTTTGTGGGTGGACTTCACAGGGCATTCGAGCAGCTTTAGCTGCGGACAACATGAATCTGGTGAGCTGAACTAGATCTGGCAAAGGAGGAAAGGAAAGTAGAACAAAGGAGAGAACAAAGATGTCCTGTTGACAGCTCAGAGAGCCAATTTGCCAATATAGCATTGCCAACTTTATGAGGTCATGTACTTGGAAGAGTCCTTGGCTTGGGAGGTGGTGGTTCCAGGAGAAGAAAGAGGGATGGTATAGATTGTAGGACACGACTGCAGATGGAGACCGCTTGTGTATTAGCATATTGGGTCATGTAGATTATGTTAAGTATTGGTATGAACTTAATCGGCTGTATCAGGCAATTCTTTTTTTGTTTGGGCACTGATAAGCAGGTCAGAATGTTGTCTTTTTGCACAGGTGGGAGCTGTGGTTACTCACTATCATTTTGACCACACAGGAGGAACTCCACCCCCACCTTTTGACCAATTTGGCATAAAAGTTCCGGGTATCCGAGAGCTTGCCATTGAAGACAAAGTCCCGGTACAAAAGATACTTATCAAATCCTATCAGTCCTCTGACCCATGATGAAGTGAATCTGGATCTCCTTTGCATCTTGATTTGCAAAGGCACACTTCGCACTCTCTTATATGGGGGACACACTAAACTTGTTACTCTTTCTGTTGACAGGTGTATATCAACAAGCATGATGCAGAGACAGTAAAGCATCAAAACGGTGTCCCCACAGAGTGTATGACTTTGCTTGAGGTACCATCTGTAAACTCAATTAACTATTCCACTATGGTGAGGACTGACAGGTAATCAGCTTGTCCAACTCTCTGCCACACTATTAGAGGTTCTGTACATGTGTACAGTGATCCATAATACATAGAGCAGAACTAGCCATTGTAAAAGCAGATAGTTCTGGAGTATCATGTAAAGCTGATTTAACTTTGACGCAGACAAAGTGCATCACTGTTTCTTACAACTTGTTTATGTTGCTCTTCTGGATGTTCTTTAGACCTGCCATGTATTGGTCAAGTGATCCATAACATGTACAATAGCAAGCAGCCCATAATGAAACAGTTTACTTCTGGAGAACCTATTTCCTAGCAGTCAGTTGGCATGGACAACACATTTGGTAGGTATGAGAGTGCCATTTCTGACTAGATATAATCAATTAAATCAACTGTTAGTATGGGATGGGTTGAATTTGTGCATATGAGATGCAAGTGAATGAACACACTACTATTGATGCAAAAGCTTCTACATGCAGGATTGTACTGCCGAAGGACCAGAACTACTAGTGATGGAATCATATGTATCAGTATCATTGAATCATGTGGGAAAATTGTAGTACCCCAGGTGTATAATTGTGCCAGTAGGATCTACAGTCCAATATTTTGATGTAATTGCACCTTTTTTCCACTCGTGGTGCAGGACTCAGCAGTTGTCTCTATTGGGTCTGTAAAATTACAGTTCATTCACACACCAGGGCACACACCAGGCAGTCAGTGCATTCATATTCAAGGGTAACACTTCATCTTTGCTCTGTCTTGTCCCTTTAATCCCAGTTTGTCAGGTTGTTCCAATGTTATGGCCAATTGGGGGGATTAAGACAAAACAAGACATTATAACTCAGAACTGAGACCTTATGTGTGGGTGTAGAAATGAGGATATTTTGATGTCGGGTGACACACTTTTCATTGGCAGGTACCCACCATCCTCTCCTTATTTTGTTTTGAAGTGGAACTTTTCCTTTAGATTATGGATGGGTGTTCCATCCTACACTAACTACCCTCATCTTGGATGTTTCAGTTGTGGGAGGCTGGATTTACCAGATTGTGATGCCAAAGCTATGTACACTAGCTTGCAGAAAAAACTTGCATCTTTACCATCCAACACCAGGTAAGGGCCTGTCCTTATACACCATGACCCTTTGCCGTGTCTATTGTATGACCATCCTGTGCCAAGTGCAAGCAGTTCCACCAGATTAGATTTCACTCTCTGAAAATGGGAAACTTTGACTGAGCCATCTTGCAAAGCTAGTATCAAAATATCAAATCGATCCCAGGTGTGATCATGAACATTGATTTGTAACTTGTGAACAAATTGCCTTTTTTGCAGGGTGTACCCAGGTCATGATTATGGAGGGCCTTTCACAACTATTTCCCATGAAAAAAAGCAAGGTTTTCTAAAGCCCGTTGCAGAAAAGGAATGGCTACGCATGCATCGGCTTTGAGACAGGATTCTTCCATCCCATCAAAAGAGTTGGAAATCAGGATAAATAATGCTGTTTTTATAAGTCCCTATCTCTCTTCTTGCCAATGAAATGCTGAGGTATTTTGGTTGAGTTGAATCATATCTTACAGGTCATACAACGTACTCTCCTTTTCTAGCAACACAGGATCCAAAGATTGTTGTCACAACCTTTAGGGTTTACCTATGGATGAGGTTAGATAACATTTCTACTGGGAATCTGTTCTAACTACTTGTCTATCTTGTTTGTCCAAAGAATAATTTTGCCTCAAGCAAGACCTCAATACATGAATAAAGCTTCCTAATTTATTGTTGAACATAGGTATCTTATCATGTTTTTGAGCAATTCCTTGATTGATGGTCATTGTTTAGGTATTACTCTTCTTGTTTCATCATTTGCAGGCTATCATGTGTCCACCAAGACTAACTGTGATTCCAAGCGCAGTTGCAGACTGAGAGTTCCGAGCATCTCCTGACAAGTACAAGAGCGAAAGCCATCACTGGCTCCAACAGGTAAAATTCACATCAATGGCCACTGTGAATGCCCAGACACAATGCCATGAAACTGTAACTGGGGCTTATCTGCACTTCCAAGCCTAGATCAAGCTATCAAGGCTATTGCTTTCAAGCTACAGGAGGCTGGAAATTGCTTCATGCAGAAGGACCTTAAATCAATTATGCAGCTCAAGGTCATCCTGGATTCAAGCATAACCTTGCTTCTCTGAGGCGTTGGAGCACATGGCTTATGACAGGATCGGTGTGCCAGATTTCATGTTTATTGTGAGTAATAAAAGGTTTTGGGCTGGAAATCTTGGGTTTATGAGCATGAAAGACTTGAAACAGCCGGCAAAAGTGCAAGTGAAAGGCTTGAAACAGATGGTGAAAGTGCAAGTGCTGATGACAGATGACAGGAGATGATGCCCAAACTTGTAGACTGCATTCACATGATTTGGCCCCGATTGATGCTGGTCCTGCATTTGCGTTTGTTCAATTGTGGTGAATGTACATGTGGTATTGGTAGGCAGCCTTTCTGGAGCATGAGTTCACATTGTTGATGCAGACAACCGAATGCGACCAAATGAAGAAAAACCATACATTTGAGTTCAAAAACCATTTTCATCTAAAGACAAGCTACATTTTGAGTTTTTTGACTTAACCCTAAAAGAAGCACCACTTATAGGTTAAAAGCCTTTGATGTTTGAAGGGTAAATGTGGCTAGTTCTTTGTATTTGAAAGCACCTCTCTGCAGGCAAGAAGAGGTAACGCCTGTGGTCTTGCAGAGGGACCATACACAAACAAACCTGAAACCTGAGAATATGTAGTGTATCTGGAGGGCATGTTACCCAGAGAATTTGTTCCTCTCCTTTTGGCGGATGTTTCAGAACCTGGAATACTTGATAACTTTTTTTTTCTTTTCTTTTTTTTTTCCATTGGGGGAAAAGAAGGAAAAGATATCTATCATGCAGTGTGTTAGGAACAACAAAGCCCTCAGCAAAGAAGAGCTTTACAAAGAATCAGGTCCTCTTTCAGCTCTGCCTCTCATGGCCCCTTGTTCTGGTCAGCCCCACGGCCTCGAGCTTTAGTTGGCTACCACAAACAAGAACCCAATCTCTCTACTCTGTCTCCCTTCTTGAGCTTCACATCTCAGTCCCTCACTACAAGCAAAAGTGCCAGTCAAACGGAGGGGAAATGGGTGGAGAAAAGATCTCTCTGTGGCTGAGATCCACGCGGAGATCCAATCTCTATCTCTATAGGGCTGTTTCGCAAAGGAAAAAGAGGAGCTTGGAGACGCCGGGTATCGATCCCGGTACCTCTCGCATGCAAAGCGAGCGCTCTTCCATTTGAGCTACACCCCCTTATCTTGAGTGAATTGACCGAAGTAGCCTAATTGAAAGAACACATACCTAGTGTCGGTCGCATAAATGGTAGCTAACCCTAACAGTCGATTACGCTTTGGAATGTACAGAGTGTGGCATATTACGTAACAGAATTGAACTCGCCAGACGGACACACACGTGTCTGTCTGTCTGTCTGCCGGTGATGAACGGCGAATTCTATCTCGAACGCATTTGGTTCACTTCCGGAATCTTCCTCGTTCCCCACGCTCACCCACGCAGCGTTCGCTTGCTGCAAACCCTCGCCTGGATTCTTGTTCTTCTTCTTCTTCTCTCTGGCGCCGCTCGAGGTCCTTCTCTCTTCTGCCGCTTGTTTTGCTTTTGCTGCGGAGGGGGTGTGTCTCTCTGGGAAGCGAGGGTTTGGAGCGCGTTCCGCATCCGTTGTTGTTGCACTTGCTGTCATAAAATACATCAAATAAAGGTGAGTTTTTATTCCTGTTCTGTAGCTTCTTTTTTGTTTTGTAGGGTTATGTTTTCTTGTTGCGGCATGTTGGTGGAGATTCTTCTGTGTCTCTTTTGTTTCCAGTTCATTATTGGCTTCTGCTGTTGTGGAGATTCTTGTTTTCTTTGGTTTTCGCTCGCTTTTTGTTTTGGTCTCAACCTTTTGTTTTGGCTGGTGTTTTGATTCCGTTCGTCTTCCTTTTTTGTTCTTCGCTTTGGTATTTGTTCTTGTTGTTCTCGGTGTTGTTGTTGTTGTTGTTGTTGTTGTTTTTTCCCCCCTTCTCTTTGGTGGAGGTGTGTGTTTACGAGGCTTTATTGATGTTTTTGGCTCGGTTTTTTTTGTGGCTTACGGGCTGTTGTGAAGTGCAGAGTATTGTTTATTTTTGGTTGCCGATTGATTTCGGACCAAGGAGTCGGAGTCCCGTGCACTTGGAGGAAGGAGTGAGGAGGTGCAGAGTCATTGCAGAGTCATGGCGGAGCATTTGGCTTCGATATTTGGTACCGAAAAGGATCGGGTGAACTGTCCTTTCTACTTCAAGATTGGTGCATGCAGACATGGTGATCGATGTTCTCGCATGCACAACAGACCCACTATCAGTCCCACTTTGTTGTTCTCCAACATGTATCAGAGGCCTGACATGGCCATTTCCGGAACTGATCCTCATGCACAAAACATGGACCCACGCAAATTGCAGGAGCATTTTGAGGTTACCTTTGTTTTCCTTCACAAATCTTGCTTCTTCTTGATCACAGTTATGCTCAACTGAGGTCGATAAGAATTTCCATCACTTTTTCTTTTTTTCCATTTCTATGACAGTTAGGATGGTGGGATTTTTGTGGATTTATTTTGCTCACTGTTTGCTCTAGTCTCTGTCTTGTTAGGTTATAAGGTCAAGCAGTATCAAAGTTTACCTTCTGTGTAATTGGACCTACAGGTAGTTGCAATGTGTTGTTATATTGCAGTCAATTGCTTGTCTGCTTGCAAAGTGCAAACTGAGTAAGTTGTGCAATGATTTCAGCCCCATCTTATGAGATGGGTTGGTTTTCTGGTTCCACAGGATTTTTATGAGGACTTGTTTGAGGAGCTCAGCAAGTATGGAGAACTCGAAAGCCTGAATGTGTGCGACAACCTGGCTGACCACATGGTATTTGAAACATGTCCTAATGTTGTATTGAACTGTAGTATTAATGAAGATGCTAGTGTGTGGATTCTACTGCTGTTGTCAAGTATCTTTCTAAGTTCACCTGATGGCACTGAAACTTTACACCTGTACACAAAGGTTCAGTGATACCTTATATCTGGGTATCATGTCTCTTGCCAGCTGGTCTTCTGAAGAAGAATGCCTATTTAGTGCATGGTTTTCCTGTTCAGGTTGGGAATGTGTATGTCCTTTTCAAAGAGGAAGAGCAGGCTGCTACAGCATTGAGAGCCTTACAAGGCCGCTTCTATGCAGGTTTGTAATCTTACATGCTGAGGATAGGATGTGCAACTTAATTTTGACCCATGACCTGTACTGGATTGTTTGTTTGGGGTTGTTCCTCTGGCAATTTCATGGAACAGTTAATCCTTTTTCATGACTGGGAGTAATTTTTCACAAAAGCATTGGATTTTTCTGAACACTTTTACTTTGATTGTGTGTTTTTTCAAATTGCTGTTTGCTATTGTGTTACATGCATGGTTGACAGTGTGTTGCCTCTTACTACAGGGCGACCAATATTTGTGGACTTCTCACCTGTAACTGACTTCCGAGAGGCAACCTGTCGACAGTATGAGGAAAATACATGCAATCGTGGGGGCTACTGTAACTTCATGCATTTGAAGAAGATAAGTAGGTCGGTTTCTGAACTCATGTATATCTTTCTCTATGTCAAATTTTGCATGCAAGACTGCATTTAAACTGCTGGTTGCCATACAGTTTTCTTTCTTATACTGGAAGTTATGACCTACTGTTGAAAGCAGATTTTATATATTCTGAAATTTACTGGCAGTAGTTGTAAAACCTTGAGAAGCATCTGTAGAGTTCACATTTGATTAGCATAGATTGTGTCCCATAAACTTTTATCAATTTTTCATGAGTATCCAAGTGCACTGGTATGGAACCTCAAGAATTTTCTGAAGGAATTTTTACAGGAGTGTAGAACATGGTGTATCATGCATAGTAGGAGCGAAGATACAATCTTGGGAACCCTTGAGATAACTCTGGGGAATCATGTGTGTTCTGTTTTAGGGGCCAAGCTGTTGTGCATAGGAGATTTATCTGAATATTGGTTTTTGCAGGGATCTGCGAAAGAAGTTGTTTGGAGCCTCCAAGCGGCATAGTCACAGTCGCAGTCCAAGTCGAAGCAGGAGCAGAAGCTTGAGCCCACACCATCGTGATTTTGATTACCGCAACCGTGGTTATGATCACCGACACCGCGAAGGATCAAGATACAATGGGAGGCATGAGGACTATAGCAGGAGGGATTCTGGTCGCAGTCGACGCAGATACAGTAGAAGCAGAAGCAGAAGCAGAAGTCCTGTTGGGAGGCGTAAAGAATCTTCACGAAGGGAGGACAGTGTTGAAAGAAGAGCAAAAATAGAACAATGGAACACTGAGCGAGAAAAACTACAGCCAACAGGAGCTGGGAACATCACTAGCAATTCAACTGGAGATGGAGATAGTGCCTATGAAGATCATCATGGGCGTTGATGCTTTTGAGTGGTTTGTTCCCCTCCTATAAAATCACTTATACATCTCTCCTCTTCTCAACAAACAGTTGCTTTTAGGTTACTGGTTTGATTGGATAGCTCTCACAGATCACTCTATTCTGTGCAGGTGATTTGCAGGAAGAAGATGCTGTGTTTTCTACAAGGGAATGGGGTACTTGCTGTAGATATTAGGTTTGCAGGGTGAAGGCATTTGTGCAGCAGCAATAACTGGGCTAATGACATTTTGCAGGGTTTCTTTTGCAAGTGTTTTGTGTCAGCAAGAGATGTTATTGCAGGGTTTTCTGGACAGTTAGTCAAACAGGTTGGGCAGAGGCATGAGCGTCAAGAGGTTGTTGAGAGTCAAAATGAGTTTTAGGATGGGAGTGAAACCATGTTGGGTTGGGCCTTACAATAATGCGTGAGGTGGGTGCAGGAATCAGGTGTTCAGGTTGGTCTCTACTCCATCCATGGAGGTTTAATGAGCTAACGCATGGTTTGTGTACAGGTGAATGGGGGAGGAAAATGGATAAATCTTTATCCAGTTCGGCCATATTTGTCAACTTCAGTCCCTTTCCCTCCTCCCTGTGTGTGGAGATTGCAGGCACGATAACTTCTGCTGCAGGTGGAGGAAAAGAGCAGTGTGGATGGTTACTCTTCTGTTTCTCTTATTTCAATGTCATCATCCCTCACCTCCCATGTGTTATTCATGTAGGTGCGAGAGGAGAATGTAACATGTTGATACTATTTGGTCCTGCACAGGTTTGCAGGTCATTCAGAGCTGTTTTTACTTTGTGCTTTTTGTCTGGTGCAGGGTACAGGTATTCTTAATATGACTCTTTAGGACCTTGTTCCTGCTTCACCTTTGCCAGGTGAGTGTTGGTTCATGCAGAAACTTGGGAGCTTTTTCTTGCAGCCTGTGCCCGTAGAAAGGGCAGTGGGAAATTGTGACTGAGGATTTTGGGACCATGATAGTTGTGTAATGATTTTCAGCAATTTGCTGATGGAGTGGACACAAGAGTTCCTTGCTCCTGTTATTACTCACTAATGTTGTGAAGGATTTATGCTATTTTGTTTGAGCTTGTGCTTGTGAGTTTAGGTGCAAAAGAGTTGGAAGTTCTTGTATTGCAAAGCTTTATGGCCCACTTCACTAACAGCAGCTGGTATGGATGTAAGTTGTGAATTCTTCATGTCCAATTATTAGCTTGATAGCATTGCAAGGACCTCAACCTGTTCAGCTGGTGTGCTTGCCATCCCATCCATATGAATCTATCCTTAACCCTAAGGTGTCTGTCACGGTGGCCATGATGATAGTTTTGCACATGGATTGAGGTTATGTCAGACAGGACCAGACTTGGTTGAAATGAATCAAAAACATTTTTATGACTCCTATAATTTGGTTGATATAAAAATGTCTTTACTTTCCCCCTTACCAAAATTCACAAGAACAAACATTGTTACTAAAAACTTACTCCCAATTTTTCTTGAAATTCTCACTTGCTGTAATGTGTCGCAATTGCAACTCTCTCACACCCATACAAGAAAGTCCAGATAAGAACTAACTCCTAAACCTCAAAAAACACTCATTTGAGCTTTTGAGCTGCACACACAAAAGCAAAGCTCGACAAGCATATCCATAAATGTCCTGTTTTGTCATAACTTTGATACGGTGATCATATTTGATTGTTCCAAGTCTGAGCCAATATTATAATGGATTGAAAAACTGCCATAACCTGGCAAAATGGTTAGATCATCAATGCTACACCGTATGAGTGCCACTGCTGTTATACAGATCTGTATTCTGACCTAGATTCTCAGCCCTAAAAGAAAAGCAAGAGAGCTCGAGTGTAAGAAGACATAGTAGCAATTTCTTATTAATATAGACAAGGTTTTGCTGGCCAACATGATACTCTGGAATGATGATCCCATATGTGTGTACTTTCAGGATGAGGAACATGATCTGACCACAAATCAAGTTGGTGTCTGTAATCTTGCGCTGCTTTATGAAGTTGCTTTGCTTAGTGTGCACCTTGGAGCTCCATTTTGACTCCGATAAAAGTCTGTGAGAAATAACTCCTGATGTTGATATTATGGCCCACTTTCTAGCAAAGCAAAGCTTTTGCTACCCTGATCTGTTGATGCAGCAAATACCAGCTCACCCTGCCTGCAACCCAACTCAGTTTCCGGCTAGTTCCTGCCAAATGCATGGAAACTACTACAAGGTAACAGCAGAGCCTTTTCTTACCTGATTGCTAGTTGTTAAGCTTAGACCTAGCAGGTAGGTACTTTCAGCTTTACAAGACTAGATAAGGAGAAAGGTGAAAACGTGGAATCGAAAGTAGAGAGAAGCTGCTACAGATCATCTTCAGTAGCATCGAGACCAGGAATATGGTTTTCGCTCGTGGAGTCATCACTAAGGGAACCATTGCTGTTGAACTTTCTTCCCTCAGGCATGGGCTTCACAATTATAACTGGGCAGGCACAATGCTGCGCACAGTACTCACTGACACTTCCAAGAAAAACTCTGCATATGAGAGGTAAAAAAGAGTCAACACTTTGGGGTCACAATTCCTCAAGCTTCTTCCAATCTCTCATAAATCCAAATTACTGCCATCTGAGACACTTCCCACAAATACTCATATCAAAGATGGCAGGGTTTACCTTTGCATGCGGTTAAGACCTCGGCTGCCAACAATGAGAACATCAGCACACACCCACAGGACTTCCTTGCAAATCTCATGCCTCTCATCACCCACCACCACTCTGCCTTTGCACTTTATCTGGACACACCCACACCCCACTATTTTCCACATGACTAGATCTCATCAAATACCATTGTCTAAAATTAGAAAAACTTCCCTGCTGCAGAACTCTCAGAATTGCAGATTTTTTTAGGTCACATCTGCAACAAAGATCTTCACAATGCATTGGCTGCTTCAACAGGGTGATGATGCTAATTTCTGGATGTGGGTGCATGATGGTGCAATGCTGAAAACATGGCAATGCAAGTACTCTGCAATGAAGATAGGAACTTCTTCTATCAACACAAGATTAAGTCATCCTCAAGACATGAGTTTCAAAACTGCTACTCTATGATCATCTCTCATACGCACGGGGAGGTGCAGGAGGAGGAGAGAGAAAGAGAGAGAAATTCACCTTAGCAAGTGTTGCACGATCAAGAAAAGTCTGCAGAAGAGCTTGAGCAGCCACCTCCATCTTTTGCTCCATTTCTGAGGCTACATCTGCTGGCATCCGCCATTTTGGGTTGATCCCAAAATCTGTGCAAGTGCATTAACACCTTACTAGACTGAGCCCCACAACATCCCTTCTTTCTTTCCCATCATGCAGGCATAGACTCTTTTTTGCACTGACTCACACAAAGGTTTCTCTCTATAGGCAGATGACATAGAAACAACCAAAAACCCAAAAAAAAACACAGTGAAAATATTCAAGCTACTGCAATTGCTCATTGAACAGAAAAAAGGGCAAAGAAGAGCACACACACCATCTGCAGCATGTCGCACGTGGAGAAGGTGAAGAACATCATTCGGTTTGCAGTAGTTTTTCAATGTCCATTCAAATGCAAACTCCGCTCCTGTTGCAAACCCAACAAATCTTCTATATTGGATGCTGAAAAGTAACATGCATGATGATGGGTTAGTTTTAAAGGGATTAAAAATTTAAAAGACTCACCTCTCTCTGTGATCAGCATCACACCAAAAAACCCCACAACAATGAATTTCTCTCATTCTCATCTTACATCCAAATTTTTGTCTTGTTCTCATCGCGCAGCCAAGTTGTAAATGCTGATAATGAAAGATGAGGGGAAAAAATGGGGCTAAAAAACTAATACACTGCCAATACCCAAAAGTACTGATTCGAGAGCTGAGCTGCAAAGCCAATATACCTATCCTGTTTTTTTCTCTCAATAGCATCTTCCTCCCCCCGACCCTTTTAGTCTCACTCCCATGTTAAAGAGACAGCTAGAAAAAAGGCAGCCGCTAATGGCAAGTAGCAGCAGCACAGTGCTGCATCAACAAACCCAAAAAAAAAAAAAAAACCATGAACCATCAAGGAATTCTACATGTCAAAACCATGATTTTTAGAAAGTTCTTCTAAAAGCTCCAAACTAAAAGGCACTGCTGCCGCACATAAGAACAATCCTTCTACTTCCAGAGGGGAAAGGTGGGTCATGTACATCTCCATTTGAGTGGAGACAAAACACAAATCCAACTCACAAATTCATGACAACTACAAATGATGCAAGAGAGAATGCAAAAACTCACTTTCAATTGCACATCATAGATAGATAGAGCTACCCTAAAAAAAAAAATCCCCAAATACACCCACTCACTCTACTCCCACCAGCATTACAATAAACAACCCAACAAACAAACAAACCACAAAACCAATGAAAGAGAAAGGATATGAAGAAGACAAAAGAAGATGTCCGGTTTGGTATAGCATATAAGAAAAAGAGGGACTAACCTGGGCTTTCATCCAGAGCTACTAGAATTGTCCGAGGCTCAGCCAGTAACAGATCCATCACTAACGAAAACCCCCCCACCCAAAGATTTTTTTTTTTTGGTTTTTAAAATCAAAAAACCAAAAAAACAAAGAGAAAAAGATCTATTTAACCCTCCTCAGTCTATGGGTGCAAAGGAGCCAAAAAAAGTCAGGAGGAGGACTAAGGGAGGAGATGCAAAACTTTGAACATATTATGAGAAGAGAAGAGCAAGAGAAAGAGAGTTACTACTACTACTACTACTACTACTATATTAGTGCAGGTTTTTAGTTAAGGCAAGAGGGAAGAAGAAGAAGAAGAAGAGGAAGAAGAAGACTAGTCTGCTGCTCCACACACCATGACATGAGCTCCTGCTGCTGCTGCTGCTAGGAGGCTGATGAGAGAAAGGGTGAGAGAAGAAGAAAAAAAGAAGGCCCCCCAGCACCTTTCGAGGAGGGGAAGTTTTGTCGTCATCTCTGTAAGAATGGGACCCACTCCAACTTCCTCACATCAACATGTTTGCCCCCACCTCACCTCCCCTCCCCTCCCCTCCCCTCCCCTCCCCTC
>Ga0116231_10004378_pt1 | contig 28629 bp, 21 predicted proteins | sample S1TSphgellanicum_2_FD_89695 | JGI IMG/M metagenome (GOLD analysis project Ga0116231, IMG submission 89695) | Host-associated microbial communities from peat moss isolated from Minnesota, USA - S1T2_Fd - Sphagnum magellanicum MG | ecosystem: Host-associated > Plants > Peat moss > Unclassified...
AGTTGATTTTAGTTGTACTAGATAACTAAATTGCAACTTATAGTACAAATGTATAAACCTTGCACACACATTATCATTGTCCAAATTATGATAGATAGTGCAAAATTGCATTCCATCATTGTATACAAACATGAAATGAATTAAAAATTTATGCATTAACATTCAAGATTGGAAAATGCATTACAAAAAACCCATGCTCAATTTTATTAAAATATAATTTGATTATAAATTTATAAATATTACCCAAATTATTTAAACAAAAATATTCCTTTGCCAAAACAAAAGGTCATCACACAGATGATGAATTACAACAATCAAATATTGTCATGTAAAACATTATGTTTCCATAAATTAATGTTTTTTTTGTTGAAATGGAACTTGAGCCATCAATTTTCATTCTTTATTTTTTGCTTGAAATTTGTTATATTACAATATTCAATGTCACATGTGAAATGAAATCAATAACAATGTAATGTAAAAAGTATTTAGATGTTCATCCTTTCAATTTAAATAAAATTAATTTACAATTGTAATGCCACTAATAGAACTTATTTGATACAAATTAAACTATAATTAACTTAATATACATACAATGATTTTTAAAAAATAAAATGCATCACATATTTGGAGTATTGAAATTAGAACTCACCATAATTGGTTTATTACTTCACCTTTGTTATTTTGGAATTTGTGTCATTGCATATATTGGTTTGGATTACTACACAACAAACAAGAACAAATTCAAAAACATAGTTATTAATAATGTGAAAAATTATAAAACATCACATGTGCATGTTCTTTTATTCAAGACTATATTTTTCAAATAAAACCACCATTTTAAAATCTATATTATATGCACAACTTTGATTTTGATGGATTCAAACAATATCAAAGTTTGACCCTATAGCATAATAACAACAAAAATAATCATAAATGGACAAAAATAACATGTTTGTTTGAATAAATTAGTTTAATTTTAATTCTACTTTCCACCTCAAAAATTCAAATCCTCAAACACACAAAAAAATTGTTACAACATGATTCCTATTAACCTTCACAATCCTTCATCATTATAAATTACATTTTACATGTCAATTTCTAAGAAAAATGGAAGATTATATCACACCATTTAAAAATATATATGCATATAAATAAAATACCAAAGACCAAACATACATTAAACAAAAATCACTTAATTTTTTCATAATCAAATCACAAACCTTGAACCTTCAAGTTTTAAAAATAAATAAAAGTACTTGTAACAACCTTTTTTGCTTTACTTTTTAAATAGGAAAAAAAAAATCTTAGTTATGTAACACATGATATGATAATTCCATCACCAAAAGACTTAGAAATGCACAAAATGTTTAGAGAAAATAACATTTTCCTTTCTATTTCATTTTGAATTTATTGACAAAATACATAGGTGCACAAAGGTAATTGATGTGAAGGGGGAGTTTTGTTGATTTACTACCATGTGTTAGTTTTTTGTCTAAATTTCATATTTTCATATTTAAAATTCCAAGTTGAAATTTAGTTACATACCATAGTACCTTTACCATTTCGGCATAAATTAAATTATTTTTCATTTTGCTGAACTTTTGAAAAATTATTCATTATTTATGTCAAAATTTTAATAAATTTAAAAGTTCAACTGTCGGGTTTTGAACTACAAACCTTCCATGACAATGACTTAAAATTGAAGCAATGTAAACACACTAAATTATTCTGTAATACTAATAAAACCTTTTTTATTATTTCCTATAACCATTACCCACCAAAAATTTTAGAATTAAAAAACCAAGTGTCGAAGTTAAGATTTTAAATTTAAATAAATATTTGGTAGTTTGTTGCCGAAATGGTAAAAATATTACGTTAATAATTATTCATAGTGATCATATGACTTTGATTTGGTTAATTTGACTAATTTGTCCACATGTTGCCTTGGTTACTTTGGCTTACATGTTTATTAAATGTTAATTATTAGAAAGGAAAAAAATATTTTTTGTAGTTTGTTTTGAATTTCATGATAATAGGCATAATTGGATGATTGCCATGAAGGAATTGACCTTTGTCAATGAAGCAATTAAATGTTTTAGGGTATAAGACATCAAGGCCTATAAAAGGAAATTCAGATGTAATAAATATTTAATTAAATTTGGACTTAAATGTTATATTTATACTTAATTCAACATTTTTTGTGGCCCAAAACCATTGAATATTCAAATGATTGACACAAAATTGTTATTTTTTTCCTCATTTTGAAATACTTGATTCTCAAATTGGATGTTGATGAACAAAACTTGACCAAATTACCAATGCCTTATAATATAATTTTCATCAAAAATATTGAAATGCCTAATTTAGTTTTTTTTAAAAATGGTATTTAAGTATTCAAATTATAACACTTGGAGCATCTAGTGGCCACTATATGCTAATATATATATATATATCATCAAACATTGTACAACTTAATTGAATTTGTAATACAATCAATACACTATTTTTAATTTCATTCTAGGAATAAACCATTACCTTCAAGGAATTCTATACTATGAAAGGTTTATAGGGTGACATGATGTTGTGAGTTGCAATGTAATGGAAAACTAATATTTATATAATGGCAACTTAGTGGCACAATTAATTGTATCAATGAAAATCATAATTAACTAGTTGAAAATGTCATACTTAATGGGGAGTGAAAATGCATACACATGGCATGATCATCATATTCAAGGTTGTACATTAGTTACAAGGTGATCATTCATTAGGTTCCACATTTATTTTAGTTGTAATGTAGTTGTCACACATGATTAAAAGTGCAACTTGCTAACAAAATCACATGGGTGATTCCAATCATATCTATGGCGTGTACAATCTATTGTATAGATGTCTATTTTGTAATTAACTTGCAACTATAATACATTTCCTTAATTTTTTGACATGACAATTTATTTATTTATTCACTATATTTTCATGAGACAATTATAATGTAGTTATATATTAATTATTTTGGAGCTCTAATTGCAAGGTAGTTTAGTTATCATGAACTTGATTTCTCATAGTGTGAACATAAACATAATTTTTTCTGAAACAACCATTTACAATGTCACTCAAGTTCCAAAATTGTCACTTTTTCACATACAAAGTAATGATGAGAATTTTTTGAACCTCCTATGTTAATTTTTAAATAACTACTTTATCATACAAAACCTAACAATCATAATAAATCAATGTTGCCAATAACAATCCCACTAATCAATATGAATTAAATAAAACTAAACACCTATGATTATGATTATGTATAATTAAACTCAAATCGCCTATCTTTAAGAACATCAAGCTCAATTAAGGATGAGATATATTTAGTTTCAAAATAGTTGGAAAACAATGTACAAACTATAAACATTAATGCATAATGCCATGCATTTCAAAGTCTTAAAGATCACCTCCAAGTTCATGTAATTCTTTTTTCAAGGGTAAACTACATTAACAAAATCTAACTCAAAAAACATATTTATTTAATATTTGGAGGCGTTCAGTATAAATAAACAAAATAACATCAATTTTATTTTCTTTGTCATGTAACAAGATTATTACACACAAGAAAAATTAAAAGAATAACATAAACTACTAAACAGCCACATAAAGCAACATGACACAAATCACATAATTAAAGTAACAATAGTTAGGGACTTGTTTTTTCAACATAAAAGAGAGGGGTTCAAATCCTCATACTTGCAACTTATCTATATGTTTAGCTAAGATACTTAACATAAATTAGGTTGCTAAATTAGGTTGTTAAGTTAAATTAAAAGGTTGTTTAAGCTACCTTTGTTTAAATGACCTAACATAATTTCACTTGGATTGTTAAATTAGCCCACCTAGGCTAGATTAACTATTTATTACTATTTATTTGCTTATTAATTATGTGCATAATAGGTAGGTAGGTAAATTATACATGGGGTAGTTAGGCTAGGCTAGCTATTTAAGTGGTTAGGTTAAGTCATAGCCTTCCATGTGGTTGCACCTTAAGAGGTAATAAACCAATATTAATGTTTCCATATCGTAGCCATGGGTCAAGTTCAGCATTAAATAATTATTAAAAACCTTAAAGGATTTTTTTTTTGAAAATAAATCATTGAAGTGTCAAAAATTGTAATGAAAACACATTAGAAATGACAAAAAAATGATAAATGCACCTTGAAAGTGAGAAAAATATAAAACTTTGTAAAAGTTGGTAAAAGAAGTCATGTTCCATGTCAATCATTAAACAAAATATCATGGTAATGACGAGTATCCCCACATAAATTTAGTCATAATTCACCTAACTAGTGATACTTTTCTCCAAGAGCATCAAAAGTGTAGTTAATAGGCAAAAATATTTGAAGGGATGAGAATGTGTGCATTGAAGCATAAGTGCTATTGGAAAGCAATTGAATGCTCAAACAAATTTCATTAAAAAATTTAATTTTCATTAACAAAAAAATTAATAATAATTTTTTAATAAATGAATGCATTTTTTGAAAATAATGAATTACTCACTTTTAATACATCGAACTTGACACAAGGCTACAGTAATTATGTTTGGAATGATTCATTTTTGTGGAGAACATAATCATAAGGCAATTTTTGATGACTATTGATTGTAAATTGGTTTAAACATGCGGCTTGAAATTTACCTTCCATGCCCTTAATAAGTATTGAATGTACATGAAACAAAAAGGAAAATAATTTTTGCAAACAATATAGATGAAAAATGAAATTTCTTACAAAATACATGATTTATTGCCCACATTGGGCAATCATCATGTTTTACATTGCATAATTACTACCTAGTACTTTTTAGTAAGTTGACAAACAAGAAAAACAAGGGAAAATAAATAACAAACAAACATTGCATAGAAATCGTATTTATAGTCATATGGCAAAGAAAGTGAAAAAGAGAATATGACAAAGAGGGCCAAAAGAATCCTACTCCTCTTTTAAGCCCAAGTCTCCCCACTTTCTCCCTCCTACAAGCTAATTGGATCCTCCGAACCTTATGCCCTTGAGTTTTACTTTTAATGATACTATTGACCAAATAACAACGTTTGGAACTTGTTAAAACTAGTTAATTTGACTTTCCAACTACCACCTTCTAAAAATTAGATAAATTAGTTGACATCAACTTTGAAATTAATAGAAACAATATCGTTAAATTTGTTATTTTTTTTTAAAGGAAAAAAATAAAAACATTTAAAATTTGAAATTTTGTGCCTTCAATACCCATTAACTTATTGAATTGATAATTTTTAGAAAAGTTTTAGTGGACATAGTATAAGATGTAGGATGGTGACCTTTAGAAAAGTCATTGAGGTGTTCAAGATGGAGTACCAACCCTATTAAACTTGCCCCTATTAAACTTTTTTAGTAACTCTTCAAAGAGGTGTGCATCACCTTTTATGAGGTATAAATATAGGTTGAGATTTGCTTCTCTTTCTTTCGATCCTTTAATTTTTACTTAAATCTACTAATGAATGATGATTTTGGTAAAGGAAGATTTTATTTTTTGTGATGAATTGTTTTTGGCAATTTTACTTTTTGATCATAAAAGTTGATCTCCTTTTGTAAATTAGTTTTTTTTAATAGAATTTATGTTATTTTGACATTTCAATAAAACTTTGAAATGTAGTTGAAATTTGTAGTAGAATAAACATTCGATTATGTGGAAGTCTAAAGTTGTGAAAGTTTTTCAATTTTTATCAAACTAATTTGGTAGAGGCCAATTGAACCTGCATGCATTGTCGAACTTCTATTTGAAATTCTATAACTTATAGAATAGAAAATTTTGACTTTTTCGTTTGTAAAATCTTTATATACCATTTCTAAATATTTCAAATTCATTTTGAGATAACTTTTCAACAACTTTTCAATTCTTATTCAATTAAATCATTTCTCTACATGGTCTTACATTAGCAACTTCTAACTAAATATAACCCTACTAGCTCAATTAGATAACTAAATAAAAGTAAAACTTACCCATGAATAATGGCATGTTTGATTTGATTGTACATAATCATGTGGTCATACATGACATAAATGTAATTGTTTATGTAGTCATATTACCCATGTTTTGGCCATTGGTGTAGTGGTGAAAGCATATTTTGTTTATGTGTGTGTGTTCTTTTCCCAATTTGGAGAAAGGAGTGGTTGCAACATATTTTGTTGTGATTCAAAAATAAGAAATACCATAACATTTTTTTTCATGCTTTGATATTTGAGTTTTGATGTTGGTCCCTTATTTAGGTGGGTTTAAGAATGATTTGAAACTCAAGATAAAAGGACAAATATAAACATAATGCAACTCCAAAGACAAGGTGACTTTAAAAATAAGTTTAATGTGGCTAAATATTTTGACATTTTATCATTAATGTCTAAACGCTTAAGTTGTGATGTGAATTTATTTTTTTAATATTTTGATATTTTATCTTACATGGACAAAATCCAAGACATACAATCCATGATTTACATTATTTATGATTTTGTTTTATGATATATAAATGGAAACAATGCGTCATTCATATGTTGATAATTTAGTTTTTTTTCACATAGTAAATGTGGTGTTGCTGTCATTTGAAGTTTTTGTAACTTTATCCAAAGTATATGATTTCAAGTTGTCTATGTAATTTTGTAATGTTGTAATTGTGTCATTCAAAACAAAAATTATTGTTAGCCATCCATTAAAATAACTACCTTTCCCAAGCCTTGTTAACTCACTCCTTTCCTCCATGGACATGAAAAAAACACATTTCAGTATGTTTTTCATGTCCATGTTATTTAGTAAAATCAAATTTGAGAAGGACAAAAATAACGATAAATTATTGAAAATCATATGGGAACAAATGAGGGAAATAAAACAAGGTGAGAGGCCAAGGGATTTTGCTCACTTTGGAAGCTTCCTCAAAGATTATACATTCATGATCATAAAATTAAAAATTAATCTAACTACCAAAGTGCATTCCATTTTTTTTAAAGACTAAAAAAAAATTTACAATATTTTTTCCACGTAAAATGATTTAAAATATATAACATGATCTTTGCCATTGTATTAGTTTACAAATAATGATTTATCTATTTTATTTTTATATTTTTTGACAATATATAAAATAAGAATTAATCTAAATGGGATCATAGTATTTGGATATTTTAAAGAAAATATGAATTATGTATAACCATAAAATCTTTGAATTGACATTATAGAACCAATGTTTTTTTTTCCAATGTTGTAATGTAGCCACATTAACAACCATCCATAGGAAGATTTAGCTAGGTTTGGGTCTATGTCAAATAGGAAGCTAAAAGTTTTTTAAGTCTTGCTATTTTTTAGTTATATGTAGGACCATAGAATCTAAATGTGGCAAACTCAACTTTTTTCCATTTTTTTTTGGGTGAAATATTGGGAAAAAATATTAAAAAACCCTTTGAGAAGGTTGTAGTTCATTTTCAGATTTTAAAATGATGAGAAATTTTGTATAAACAAATTTGACTGTATATGAACTTGGATTAATCTAGAGTTTTTTTCCTTGGTCACATGGTTTTACTTATTATTAGCCATAAGTGTTTCACTTCCTCCTTTCATGGATATGAAAATGTACATTAATTTTTTTCTCCCAAAACCTTTGAAAACTTCTTGTTCAATTATCTTTATTTTTTTATCGTAATTGTTTCCCCTCCTCACCTACATGTATATTAAAAATATGTAAGAATATTTGAACAAATATATAATTATTTCATTTAATGTTATGCAATTGTTATAGAAAGAAGTGAACAAAGGGCACAAAGGGTGGGGGCTCAAGTTGGATATAAAATGTTATAAATATATTAAAGTTATTTTTTAAAGTCATACTTAGTTCAACCTTTATTTAATGTAGTTTGTTGATTTTTCAATTCCTTTTTTGTTATTATCCATAGAATTCAATTTTTTGACTAAATGACAAATTGAGATTGTTGTAAATGGCCTTTAATGTGATTATGGAAGGAATGTTGGTAGTTAAGGGAGGGTTCCTTATTTCAAGATTTGTTTTGTGAAGGTGTTAAACGAAATTTGGTTATGATTTTAGCACCCAATGCAAGTTAATTTACAAATTTAATGCTAACATAACATTTGGACCTTGATGAATGATTTCATCTTTTATTTGGAGCATTTAATTGATATTTTTATTATGTGTTTTAATTTTAATATTTTTCAAAAATATATATATATTCTTTTCATTTTATGATAAATTCATTTTGAGAAATCAAAAATCATATGTATAAATAATGTTTGGATATTTTTAAAAAGTATGAATTATATAAAATTATATAAAATTTTGAATTGACTATTGAATATAAACCTTGGAGTAATCAAGAGTTTTTTCCCGGCCATGAAATTTTAGTAATCAAAGTATTAATGTAAAAAGGTCATGTGTAAGGTAATGGTTGAAGAATGAAGCATTTTTGAAATATATGCATGTTGTGTGGCATTTATTTAGGAACATCTTATTTCAAAGGTGTTATTTGATGTAAAGTAAGGTAGACCGGCCAACAACCACACTTAAGTGCTTATGGCAGGTTGGATCCAAGGGGTGAGCTTTGTTGTTTTTTATGTCCAAAAAAAACTTGAACCCCTTCTCTTGGCACATGTGACACACTGACAATTGTTGAAAACAAATTAAAAATGAGAAAGTTACAATCCCCCAAAGTAAAGGGGGTCAAAAACTCAAAAAAAAAACCATTGAACATAATAAAGGTTAGTTCTTGAACACCAAAAAAAAATCTTTGTATGTTGATATTAGAACCTTAAAATGATTTGTGGTGCTCTTATAACATTATAAATTGTTTAAAATGAATAAGAAATAAGAAAGTTATTAGGTTTGAAAATGAGAAGGGTCCAAAAAGAAGAAAAAGAAAACATGTTTTGTAAGTTGGAAAACTTATTTTTCTTCTTGTTATTTTTTTTCATTAATCCTTTTCCTTTGCACTTCCAAGAAGAATTTTAAAGCTTGAAATAATGTTCCCATAACATTTTAAATCACTCAAAATGAAGCACATATGATGAAGATATAAATAAGTGTTTGTTCATAGGCAAGAGATCAGTGATGGGCTGATCTACCCTATTAGTAGATCATATTAAATGAGGCTTTATTTTAGGATGTGGTGCATATCGATGATTTTCCTTTCTTGGAAGATGCCCAGGTTGTTTTGGGCATTTTGTCTTCATGTGTAGTTCATTAGTCTTCTTATTTCTTGCAAATAGTTCTTCCTTCTTCCTTCATGTTTCTTTTGGCGAGTTTCGATAAAAAAGTTATGTTGGTATGTGGGACATTATGGGTCCAGGATTGTGGGAGTCTTTTTAGGGCCTCTTAGTGAGGTGTTAGGTTCGACTATTGATATCCTTGGTGGTATAAACCTTCTTTCTATGGAGGATTATGCCCCATCTATTTTTTTAGGGAGTTGGGTTCTAGTGGTTTCATATTTGTGTTATAGGTTTCGTATTTTTGATAAACCTATTTTGGAGGATTATGTTTCTGAAGTTGAAGAGGGCTTACACCTATTTTAATCATGTTAACGTGCAATGTGAGATGACCTTCCTCTTGTAGCTAAGGAAATGCACCATTCTTTTGAAAGTCTAATAGTTATTTATGCTTTAGGTTTACATGCATCTTTGATGGACATCCACCATGACACATCCCTTAAGTCTATCTTAAAGGATGATTCCATTTCCTTAGCATCCAAAGCCTGCATTCATTCTTGTTCAAGCAAAGGGGCAAGGTTATGGTTGGTTGTTAGGCCATATATTTGTTTGTTTCACATCACACATTCTACTTTCACTTCAGCATTGCGTTTTTATCTCGGTTTGATTCAGCCCTTGGCATGAAGTCTTCTCACATGTGAGTGTGGACACAGGTTGGACGCATCTAACACATACTTAACTCGATGTGCCTTTGAAAGTTAATGGATAACCACACATGACACCATCTGAGATGTCTTGTATGCCCTCATTCAAGAGAGTGGGCACGTTATATGGAGAAAGCAATGGTACGCCCTTATGTCAATAATTTCATTATGAGTCGATCTCTAGATGATTTGAGAGGACTAGGTCTTCATGGCTGATGTGGTGGTTACTAACTCAATGTGGGAGATGGTGGTTTCAAGTGTCATTAGTCAACTAGTAGTGTAGCTATAGAATTTAACGCCATTGTTAAGATCCGCAAATATAAAAGGTTTCATGAGGGATACCACTTTATTCTGATGGCCATGGAGGTGCATAGTGCATTCGGGCGTGATATGGATCGTTTCATCAGGGAGTGTGCCCGTATTTTTCACGATGGACAATTGGGAGGTCATTAATCCTTGTCTTTTTACATCTAATTTTTTAGGCAACATGTTAGTATTGCTCTTTAGCGTGCTTTAACTTCTGCTATAGAAAGGAAAATTGTGTTGATAGGTGATGTTTGTTTTAAACCTCCCATTACTATTAGATCTCATGATTTGCATGTTGACAACATTAGAGGGGTTGTGAGTGAGATAGCTTCCTACCACGAAAAGGTCTAGCTTTTTCCTTTTTTTGGTTCTTATGGGTTATACGTCTTTTGGCCTTTCTTTGGCCTTCTTTTTTTGTTTCCCTTGTGATGGTTCTAGCCATCGATCTTTTATTGGATTTTGTGAAATCCTATTAATAAAAAAATGATTTTAATTTTCTTTTCCTATCATACCCAACAAGTATCACAAGAAATATATAAAATCAAAATGCCCACAAAAGGAAGCATTTTGCTTTTCAAAATGGCCTGCCCTTTTCCAAGTAAAAATTCCACATGATAGGATGCCCTCCACATACATTAGATTTTTTTTTTGCCAATGTGCTAATGTGAAAGCAAAAAACCAATGCCAACCTTTGATTCACGGTTTTCAAAAACAATAAAATTGATCAAATATCCTACCTTGCACCATTGTTTATTTCAATTAAATTTGGAGGTTCTTTGAAACTGAAATCAAAGCTCATTAACAAAATGAAAGAACCACCCAATAGTAGTTGTCTTGTCCCTTATTCTCAAACACTTAATTTGCGTCGAGTAGTAGCAATAGGTTTAGCCACTTCTTGATTTCCACCCCTTCAAAACACAAGATTCATCATCACATCCACCCCTTCCAAACAAACCTCTCATCATCACAATCCACTTATTGCAAGCAATCAATTTTTGACATATAGTTTGAGCTAATTTGACATCTTGTAATTTCTACTTTTTTTTTTTTAATCCTTTCTACATTTTTCAAATCTATGGTGTGTTTATAAATAAGTTTTGTAAGGTTGTTATTTTTTCATGAAAAGCTTGCCATTACGACCTAGGTATCAAGCAAACGTGGGGCTTTCAGTGTTGTGTTTATTTGATTTTATGAATAATTCTAATATTTTTCTTTAAAATGGTCATGTAAAATTCCCCTACTATATGTCAATCAATAACAATTCAATCTAATTAGATATATTTCCATGCAAGAATGTGAAACTACCATGAAAGGCACCAAAAATGACATACAATTGACATGCTATCTCATTATTAGTGAAATTATTTTGAAAATCAATAGTCAAAAGTTATTTTGAAAACTTTTTTAATGCCTTAAGCTAACCGTTTCAGCTACATGAAGGTTAACAACACATGGAAATATGTTTTGACATTTGTACTAAAGTTGTCTCGAAACAAATTTTAGGTCACTATTGAGTAGTTATAAACTTTTTGTACACCATTTGAATCTATCTATTTCATTTTTGTAATACCTTATGGTTATGTAAGGAATTCTAAAATCCACGATCTTTTAGTTCATAGAGGGATTGGCCTATAACATTTGGTGGATCAAAAAAATTTAATGCATCAAAGATTGTAGTTACATATCTAGTTCCTGCATTGTGTTTAACTACAATGACTTCAAAAGGAGTTGGGGAACTCAAAATGTGCAGCAAGTCCTTACCACAAGTACCTAAAATATCCCCTAACTTAGTTAATGGGCAAATTTCCTTGCCACATACCCTCAATTGGGTAAGTTTGCAGATATGAAGGGTTAATAGTGAGGGATATATTTGCCTTAATACAAAGGCTTAAGGATGGTAGGTGGATTTGGTAATTGAGCTTGCATCGATTCAATTCCTCTCATTGATTCTTCAAGTTTTTTGCTTTGTTGACCTTTGACATTGGGTAGATGTATTTGAGAGTCATGAATATGGCAAACCATATGCAACTGCCATATTCATGACTCTCAAATACCGTATGAAATAAAATTGCAAATTGCTGACATATGGCAAAAGTGCATGTGCTAGTCAAGGATAAATCAAACACTTTGATTCTTGCATTTTTGACATTAGATTTGATCTCTGAAAATTTTCTTAAAACTCCTGAATTGTGAAAAAAAAATCTTCATTTAAAAATAAATAAACACATACCCACTTTTTACCTCAAAAGGGGGCATATGATAAGGCCACCCAGACCCTAACCTGATGAAAACTTGAGTGTTAACATACCCTTACCTAATGGGTAAATAAGTTTCAAAAAATCATATATCCTTATCCAAGGATAAACCATAAACAACATACCCCCAGAACACCGGTCTGGCCATTTGGACCTGCAACTTTGCAGAGGATACAATGGTCTCCACAAGGCCTAGTAAAAAAAATGACTACTTTGATTGGCCCGGATGCTGGCATTGAAGTCATATCAATAGGATCAAATCATGCTATGCTACTACTTATTTTACCCTCACCTTCATATGCTATATCCAACATCAAATACCCTGATCTCAAGGTCAAATTTCAGCACGAATCAAGGCCTTTTATCTTGAGGGAAATTTATAGATCCATATATACCCTTTAGGATTTTTTCCCCCTAAAGAATCATATTTACCCTTACCTCGACTACAATATTACCATTCCCAAAAATCACCATGCTCTCTGCACACTGGTAATAACCAAAAGGATTTGTTACCATACTGGATTTGGCTGCATCAAGTGATGATTGGGCATAAAAACACATTTTGATTTGCACTTCCATTTCATTTGTATCCAGCATTTCAATTCTGTGCATTGTGAACAACTTAGTCAGCTATTATGGCAAAACTAGATCAAGTACCAGGAGAGTTGTTGCATACAGCAAAACTTCAAATAGTAAGGTCTGTTTGTTTGGGAAAATTGCACTTTTCTATAAAAGTGCTGTCTAGAATTCTGATTGACATACCTAACCAATAATAAGTATATAACACTGCCTGCATTCCATACATATGCAAATGATTTACAGAAATTGCTACAACTAGTGCAATCTCACTTAACCAAAATTGGCTCCACAGGTGCTGCGGGTTGGCGTTTACTTATCAAGTCAGCAACCAAGATAGCTCCACTGTTTTGGACAGGAGGAGGGGGGCCAACTTGCCCACCCAATATCTCATGGAAAAGGTTTTCCACTCTTTGGTACCAGTCCATTTTATTTTGGAGCCGCTCCAGAAAGTGACCCTGCTCACATCAACAACAGATTCCATATGAGAGCCTTGTCATTCTTGTATTTTTAGAGTCTAGGGGCTCATTATTCATTTTTTATCTTGTGAGCTCAAAATAGGTTATTCATCCAACTCTGAATGCCACTCTTTGTATAAGCTTTTGTCAGAGAGTCATCCATGCACCTCGTCTTTGTAAATGACATATTGTACAGCCTTCCCGTTATCCTTGAGAGCCTGTCAAAATAAGATAAGAACCCATCATAATCAGTTCCTGGAGTTTCCTCATTTGACACAGTCCTCTCATACTCATGCATGTAACAAACCAATATCTGCAGAGCTGAAATTGACAGTACAAATTACAAACAGAAAACCTGTCTTTGGCTTAGAAAGAAGATCTAGGGTAGAGTTTCTAGCACTTATGAAGAGCTGAGTGCTAGAACATAAGTGCTAGCACTCATTCCTCTTGAAGAGCTGATTCTGCTATTCCACTAGTGAAGGTAATTACTCAGTTTCAACAAGTTGAAACAAATTTGACACTGTCAATTGCTATGAACTTCAAAGCCTGGAACTTGATGGTATGAGTTTTGAATGGAACTGTGATTAAAATGAATAAAACAAGGTGGGGGGTTATTGATGTCTATTGACATCACCTGAAACATTCTCTCACTTTCCCCTGGATTTACCACAACATCGTTCTTCCCATGTGCCATAATCAGTGGAACACGTATGTTATCCACCTGCATAGCACAAGGTAGCAAGAGGTTGAAAATTTGTGTAACCTTCTGCCATACACATATATCAACTTTGCTGTCTAGTCAATACTGCCAATTGACTTGCATTAACCAATTATTGCTAACACAAACCAAATACTTCAAATGGATGTAGTTCTTCCACATTGGCTTAAGTCATTCAATCTGGTTCAAATAATGTCTCAGTTTCAAAGATCCTCAGCAGAGCTCCTAGAGTTTCCAATTAGGTTTTTCAATGGGACCTAAAAACCTGAAAGAAGTTTTGTATTCTGTGTACCAAATTAAACAACCCAACTTTGTTTAGGATCCAAGACCATTGCTTACATGGAAAATGGGAGATTGGGTCTGATTGAGCTGGTGATCCTTTGTGAGGTCTACCACTCTGTCATTCAATATTTTGCGTCTTGGTTTCCTACAGTCACAATTAAAACTACACATATCAGTGTCAAATTATCACCTTCTTTGGTGATGCAAGAGCACCAGATATAAAGCATGATAAATTTTACAATTCCCAAGCTGCCCATCATTGAACACCTCACTTGTCTCAGTTGTCTCACCATAAAGTGAAATTGCACCATTGTAGAAAAAACTTGCATATTGATAGCTACTAGGTACCATCATCTGTGATTCCCATTGTCCATTGCAACACCTGGGCCCTATTGGGAAAGCAATTACCAGTACGAGACAATTTTGGTAGTTACAGTAAAAAGCTGTGAAGGGCCCACCAAATCAGCCGCACACTTATAGAGCTCTGCATCACAACCAATGCTTCTGGAAATCAAGTGCTCTTCTAGTAACTTGAAACAAAGATTCACATATCAGATCAGGAAACAGAAATTAGCTGTTCACAAGTTCACAATCTTGTCAAAATTTTTGGTTAAGGAGACTCTCAGAACAAAAAATAAACCAGCTGAATTATGGTCAGTTTCAACTAGATACTAAAAACTCACATGGACACATTGTGAGGACTTGTATTGCAAAGGCCAGGAAATCTCACCACTTTGGCTCAAAGGGGTATGAGGACACTGCATATAATCATGTAGATTAGACACATTCAAGAATGTTGAAAATTTTACCTGGGGTGAAGGTAATGCCCGCAAGAGTGCAATATCCCCCAAAGGAAATGCCTGTAATAGCTACTCGATCCCTGTCTGCATAGCCTTCATTAATTGCCCAAAGAACTGAATCTGTTATATCATTCTGTCCAATCACCATACAAGGCATTGAAGTCAAGGAGTGTAAGGCACACGTTCCACTATAAGCCTACAGATAGGATGACTGGAGGTCAACACAAAATTCTGACTCCAGACTTACATGCAAAAGCCCCCTTTTGTGATTGTTATTTTGGACAACTGATTGATTGGCATGCATTATTCTCAAGCAGGTAATTTGAAAGTTAGAAACAGGTGGTGAGGAATGATCTCCATGTGTAACTTTTAACAACAGAACAACCAAAACCATCCATTTCAGCAATCGCACACAAGTTTGAAAAAGTGAATGAACAGGTCTAGAAGAACAGCTGCTGTGTAATGGCTAACAATCATATCAGTGTCCCACAGCATAGGTAAGTCCTGCAGTCAAAAACAAGTCTTACTCCAACATGTACTTACACCACTGTTAGGGACCAAATGGGGCCCACAATCACTAATACCATCATCCTTGTGTTCTTAGCTATCTATGAGAGCCATTTGTGTCTCAAAATCTGAGATCTACAAGCCATTAAGGCAAGCCCCTTGATTCACAATCCAAGTTTTAAACAAGCACTTCATAGACCCTCTTACTTTCATGCTGTTTTTTATGCAGACAACCAGATGGGTGGCCAATGTTTTGGATTATGTTAAGTACCTGCATGGCTGCTCCCCACTGCTTGTCGCCAGCATGCAAAAACTTTTTGCCAAAACCATCAGATCCTCTATACTCCACTTGTAGGCATGCTGTTAAGAGGAAGCAAAAAGCTACTAGTGCACATTAGTAGCACATCAAGATGAAGGCTGACTCCATTCAGTGCATAACATGTATTGTTCCTTACAAATCTACACAGCATCTTATAACAAAAAGTGATATAGTAGCTATACTGTACAATCTGTTGAGCATGGGAATTGGGCTGAGACATCATTTAAATGATTTCATTATTGTTTAAACAATGATCAACTGACCTCCAAATGTCCATGTTTTAACACCAAATTATCGCATGCAAAATATGTACTTCCAGACATATGCCAAAAATTATCTCTGTAGCTTGAGATATTCATCTGTGTACATGATGTGTGGGACAAGTATCTGGCACTAGATATCTGCTCACTCTGTTTGCCAAGTGTTGATTGAATTTTTTGCAAATTCAAGAGTTAAACGAACCAACACAGACTCATAGGTTGGATAAGCAAATGCGGTTTAAAAGGAAACAAAATACTGACCATAACCACGTGTAGCCCAAAATTGGTTCTCAGAATCAAATCCCCACCAATCACGATACCATGGGCCCCCATGAATTCGGAGTACCATTGGCAAATTTTGTGCCTGTAAAACATCATCCCAGTGCTATCTTCAATATCTGTTCTAGTACCACTGGATGAATAGAGAGAGAGATAGTATTGACTCAGATGATTGAGGTATAAGTACCTTGACGCCTGGAGGCAATGTAAGATACACAAGAATGTCAAGATCATCTCGTGACTTCACCGTATGGGGGTATGTATTTCCCAGTTCATACCTGCAATGAGCCAGCTTTTACTAATCAAAATGGGGTCAAAACCCCAAAAATTGGAATTTTCATAACAAGTCCCATGGGTAAGGGATTACTAATCTATGGGATTTCAGAGAAAAATTCACAATAATACTTCAAAGGAAACTGTTATGTCAGTTCTGGGTGAACCAAAACAAATATGACAAAAAATGAGTGCGGTCATAACCTTCTGAGTATCACTCTAGACCATCACCTTCATCATGAATGGCAGTGACTAGCCACCATTACTTCCCATTGACTATACCAGCTCCCAATGGTGGGTGTACACAGTCATAGAACAATCTGCTCACAACTTTGGGCAAAGAATTCTACAAAAGTCTGCCTCCTGCATTTCTCCTACATTTCCACAACAGTAAGACTCAGTTGTGATCTTGGCTAGCACTCCAGAGACATAAGGAAATAACAAAAGTCAATAGTATCCTCATTTAAGCTGTGACAAGCTTGTTGATTCAAGGATCACTCCACAAATTTGGCAGAAGAAAAGATTCCAGCATTTTATGACATCCTGGTGGCAAGCTAGAGATCCAAGTGAACATACTCTTTCAGCTTTGGATGATGAAGGAAGAGGAGTGAAAGTGTTTTACACTCTCGGTCATACAGATAACTTTCTGAAGACGCATTATCCTTTTCATATGTCACCACCCACCTGCCCACCAACAATGCATAAAACAATTGCACAAAAAAAACTGGAAGATGAGACAGAAATCTTAGTACTGCATTCAAACAGTCAATCAGAAAGGATTTTCAACACAAACTAGACTTGCAGTGGATCCTCTGGTGGCTGATGCCCAGAGCTAAGCAACAATGGAGACCCAAAAAATTGATTGGTTCAGGCCTCTTAGCAGCTAAGTGAACTCCAGATAAAATGTTCTTCCACATACTTAGCTGCAAAGTCTAATTCAGTTCTGCATGTACAAAGTGATCCACTTCTGAACAAGAGAAACCGGTCAATTGACAAGGCAGAGAACCCACTTTTGATTTGAACGGTCACGACTGCCAATTGTCATCTGACCATCTTTGAAATTTGTAAGTAATTCAATGTCACCTTCAACACTGCAGGAATGCATATTGCACATGAAGTTACTGCCATCAATCACAGTGAAGCTGTAGTCTGTTGAAGACTTGAAGCTGGCCAAGAGTAGGCATATCAAATGGTGTTTAATAAGTTCAGAACTGGTGAGCAGTAGCTAACAGGTCCTTGGAAAGAGGCTTCCATCAAGGCACTTCAATTGCAAAGAGGCCAATAAGAAATTCAGAATCAAAACACCAAAATATAGACTCAATAGAATTTGAGCAATTCTGCTCTTGGGAAAGAGCTATCCGAAAGATGGGTATTACATGTACAAAGATGGAATACAAGATCTTCCTAAGCCAACAAAGAGTTTTGAATACCCAACCTACTGTGGAGAGCTGTCCATTTGAGGGTGCCATAACAAAAGGCCACTGCAACATACTCCTTTGTACGGAAATCCATCAAAAGAACTTTTGATAGGTCAAATTTGAAAGGCATTAAATCACTTTTAGGACTTGATGCAATGACTTGCTCCACTGACCCATCAGCTGTGTTTATCTGTAAATGTAGCACAAAGGGTTAAAAGTACAGAAAAAGCACTTGCGCAATAAAGCAAATGATCCTTGCAAGAGGACACCATGCATTGCGTGACAAACCAAGGAAGGTCAACTGTCAGCACTGGACTAACTTAATTGAGCACAAATGCTCATGATAGTGTCAAGATCATACCAAGAGTAACTGAGTTGTTTCGGAGTTAAGAGATGACAAAATGTACATTTGCCCTGGGTTTGCAGCAAATCCAACCTGCAAATTTCTCTTTCAGACGGCAATCCCTTTTGCACTATCCTCTGTCAAATTGGGAGGACTTTCAAGCATGAATGTAATGCTTAATTCCAACACATGATAACAAAACAATCTCCAAGTGCGCAATTAGCAGTAAGAGGCTTCTGTGCAAAACATTGTGCTGACAACAGTAAAGTCATTCCTTGAAACAGTTTCATGCTTCAATGACAAAAGAGGAACATAAGGCTGCAGGCATTCCATTGTCACTTCACTGCTTATTAGCAAATTACCATGCTGCCTTGGTCTTCTGAGGACCACTGGCAGACCTCCCTCCATGGTGCATCAATGGCATCCCGAACACGAATAGTGGAGCTCCCATCAGATAAGTCATAATGCAAAGCTCCCCGAATCTGGAACAAGCTGTCACAGAGCCAATCTGAAACATCTCCTGGATTCTGAGTGTCAAGAACTGCCTCTCCTGTCCGTATATTCACTTTATACTGCACAAAACCATACACAAGTGGATCATTTTTTAAGTGCAAGGTGAAAATAGCAAGGCAATCTGCCTTTTCCAGTGGTTCATTTGTAAAGCTAAGTTCATTAGATACATTACACCATCTTGAAACACAGTTTTTCACCAGAATGTGACCTTTTACACTGGAAGCTTAACCTTTTTCTCAGATGCAGTTGTTCTCCAAAATACACTGCTTTTGGATCAAGTCAGAGGACATTTTGTTTGGAGATTCCTAAAGGTTTAAAGAGGAAAGTTCCTAACCACATCAAAATCCGTCTTGTTGCATATGTTCATGCAAATACAAATATCATAGGGGTGTAGGCCACTGATACTGCTTGGTATAATTTTGGAATGCACATTGTCATATGGTGTCAAATCCCGAATTTCCCCTGTTGCCAACTCCACTGCATAATGATGAAAATTCTCATCCCCTGTTTTGCATGTTTCCATCAGTTCACACTTCAACTGCTACCATAAGATTGTATCCACAAATAAACCATAAAGTCCAGACCCAAAAATATTGTGTATGTGTATTGCATTCTCACTATGGTTTCTTTTCTAGGAGCTGCTGAACATCAATCACAACCTCAGGAAGATCTCCAATTCACTTCAGCTTTCCAACCTGCACCATGTCACTGATCTTAATTAACCCTAACATGACATCTAAGTCATCCTGCTTATGCATCTGGCTTAGAAGGAAGATGTGTGTTGTGTTGCATTAGCTTTATACCTCCATTATCTTGCTTGTAGATGATGTATTCAGATGATGGATTCCAAATATACCAGTGGATCTGTAAAACCACAATCTTCAACTTGAAATAGATAACAAGAAAAATTGTATGAAAATTTTTACTCAAGAAACCTGGTCCACAAGGAATGAAATAAAGAACAGTAAAGGGTCGAGAAATCACCCCACGGTGTGTTTCCTCTGTCACCATTTTTGCCTCCTCTTCTGTTCCATTAATTGGCCGAACCCACTAAGTAATACAGCAGGAAAAACATAACTCCAAGTTAGCTTTTGCAGCTTGGCATTCACAAAGAGCTTCAAGCTCTGAGTCCATCAACATTAGTCCATGGTAAGGAGAAAGTAGTCAACACATGTCTGTGTTATTCACAAATGGAAATGCTCTCACCAAGTTGGAACCTACCACATTGCTAACTTCTGCCGCAGATGGACCTAGGTAAGCCAGAAACTGGCCATCAGATGACAACCGTGCCTGTTCCTTTTGTGGTGCAAACAAAACCTCCATTGGTACCGGCACTGGACACATACAAACATTCATCCCAGAACATCATTGTCAAAAGATTCCTAAGAACTGTAGTTAAACTATTTGATATCCTGCTCATGTCGGAGAACTCATTCCTTCAGGCCTAAAGGAATCTTTAAAACAAGTACACATGCGTGCTGCAAGGACGTCAATGACTTCTGCAGCATTCAAAACAGAATTCCAAACTAAGTGCTGGAGTTTTCCCTTTGGTTAGAGTGTGCCTAATTTCTGAAAAACTGCAAGTTACAAAGGAATGACGTCAAGCAAGATTTGATCACAACTCAACAGGAGAATATACAGCTGAACATCACCTTTCCTGTTGTTTTCTGCATTCTTCTGCAAGTTGGGGATTGTCATTTTCCAGCACTAAGATTTCCTGCTGAAATCGGTCTGCGTTGTTGGGAGATAGGTCCCCCATAGCCACAGTCATCAACCACAGGAAAAGCATTTTAGAGAGTTAGAATTGCTTGCAAAACCTATCTCAGAAGCTCACCACCGTGACTACCTGATAGTTGAAAGCCTGAAACTGACTCTGCAACTGTACTTTGCAAGACCTTGATGGCAGAGGGATTATGATGATTCACTAGCTTGCAAAATTTTGTATGCATCAATCTTCAGGCATTCATTCTTGCACCAATCAAGATAAATTACACAGATAGAGACAGAGAACACCGAGAGAAAAGAGAGAACACAAGTAAAATAGTAATCAAGACAAGGAAGAAGCAACAAACCAGTATCCTTGATGAGAAGCGCTGAACGTGGAGAACTGGAGAACTGCAAAGCAGCAGCAACAACAACAACAACAGAAGAGTCTTTAGTCACTGCTCCGAAGACTTATCTTTGTATTTTCTTTGTCAATGTAGTAGTTTCCTTTGCATCATCTGTTCCACAAACGAAAACCAAAAAGAAAAATGAGAGAGAGAGAGAGGTGGGGGGGGAGAGAAGATGAAGAGAAACAGAGAACAGAAGTAACAATAGTAACCAACAAACAAACAAACCAGTATGTTTGATGAGAAGCGCAGGAGGTGGAAGAGGAACTGCAAAACAACACCACCAGCAGAAGAGAGTCTTCCATCGCTCTATCGAAGACTTGGGCACTGCAGCAAGTGCGTCGTGCGTCAGTCAGCTGCACATGTGAAATTGGGAGTCATGGAGAGTGAGTGTATATAGCCAAAATGGTATATAACAATTTTAAATGCTAAAATCATCTGGCTATAGAGGTGGTTTTCAATAGCCATAACTTCAATAGCCATAATTCCCCAAAAAATCGAAAAAATCTTCATATTTCTATACTCATTTCAAGGAAGTAACCAAAATACCAAAAAAAAAAAAAAGTATATTTTTGGAATTTCACTTACATATTTATCTTGTAGCCCAAATCTGGCTAAATCTTCCTGTGCATCATGGTCACTTTGGCTACGACATACAATTGCCATTAAAAAAATTAAGTAAGAAAAAAAAGACACTGTGTAGTAGTAGTAGTGGCAGCAGCTAGAGAGCAAGATGCTGCATTAAATTATGGGAAGAAATTTAATGCGAGCAACAAGGGCAGTTATTATGGATTCCAGGAGAGAAAACACAAAGACTTAGTTTTTTTCATTAATTTTTTAAAAACAACAACTTCACGCCCGACAAACACGAAGACATGAATGAATGCACATGGGGGGAGGGGGGAGGGAGTTCAATTTTCAACAAATAAATTTTTCTCTTTTTTTCTGGCTAGATCTTATGTGAATTATTTTGTGTCAAATATCAGTTGTAGTAGGTACAATATGCATCAACAAACACAAACAAACCCAAAAGGAAAAAACAAAACAAAATTTGAGTAAAATACAAAATCTGCATTGTAGTAGTACGTTGGTACTAGCTTCAATGGACGTCTATTGAATAATCAATTAATTAATTAATTTTGGAGTTTTCATTTTGACAAATAAATGTTTTTGAAGATTCAATGTTTTCCTTCACATTGATTGTTATTTGGGGGAAAAATAAAATAAAATAAAAAAATCAGAATTTCAACATTTCTGAAAATAATATAGTTAGCATTGAAGCTGCCAAGGTAGTAAGGGTATTTTAGTGGAAAAACTAATAACTTTTTATCACCCAACACTTAACTCTATTTCTTGACAAATGTTAACAGATGTTTTTAAAATCTCATATTCTTTACCCTAGTGTTAGTTTCATCATTAAATAATCCTTGACATATTGCAAGAAATTTTTTTTTTTTGGTGAGAATCTGAAGTTGAGGTGTTGAAAACCATTATAATTATGGCAAGCAAAAAATATGAATAATTTGATACTATCATAAGTAGTAGTAGATCATGGATTAGTTATAAATCATTATTTTTTTTGGCATAGGCATTATGAGAACTCTTTCTGAGTTTTAGAGGGGGGGCAAAGAACCAAAATTAGGCTTATTAATAGAGTTATCCGTAAACTCATGCCCTGTTGCAGGGTTTCTTTTATTGGCGAATTTTTGCCAAATCCCTACCTGAAAAATATGATTTCGACTTATAGAAAGGATTTTCCATGGAAAAAAAGCCCAAATTCGCCAGATTTTGGAAAAAACAAATTCTACCAATCGCCAGATTTTTATTATTAGTTTCAATAGGTAGCCAAAAATATAGAAAGATTTTGATTTTTTCCTGCTTCCATATTAGTTAGTACATGTGGCCACTTTCGAGATGATAGGCACCTCAGCTACATCACAAAATTGGAATTTTATGAAATAAGGGTATGAAATACTGAGACTCAGGGTTAAATGCATCAGGCGGCTCCAGAACATTTATAACTACAGTACACATAGCAGCAGTAGTGATTGGTTGAAGGAGTTCAGGAAACGAAAGGACAGGGCAAAACTCAGTTTAGGACCAAATTTGCTGCTAAACTGAGTTTCATGCTCCATTGCCCAATGGAGTTTTTTTGAAATCTCATCCCCTATGTGACCAAACAGGGGGTTTCAGTGCCGTCTTTTCCTGACTTTACGGATAACTTTATTATACAAAGTTGCTAATTTAGGTGTGAGTCTTCTCTTTTTAGAGTTGGATGGGTTGGGATAAGGTTATAATTGGAAGGGGAAGATTGGGTTTTTTTTTTTGGATAGGTATTGGGATTTGAGTGGATCTTTGTCTTTATGAGATGTGTGTTTTTTTAGGGGGTTGGGGCTTGTTATTTTTTAGGTGGTATGGGAGGGTCAAGGTTTGGTTGTTTAAAAGGTGTAGGGGGTTGAGTTTTTTTTTCCTTTCCTATTATCCCTAAAGGTTATTTCTTGTGTAGAGTGAGGTGGGATCGGGCCAGTTACGGTGTGGGTTTTTTTCCTTTTTCTGTCTATTTTCCAAGGCAGATGGGAGGAGTGTTCATTTGGGGGAAGGGGGTGTTAGGGACTTCTTATTTCTCTCTTTTGCAAAGGGGATTTTTCTTGGGTGACATGGGGGAACGTGGAGATTCGGTTGTTTTTAAGGGGAGAGGGGAATTGGCCAAAACCTTCTCAAATATGCTAAATTATTTTTTTAATTAATATTTTTAAAGATTAAAAACCTTTAAATTGAATTCTCTTTTTTTTCCAAAGTCAATTTGGTACATTTTTGTAACATTTTTTTAAAAATTCAACCCCTCCTTGTAAAACCAAAAAACTTTAAACCCATTAATCTGATTTCATGTAAAACATTATTTTAAGATAGACCCTTCCATGAGAGAGTCATTTGTGAATTCTATAATTTATTCTTTTTTATGTGAATTCTATAATCTACCCCTAGGCTACCATGAGTACTACACAAGCACACACCTTCTTCTTGAGCAAACAGAAAAAATGAAAAATCCACAAGGTTTTTTTTTGCCAATTCTATGATCTCAAAAGTTACCCCCAAAATTAGCAAAACTAGTCAAATTTACACTAGAAAAAACCCCATTTATTTGCCTCCCCCCCCCCAAAAAGAAAAGAGAGAGAGAAAATTTGTCAGATAAAATTAATCATGGGGTAGGCTATTGAGAAGATGAACATTGAGAAGAAGACATGAGATGTTGGCATTGATGAAAGGTATTGTTAGGTAGAGGCTTTTTTTAACCATGTAAGGTTAAAGCTGTTTTTTTTCTTTTCTTTTGTAAAGCTTTTTGTAGCCCTGCTGGTAGGTGAGCTTTGATTCAGGTGAGCTGTTGTTTTATAAGCTTTCTTTTTCTTTTTCTTTTTTTTTTAAATTGGCTTTGCTTTGGACAGAAGATTTGGGGGTGGGGTTCATTTTTTCTCCATTACTACTTAGGTCCCACAAAGTGACAGGTAAGGAAACATTAGTTATTAATGATTCATGCAGTCTTGAATGGTTGTCTTTTATTGTCGTACCTACCAGTGATAATAAATAAATAAATAGACACTTTCTTTTGTCAATATGTCTAAATATGTAAAGATTAAAAGGGTCCAATAGCCCCAACATTATATGTGCACATACTTGTTATTGTTGGGGGAAGAACGGGGCACTCAAAGGACTGTCAGACCTGGTTGGGTTCTGGGTTTTTTTTTTCGACTGATGTGCTGGTTCACTGACTGCTGTGTTAAAATGGGCCAGAGTGAACCAGCACCCACCAGTGCACCAATGCGAATGGATGGTGTACTCATGGGTGCACCTTTTTCGTCCCTCTCTGTCCCTGGGCTAACGAAAGTGGCGAACTCAAGTTGACCCTATTTTTTTCCTTTCCTCAAGCTTAGGTTGGTTTTTGTTTTGGGATTTTTTTTTTCCGTCGCCCCTCATGCCTGCCCAGGTCCCACGTACCTACCTACCTTTAGACTATTGCATATGCATTCTGGCCTCCTCCCTCCCCCCACCTATCCACCCATCTACCTACCTTCCCATCAACCTATCTATCTATGTAATTACGCACTAAATCTCCATCGAGGCAATGATGATGCAGGTTAATGAAGGTATTGCAATATATTAGGTAGGTTGCTTCATTCTCCTTCCTACCTACCTCCCTACTAGACCATGTAACTTTATGATTGTGGAAAATAATGTTGCAATGATCTAATTGAAGGTATTACAATTAAACTTTTTTTTTTTAATGTAGCCTTATAAAACTCAACAATTAAATCACATATGAAGATATTGCAAATGAACTTGATATCTTTACTCAAGCCACATCGATCCACTATTGTAACCGTTCTTACAATACGCTTATTGAACTTTTCAATTATTAAATTTCAAACTCATGTCATACCCTTAGCACAACTTGCAAAATTAATTAATCATCACATCGCCTTCATAAGGGTAATGCACACCCACTAATTGATTTTATTGAAATGTAATACTGCCAAGGCAAAGAGAAAAATCATATTGCACATTTTTTTTTTCAATACCCTCATCAAACTAATGCATGAGCACAACAAATTTACTATAATGCAATAACTTCAATCTTATTAAATACTTTCATCTCATTTAATTGAACACTGTTATACCCCAAGGACACATTGGAAATAACATATTCAACCTAATGTCCATATGCATTACTCTCATCAAGGTAATGCAAATTCACTAGATCATTTTATTGTTTTACAAAAAGCAAGTAGGCCTAATTATAACTACTTTATCTCATTTATTTCATCTGTGCAATACCCTATGAAAACCTTGACAATATAATATCCAACCCAATTCACACATGTATTATCTTTGTCAAAGTAATGCAAATCCAATGGATTATTTTGTTGTTATGCAATATTCATGCCCAAGACAATATTTTTCACCTCATTTGATTCAAAAATGTAATTATTGGATTATTTTGGTTTTATGCAATACCCTCATGTCTAGGTTATATTTCATATCATCTAATTGAACAATGCAATACCCTATGGACACATTGACAATATCATATCCAACCAATTCACACATGCATTACTTTCATTAAGGTGATGCAATACCCCAAGGACAAAATACAAATATCATATCGAACCATATTCACATTTACCTTTACCTTCATTAAGGTAATGCATATCTTTTAGATCATTTCGATGTTTCACAATACCTTTAGGCCAATTGAAATTATTTCATTCATCTATTTCAACAATGCAATACCCTAAAAACATATTGGAAATAACTTATGTTGGCTCTATATGCAATACCTTAATATGGGTGTTAATCAATATTTAATTGTGGCCTCACATAATACTAAGGTAAAAAAATCCAATTCAATTGCAAGACCCTAATTTGGTTTACCCTATTCCTATTAAGGTTATACAATACCATCTTGGGTGTATTAAGGTTAAGTTTAGGGTTCAGGGTATTGCATGGACCAAAAAACGATCGAAGCCCATGTAATATTGTTATGGGTATATTAAGTTTAAAGATAGGGTTGATGAAATGAATATGTTTTGTTTTGTCTTGAGGGTATTGCATAACAAATGTGTAAATGCAATACCCTCATCACGCATATATAAATTATTTCAAAATTCTAACTATGAAATAAGGGATTGTTTTTACAATGAAAGTATTGCACAAAATCATGCCTTTAGGCTTTAATAACTTCCACAAATGTTTAAACTACAATTGCAATATCCTCATGTATTAGCAATACATCCAATCAATTTTTTGTTCAATGTAAGATGCACATACACTATATATGGATTTTAATAACCTTGTTTCCATATAAATAAAATTCAAAAAATTTATAAATAGATATCTTTACATACATTCACTTCCAATGTCAATGGGTTATATCCATGGAAGCAAAATTAATCTACACAAATGTGGCATGGAAAATTCATGGATGCCATATGCATGGTACAAAATGTGTATTAATCCAAAAATGTAATGTTGAGTTAATTGATCTCACCCTCACTCTCATTAAAACTCTCACTAATAGATGTCAATGATAATCCATTTTCTCTCTAATAGTGTGCCACTACATTTTGTGCAAATTGAACATATTGTCAAATGTATAATTTCCTCTGTTGTTTCTCATGGTTTGCATAGACTATTTCATCATAAGATGATCAGTATCAAATGAACACTTGGAGTCTTTTGTGCTTGTATTTGTTGAGCACTCTTAATGAGTACTTACAAAACTATTCTAGTTCTAATGTCAACAATCCAGGCAATCAATGTAATCTTAGTGTCACCATGGGTCCTTTTTTCCTAACCACTCCAATTTATGTTATTTCCCAAGTAGTTAGCAATCCTAAGTACAAAAAATGCTCTATTTGGCTAAGAAGTTAAGTCCTTATACATCAAAGGTCTCCTTGACTACTCAATTGAATCTTTAGTACGTGCTTGATTCCTTGGCTAAATAGCTAGCAGTCCTAACAAAGCAAAAATGTTCCTTACCTAACCAACAAAATCCTTGTATTACTTGCTTGATCCTTGGCTAAGTGGCAAGTAGTCCTAACAAAGCAAATTGTTCCTTACTTAACTAATGGAGTCCTTTTATATCTTGCACGATCCTTGGTTAAACAACTAGTAGTCTTAACAAAGTAGATTGTCCCTTGTCTAAGTAATGCAATCCTTGTACATAGTTTGATTGATTCATTCCTAATAACAGTTGTGTATGTAAATAAATTTTTTTCATTTGTTTAACCACTCTACTATAGTCCTTAAAGGTTTGGGTAAGGAATGTAGCTCTATGGCTAGTGTTGTTTGAATGTTACTATAAATGTTTTAGGATCTAGATTATTGTCCTTTTCAAATGCAAGGTGACAAATTTGACATATTGATAATATATGTGCAGCTTGAGTTTTTTATTACTTTCAAAGAAAAATTTCCAAAAATTCTTGTGATGTTTACAATGTTCCAAGCGCTAAGGCCATGGTTTGTACGACAGTTGAAAGATTAGAACATGTGTTGTTGCCAATATCACATGGAGTTCAAGGAGCTTTTAAATGGATTCAATGAAATGAAAATGATAGGCAAGGGCATCCATGGTACTTGCAATTTAAAATGTATTAAGGTTTGTGATTCTCAGTTAACACTAGAAGAAAAACATGTATTTTCGACTGCTCTTTGCGACTAAATTTTAGTCGCAAGAGACATTTTGCAACTAAAATCCTTTTAGTCGCCTAAGACAAGTCGCATGTGAAAACTAGTCGC
>Ga0116231_10004379_pt1 | contig 28626 bp, 14 predicted proteins | sample S1TSphgellanicum_2_FD_89695 | JGI IMG/M metagenome (GOLD analysis project Ga0116231, IMG submission 89695) | Host-associated microbial communities from peat moss isolated from Minnesota, USA - S1T2_Fd - Sphagnum magellanicum MG | ecosystem: Host-associated > Plants > Peat moss > Unclassified...
ATTTAAAGTGATATAAAAATAATAAAAATTTAAAAAAAAAAAAAAAAAAAGTGGGGGTCAAAAACTCTCCTCCCCCCCCCACCCCCCCCCCCCCCCCCCCCCCCCCCCAATCTCTTGTTTGACACAAATAGTTTAAAAAATTAAAACTTAATGCCCCCCTTGGGGCCACTTCCCACATAACAATCATGGTTTTAAATATTATGCTAGAACAACCAATTGTATTCAACCACTCCTTATAAAGACTAAACCCAAGTGGGCATCTTTGCTTCATTACTCTAACAAAAATTCACAAACACATGTTAATTTTCAATTAGAATAGACAAGTCACATGTTAGTCCACCTCATTTAACTTTATGTCAATTTTAATTAAAACAAACACAACTAGTCACTTTGTCATTTTTTATATGACCAAGTTATTATATTATGCTTGTTGTAATGATTGCCATTTAAAAACATTGTAATGTCACTTTGTCCATGGGTTCAAATTTTGATTAGAATTCAATGATAAAATATAGTGGAGAAGACACATTTTATTATAATTTCATTCTAAACAATTTGATCTTTGTTCAACCCACCCATTGTCATGAATCCACAAAACATCTTGAATTTGATATTGTCAATTTGGCCACTCAAAAAAAAATGATCAAATGAAACCAAAATGGGAACCATTGACCAATTTTTCACAACATACACATGTGCTAAAAACCAACTATAATTTTCATAGTTGTGACCTTTTCAACATTCATTCTAATAAACTTAGTTGATTGAAATGTAGCTAGCATTTGTGGCTATTGCCAAAACATTTGCCATGGCATTAGCCATACCCCAACTCAACCCATTTGACCAATATTTCCTTGGAAAATTAAACATTTTAAACTATTCAAACAAAGATTAAGTACTTTCATAATCAATCCTTGTCAACCTTTAAATAAGATGTGGAAAACAAGCACAAACTAAACCAATTTATTTCTCCATTGTATAATGATTCCATGATAGACTTATTGTACCATTGTATCTATTAAATGCAATTCATACAATTTTTCATTGAGAACATGCTAGTTGTTTTTCAAAAAGTAATAATCACCCATTACAATACCTCTAGGCATGGAAGCCATTGCCTTCCTTCTTTGTGAATGTTTCCATGTAATGAATCAAACTTGGGGACAAAATGTCTCCCTTTTCTTCAATTTTTGTACAAGCTTTACAATGCACCAAGTGCACTTTCCCATCTACACTTATTATAGACTTTGCCCATGGAAATTTATAGGCCCAAAAAGTCTTGGATGTTGGAACACTCAATTTAGGTCATACATGCTTAAGGTTAGCTTCCATGGCAAGTTCAACTACGAGACTTTTAGGTTTGAATGGTGGTGTAACAGGGTTGTTTGAATAATCCACATAAGTAAGTTGAGGCACTTTATTAATGAAGAAATTATTTTATTTATAATTAATAATTTTTTTCAATGGAGCCATTGATTAAATGCAAGTTTCAAATATGAATGGTATTTTAAAACAAGATCACAATTCATCACACAAAATAACATGCCTATGAAAATTATGAAAGTTTGAAGCTACTTGAACATTATTCACCCAAGGCACACTTTCATATAACCCAAAATTTCAAGCAAATAATGAGTGCTAAAGAATTAGTATTCAGAACCTTCATGCAAGTTACATATAGGATTGAAGGTTTAGTTTTTTTACTTCTATGTCATTTGCGAGTAAATTATAAACCAATCACATGTTGCAATTATTATTGTCTCTTTCATGAATCCCTTGCCATTGGTGGCACCAAATTTCAAAACTACACTCCTCTTTCATTTTCAATAACCCACATTCAACATTGTGATTATGTGAAATGATAAACCCCCAAAAAACTTACATAATAATTCCACTATTCAACCTTGCAATTAGGAGTGGCAAAAAATAAATATGCACAAGAATATGTAAAGGAACACATAATGCAAGGTTGAGAAGCTATAAAAATGAGGTGAGATTGACTTTTTCATGTCGATGCAACACCTTGGTTGATTTGGGTGAAGACAACCTTGTGGGGTTGTGAAGGGGACAACCAAGTTAGGGTATTGATTTTCACCTTCTACTTAACCCCTTAGTTTACATAAAATGAACAAGGTTTAATGCAAAGAAAAAGATCATAAACTATAAGCATTCATCCAAGCTTTTCATTTCATGAATAAGGCCATTTTTTCACATTATTATATAATATACATGTAGCTAAGGGGTTGGGGAGGTTCAATTAAGCTCAAATTTGCAAAAATAGGAATTGCTTCCAATAAAGGTTTTCAACTCTAATTCATTTCATCCATTGTCTTTCTAAGATTTAACTTCTTAAAATTTGATAACTCTTTAAACCTTGCAAACATGACCATTACCTTCGTTTTCAATCACCATGACTTGCATATTATCTAATGTTTAACTATTCCATATTCCATATTTTTTTTTAAATTCTCTTTTCATTCATTGTTTAATATTTTTCAACAACCCATGTATATTTAATGGACCTATCATTGGTATAAGAGGGAAGAGTGATTTTGAAGTGTTCAACATTTCAAAGTTTCCATCCATCTTCCTTGATTCTCTCACTTATACATTATTTTTTTCAACTTAAAGCTTGCCCAACCCACAAGATGTATCCAAGGTTTACATTTCCTCGACGCCATTTTTCTCAAGTAGTTATGTTCAGTTCCCATTCATTGTCCAACTTTTTTAACTTTTCAATTTCCATATCGTCCAAAATGTCTATCATTGTTGTACAACACAAGGTAGAATCACCCAAATGAAATCTAAGATGTTTCAATTTTGTCTTTCCATCTTTCTTGACCCATACATCATCCAATGAGTTACCAAGAAAAGCTTTAAGCAATTGCATAAATAAAGTTTTACAAGGTCTTGATGAATTGCATAATCTTGATCAATGAGAAAGTTCATGGACTCGAAGAAGTTGATTCTTGAAGAAGATTAATAAGAGATAAAGTGCTCTCCATCATATTGAAAAATTCACATTCCATACATAGAAATTATTTTCCCCAAATTAGCACAACACGTTTCCTTTGGTGAAATACTCACCGGGTATTACAAGAAGAATGAAAATAAAAATATTTTTTTGATGTTTCACACACGATAATGCTCTTGGAGCAGGGTTTAGGGCATAGTTGAAACCCTAAACTATACCTCTAGTGGGCACTTATTAACAAAAAATTGACATATTTTCTCCCATAAAAACACACATTAAGTAATATGCAACAACCTTAGCTGAAAATCAAAGTGTAATTTAGAAAACCTGGATTAACCCTAATTTTATCCCAATCATTATAAAAGAGAAAAAAACTGACTTGGCAAATGACATGACATTGGGGTTAAGACTCAGGGGATAAATGTGTTGGTATAATCTTCATAACCCCAAAATAAATATCTTCATTTTTTGAAAGATTTGGGATCAAGTTAGGGTATAATAAGGAGGTTAGTTCAATCCCTTGATTTCAAAGGGTTAAAATACCCCCCCTCCTGTTCAAGAGAGCTTCTAATGTTGTTCTCAGCAACATCCTCCCTATTAAACCTTTACAATCTGCCCTAAATTAACGGGCAGAATAAAATTTCCAAAAACTGTCGTAAAGTTTTTTCAAGTGTCAAGGATTTTTCCAGAGTGCACAAAACTTTTTGAGCATAAAGATTTTAAAAAAAAAACCTTTTAGGAGGTGCCCGAAATTATTAGGCAACTTAAAATTCCAGAAATGCCCAAGTTTTTTGAGCACGAGATTTTTCCAAAGTGCCCAAATTTTTGGGCAGAGTTGAATTTTTTTCAACCTTTATAATCTTCATGGCCAGTTAAAATTTTTCAAAACTGCCCAATTTTATTTATTTTATCTTCTTGGCAAATTTCTCTCCCAAATCTCTTCAAACCTGAGGATTTTTCAAGTTCCCCAAATTTTGAACAGAAATCATAAAATTTTCAACCTATATAATCTGCCCAAAATTTTTCAGGCAACATAAAAAATCCTCAAACCACTGAAATATTTTGGGCAGCACGGAAAAACAAATCCTAAGTTTCCCCAAGCAGCTCAAATAAATCCAGATTCAAAGAACTGCCGGGTTTCATGAAAGAATCGACAAAGACCCAATGGTTTTGGGCAGATATTTGATATTTTTTCACAAAAAAAAAAAAAAAACTTCAGAACCATGATAATATTGTAATGACCGGGCATTTGATTTTTTTTTGGGGTTGATAACCATGGTTATAAACTTTGATACCCAATTAGGGTTTGGTGCAATTTTTAATACCCGCCTCCACGCCAGTCATTACACCCTGCATCTGATCTGGGTTCCCTGGGGGATTACTCATAGCCAGGGACTTCCCCTATACTTTTACTTGAAATGGCGAATAGCATGTGTGCTTTTACATTGGAGTTACTAAAGAAACATTTGCACATTTGGTGACAATTTAAGGTCAAGAGTCCCCATAATAGGTATGCTCTTTCTAATGCATTGGGTGGTTTTAATGTTTTATGATGTATCTTTTCCATTTAAACACTTCTCCTTCACATCAAGTTGCAACTTAGATTATTGCTCCTTGTTGCGTGTTCTTATAGAAATAGCTATGGAAACTTTTGAAGTTAATAACATTCACATTCTTATCAAGTTGCAAAAGTTTATTTCATCTTGTTGTGTGTTCCTATAAAAAAAGCTATGGAAGCTTTTGAAGTTGATGACATTCACATTCATATCAAGTTGCAAAGGTTTGTTGCACCTTGTTGTGTGTTGCTATAGAAAAAGCTATGGAAGCTTTTGAAGTTAATAACATTCACATTCATATCAAGTTGCAAAGGTTTGTTGCATCTTGTTGTGTGTTCCTATAGAAAAAGCTATGGAAGCTTTTGAAGTTGATGACATTCACATTCATATCAAGTTGCAAAGGTCTGTTGCACCTTGTTGTGTGTCGCTATAGAAAAAGCTATGGAAGCTTTTGAAGTTGATAACAAGACTCAATTCTTCACTACTCCCCATTGTGCACTCTTTAAGCTTCTTTTTTTTTCCCCTTTTCTTCGCAATCGACAAAGTTCGTTTCATTTTTTATATATATTCCTAGTGTACATTTCTTTCTTTTTTTCATAACTTTTTTGCATCTCAATTCTCCAAAGTTTTTGCATGTGCACTTTCGTTTAAGATTTCTTATTAAGGAAGGTAGTTTATTTGTTTTGTTTGTTTGTCACCATTAGATGTCCCAAACCATGAGCCCACTCCCCCCCCCACCCCCCACACCTTTGCAACTTGTAGTTTTGCATCACTTTGTTCCATTGGAAAGCCCACAATGAATACAAGTGCACCAAGGTGATTTTGTAAGAGATTTACAATGCAATAATTATAAATTAGTTAACAACATTGTCATCGAAAATTCAATAAAATCAAAGCTCAAATTTTTAGAAAAATTAGGGTGCATTTTTAGTATGGTTGGAAAGCCTTCAACAAGTAAGATTTTATAAAGGTAATTTTGTAAGTTTTAGACCTAAGGTGCAAGAGGTATTAAATTTTTAGAATTTTTTTCATTGGAAATGAACAGTAATTCAAATTTCATCAATTAATTAAAATTAGATTTTAGACTATTTTCCTTTTAAAAATTCAATTGGGTCAATGCACAACCTATATTAATTGGCCTGAAATTAAAGAATTCCAAATAATTAAAGATGTTATTTTAGTTTTCCTTGAATGGAAATTGGATTTCAAACCATATTCCCATTCAAATTTCATTCAATTGGGCCAATGCACATTTTTATTAAAAAATTCAATTTGGTGATGTTGTTCAAGTAATGATCATCCATAAATATATTTAGCCAAATTATGTAATATTCAAAGTATGAAAGTAAAAAATCTTAAGCACCATTTCATATTGTAAGCAATTGTGGTAATTTTTTGTGATTTTATTTGAAATAGCAAATTTGTCGTATAATTTTTCATTTTCCCAAATATTTTTCACAAAATGGAAAAAAAATTGCCTCAAAAACATTATTGGGCACAAGCCACATTGATTTTTTTTTAATAAATTTTTTTTGGTATCATTTTTTGGTTTCTGAAATATTTTTCACAAAATGGAAAACAAATTGCTTCAAAAACATTATTGGGCACAAGCCACATTGATTGGCTTGAAATTCAAAAATACAAAAAAATTATGATGTGTTTTGACATTTTTTTCTAGGAAATAATTTATTCTAGTGTTAGCAAGTACCTAGTTTGATAGGTTAAAATCAATTTGGTTCCAATTAGTTTAAAAAGTTGAATTGAAATAGGGTTTGATTTTTGGAATTAGGTTTGGACCAAAATTGACATCACATATGAGATTTTTGAAAAGAAAATCTAAAATATATATTTTTAGAAACTAAAATATAAGATTACTGAAAGGTTAGTCAACAAATAACCATTAGTTTTGGTTCATGTTACATATAACCAAACCAAAATTAGGTTTAATATTATAATCAAAACCAAAATCAAATATCAAGTTTCATTTTTTTGAAAATTATAACTAAAATTACTTTTATTTTATTTCTTAGAACCAAAATTAAAGGTTCTTCATAAAAGTCAAGAAATGCCCAACATTGGTTTATTCATTATGGTGAAATTTAATCATCAATGACTTTAAGTGATATTGCCCTTTGATTTTTTTGTGTAAAAATAACAAGACAATGGCAAGTGTTAGCTAAAACTAGATTTAAATGTTTCATTGAAATAGAAGCTCATGTGCAGTACTTTATGTTTCAAATTTGTAGCATGAATGGCAAGGGGATGTGAGAAGGGAAAAAAATTATGGTTATTTGAGTTTAAAACTTAATTAATTGTAAGTGGTTATATTCCAAACAACATAAATGTAAATTGAATGAATTCTTTTTAGTTGTATAGGTTTTTAATGGCTTTTATTTTGACATCTATGTATATTATAAAACATTCCATATGTGTAGAGGTGTTCAATTTTTAGATTTTTAACAAACAATTATGTTATGCAATTTGGTGCATTGTCGCAATTACAAGTAAAATTTTTAAAATACAAACCTCCAACTCCATGCACTAGCTTGTAGGGGATTTGAACCTTGGTCATAAGGACCTAGCTCATTGCAACACAAAATGCAGGTAACATTAGTCGACAATGTTAGTATTATAACATACAAACAAAATGTGCTTTGTACCAAGATAATCGACCCATGTACAATGTGGCCCATTAGAAATGTAGTCACACTTACATTTTTCAAATGTTCAACCTTCCATTCATGCTCCAAATTACTGTTGGTAAGTATAGATTATTAAAAAACATGTTCAGGTTAAGGTTCAAAATTAGATGTTGAGGTATCTAGACTATAGATTTAAAAGATATGAAAAAACTATATTTGAATCAAAACCTTGAAACTACATTTTTGAAAAAATGGAACTAAAATTTAAACCAGGGCTATTGTTTTTGTGAAACAAATTTAGGTTCTTTGAACATATAAGCATCAAGGCTTTTTTAATGCATCCACCTTTTTTTTAAAAACTAGCTTATTCTTTTCCAAATGGGCCAAAAAAAAGGGGTTTCATGCTTTGTTTCATTGGTTATTAAGATTTTCTTTTTCATTGCAAACCTCTCCAACTTTCTCCTACATTAATACCCCACTTTTCATGGGTGTGGGTACATTTATTTTTGTTTGGAGCAATGGAAATGGAACTAAACTAGTTTTTAACCTAAACTAGATTCCAAATTCTTGGGAAGTTTTTGAAACCAAAGGTTTTATAAATTTAAATAAAACATATTCAAACTTGAATCGATGGTTCTATGAAATTAAAGTCAAATTAAAAATTGGAATTGAAGTTTCCTTTCGAAATCAAGAATTGGACAACACTGAACCATATTCCAAGCTCAATGTTCATGTGCATTCACTCCTACTTTAATTTTTTCTCCATCATTCCAATATGCAATAACAAGTTGTAAAGGAAAAATTTCTTTAATGAAAAAGTCTTGAACAAACATGTGTATGGCAATATTGAAGTGCCTTACTAATCAATTTTGAAATTTAAACTTCATAAAAGTTAAAATGAAATTTCTTTTTGTAAATTCCATGTTGTTAATGATCCAAACAATGATCAATTCTTACCAATTTCATGAATTTAGAAAGATGAACAACTCACAAACTATTTGTGGCAAGATGTCCTCACAATTTAATAATTGGATTATTATATTTAGGTTTGCCTTGATTTGGGAACCTATGTTTCAATTCAAAGATTAACAAATGGTGCATCTAGTAGTGCATTGAACTTTCACACCTTTGATAACTTAATCAAAACCCATTTGAATAATTGCATAATGGAAGTCAGTTATGGAATTAACAACATGGATAGTTTGTATAAATCAGTTTGGTAGATTCCAATAACTACAATGTACAACCACATGGGAAGACATTCTTGGTTTTTGTACATTTTATCAAAACATTAAAAAGTTCCAACATAAGAAAAACACATGGAAAGCCCAAGATTGCACCAACATCACATAAATTCACCAAATTGACTTTGGTTGCTTTCACAAACCCATTGTTAACTTAACAATCATAATCTTGTATTTTTTCCCAATCCATTTTCAAACTCATTCATAAGTGGGGTTCCAAAAAATGGAATAAGGACTCCATGATTTTTTTAGGGCTACTTTTTACAAATAACATTTACACAAAACAAATCTGAATAAAAAAAAATATATAGTCCAAGAAAAAAAATTTCTAGTGGTGGTGATTTACATGTGTACAACTTTGAAATTTTCATATGATTTATTTTCTCTTCAAGTTCATCCAATGAATAGTAACATGTACTTGCATAGAGGCAAACATGTTTTTCTTGTACAAAGAGTTGGAAACCAATATCTTCATGCTTTTATACATTCCTTTTGATTATTCAAAAAAGAAGTATAATTTTAAAGAATAATATAATTAATTTTAAAGACTTAAAAATAAATTTACATAGTATCCAACATATTTTAAAATATTATATTAAGTTAATAAAACATCATTTTATTTATTAACATACAACAATCCATTGTAATTGTGATAATCTAAATAGAAAAAAATCCACAGTTGAACTCCTTTAAAAGTTAAATATTCATTTTAGGAACCCCAAGCATGAATGAACTTTTCAAAAACGCCAACATGTTGATCTACTTTGTTCTCACATTTTAAAAAACTTTCAATCCTTTTGCTTTCACAATTTTAGCAAGTTTTGTGAATTGAAGATGACATTATTGGGAGTTAGAAAAATACCCAATAAATGATTAAAGTGGAAACCATTAGCATGGAAGTAGTAATTAATATGATAGTAGTTTTAAAATATTAATGTATGTTTAGCATATTATTGTATTTATAGTTATTAATTACCAATAGAAAAAAATGTTACTTGATTAATAATAAATTTTATAAGAATAAATGTAAATTTATTTAATTATAGTAATTAATTTTATGTTAATTTGAAAAAATATATTTATAATAGTTATTTTAAAAGTATAATAATTAAATTATGTTTACATTATTTATATTATCTATGATTCGACCAGATTTTTAAAAGTAAGGAAACATTTTAAAATACTTTAGTTATTTATTTATTTATGAGTGATGTATTGACAACTTGTGAGTAATTGTATACCTAGTTAGTTAACTATTAAAAGGTTATTAATTATTTAAATAATTGATAATGAATACTTAATATTTGTAGCGTATATTTTATATTCAAAATACATGTTAAACATAATCATTATTAATTAAATGTTATTTAATTATCCAATGAGCCATGTATTTGAATTGTTTAGAAATTTAAAAACTAAGAATAAAAGGCACGAGGAAAATTTTGAAGTTGCAATTTAGTTTGTGAGGGAGTTACAACTTATAGTTGATATCACAACTTGATGGTTTTTACACAAATATCAAAATATGAAAAGAAAAGAAAAAATCATCCAAAATTAAATAATAACAAAATTCCATTCATTATTGCAAATTTTGGTGAATAATAACAATTTATGGTCATGTGATGTTGACATCATGCCACATGGCAACAAGGTTGATTAATAATCGCAACACCTCATGACTTGTGACACTAACTTCACATCATGATTCATGTCATTGATTTGATGAATTAACTTCAATTATTAGTTACTTGAAAATATTTTTCCTTTGCAATTAATAACGATTCGATCTTCCATGTGATGATGACATGACATGCCATTTGACAATAAGGTGTCACAAAATTACATGGTAATCCATAATTTTTTGTGACACCATAAATTTTTATGTTTTGAATTTATGGCACCAAGATTTGTCATGGCATGCCATATTTTTTTATGTGCCATGAAGTTTTTGAAGTCATGAATTCACATGCATGTGTATGTGCACTAAACAATTTATTGTTAATTAAAATTATGATTATAATATTAGTAGTCATTTTGAAAAAGGTGACACTTAACTCCTTGCTTTTTTAATTACTTAACACACTAGCTTAAGTTAACATACCTAGTAAGTTAACCTATGTATGTAGGTTACTTAATAAAAATTTAATTTATAATACAAGCTACCTTGTAAGTTACCCAATTAAACATAATAAATTTACTACATCTAGTATGTTTAAATATATTTAGAATATATTACCCTATTAATAGGTTAACCTAAGTAGGCTTGTCTAAGTTCCTAGCTTTAGGTTTTTTGCCAAATCAACCTAGGTAGTTTCATTTCAAGATATTTTATCAAGTTTGTAACCACCTCAAGTTTGTGCAACTAAATGCGATTAAATGCGACTACGATGTGACTAAATGCAACATAATTATCCTAAGTGTTTTTAGCCTAAAAATGTTTATGTTAACCTAGGCTAGGTTAATAAGTAGTATAGCTTGACAAATTAATTCATCTTAAGTCAACCTAAGGAGGTCTAGGTGTACACTAGGTTGGTAGGTAGTAGGTAAGTTGATTTCGATGAACCTATGGTGACCAAGGTTAATTCAAGGCAAATTTTTTTGAACTTTATAACTTGGTGTGAAAAATATGTATTAAAAAAAAATGTGGCAATGCAATGGATGAGGGCTTGAACCCCAAAGTGAATGTGAGGGGTTCAAGTCCTCGCTTTTGCAATCTATGATACTTAGGCCATTTGGCTTAGGTTAGGTAGCTTAGTCTAAGCTTTTTGGGTTAGGAGTATGACATTTGTTTTTAATATAGGCCACCTAATTCAGGTTAAGTAGGCTAGGTTGTTTAACATAGGTAACGTTTAACTAGGTTGACTTTTGGTTAAGCGAGCTAGGTTAGGTTGCTTTGCTTAGCTAGGTTGGGTTAGGTTGATTTTTGACTACGTTAAATACATGGGCTAAATTAAGTTGATTTTGGTCATGTCTAATGATTCATAATGTGTTTATAAATTTTGACACATGTCATCCACCATCAATGTATTTTTTGTAACACTTAGTCAAATAAAACAAGTAAGTTGAAACGTCATACACTTTACGCATCATAGCAAGGTCATCAATGACATTAAATTTCAATATTAAGCTAAAATAAAAAAATCTTAGTCAATAAGATGATTAAGCTTTGTGATTAATTGTCTTTTGCGTTCAAATGGGTGAAACAACATGGGTTTAGTAACTCATGAATGACTAGTTGCATATGTCTCTCTTGACTAGGACGTAATCGCAAAGTTCAATAACAAAACACAAGATTTGTTGTTATGGAGCTTTGGTGATAAAAATCACATCAAAAGGTGATCAATCATGGTGTGTTAAAAATGCATTCCAACAAATCCAATAAAATATTCTTCCATTTTGAGCTAATTTGTGGATATGGCAAAAGTAATAATCAAGATTAAAGAAAGTGAAAGCTCCTCTTTATCGAATAAGGTAAAAAATGGGGAACTTTAACTTTAAGGAGGAGAGCCATTTAGTAGCACATGCTTATGGGTGCCAAATGAGCTAGTCAAACAAGCTAAAAACCATGTTAAACAATCGAAAAACTATCAATTTTAAATTGAACCAAAATTCAATTCGTTTCAAATTTCAATGTGAACATTCATGCTACCAAATGTATAGAGGAAATGAATGTGGGCCTAACTATTCAATCCTTTCATCAACCCCGAGTAGAGATTCAATTTGATTTCAACGCAATGTGATTCCATTGAACCAAAACTCAATTCATTTGAAATTTCAATGAGAACATTCGTGCTACTGAATGTAAGAGGAAATGAACGTGGGCCTAACTATTCAATCCTTTCATCAACCCGAGTAGAGATTCAATTTGTGATTTCAGTGCAACGTGATTCCATTGAACCAAAATTCACGCATATTTATGTAAGGCCACTTTAATGTCATGTTGTTCAAAGAAATTTTCATTAAATGATTTATAATAGTGTTGAAAAATTCACAAAAATATTAATTTAATAAATTCAATTTTGGTTTTAGTAAAGCACTTTTGAACTTAACACCAAAAAATCAAATTTATAAAACACCAGGTTAAGGATTATTTTAATAAAGAAATTTTGATGGGAAAAAGATTAAATGATAATAACCTAACATCCACAATCGAAAAACAAACATAATTTAAAAAATTATGATACTTAAAATTTTACAAATTCAAAAGATAAATTCAAAATGTTCAAATTTCAAAAGTCATTTGCCAAGTGTAAATGGATCATAATGTGTATGAAAAATGAACAAAGTTATGACTTATGATAAAAAAAAAAATTAAAAAAAAAAATAGTTAGCATACTTTAACATGATTTGAAATTATGATCATTTTTCCAAACATAATATAAAATCTAACATGACTTATACACTTTTAAGCATTCCATATTTATTAAAAAAGAAGCTAACACAAATCATATAATTTGTTGAGAGAAATATAAATTATTTAAAAAACATGTTGCAAAGAAAAATCTTAAAAAAATGCTCCAGCAAAATAGCTTCATTATTTAGTATAATGCCGAATTAAAAATTATTATTATGATTTTTACAACAGAAAAAAAAAAAAATTGACAAATTTTTAAAAAATTATTAGGCACCATGCTAGAACTTAATACATGAATCTGGTGATTGTTAATTAAAAAATAAAATAAAATTTGGTGACTAGAAAATCCAGGTAAAATTTTATTTATTTATTTATTTATTTTCTCACTAGAGAAAACAGCTATTACTCAAGCATCTGCTTCTAAAGCTTGATGAGTTTGAAATTTATTCTTTTAAAATATAAAATAATAATAATAATAATAATAATTGTGTACAAATGATGTTCGTATGTATTTTAGCACGGGCCAAGATGCGTAGGCCATTAGAGAACCATGCGGTGGCGTGTGCTAGTACTGTGCAGGCGTGTGTTCCTCGGTGCCCACGCACAGGGTGGACGCTTTTGTAACGCTCTATACCAATAGAAGATCTCCACCTCGTCACCACGTCGGAGCCAGCTCAGATCCAGCTCAGCTACGCTTCCCCTCTACGACTGCCACTCGGGCGTGCCGTTCAAGGCAACAGGTACGGTTGTTAACGCTGTGCGGCCCGTCGCAGACTGGCGTCCGTCGCCGTGAGTTGGCGTCCGTCGATGCTGCTCCCTGTCCATGGCAGTTAACACTGGACCGCACATGCGGCTACTGTTGCTGCTGCAGAGTTTCTGCCTGTTGCTGTGCTTCGGCTGCGCAACTTGATTCCCGAGAGTCGAGAGAGACGCAGACAAGAAGACTTGATTGTGAATTCCATACCGATTTTACTTGTTGGATTGGCGGGAGGAATCCTGACAAGTCTACAGATCTGGTTGCGTCCGTATTCCGACTTGTTTTTTGTATTTCTGGGAGTAATAGAGATCTGCTTGCAATCGACTGCAATTGATGTGATTGAGATTTGCGAGAGAGAGAGAGAGAGAGAGAGAGAGAGTCAGTCTCTTTGGCTCTGCTGCTGTTGAAGGAGCCGGTGAATTGCACGGACTTTGTAAGCGCGATTCTGGTGGTAGCACATTCCTGTGCATGGAGGTGTCGCAAAGATTGATCTTCTTGGAGGGAATGTGTTGATGTGGGTGGATTTTGTTTTTGCTGGCTTTTGTGCAACTTGTAAGGAACAGGGATTTTGGCTGTCGGGGAAGAGAGAAAGAGAGAGCTGTGTCTAGATAGAGGTTGAAGGAGGGAGGAGTGTGTTGGAATTGTGGATTTGGTGTTTTTGTTGGGAGGGGGGTGAGGAAGGGAGGGATTTAGGAGGGGTGTGGAAAGTGCGGGATTTTGTGGAGAAATCGTTGCCAAGCTTTTGGGTGCACGCGATCTGAGTGCACCCAAAGCTTGCATGTGTTTTGGATCACGTTTGAGGCTGGAGATATTCGGAGGTTGAAGTCAGAGGCTAGTAGTTTTGTAGTCCCTGCACTTGAGAGGAGAGTAATGGAGGTCATTGCGCAAAGGGCGGCTGCTACTGGTGCGGTAGCCATGTTGCAAGGAGGAGGAGGAGGAGGAGGAGGTTCTTGCAGCCATGAATGTGATCGGAGCTCGAAGAGCATTGCTTCCAGTGCGCTTACCAGGTAATTACCTCCTTCATGGATTTACCAGAGAGAGAGAGAGAGAGAGCGGAGGAGGAATCCAAAGAAAATCGATGATAGAAGAAAGATCAAATTGAACAAGAATCATGCCTTGAGGATTGGTTGAAAGACTGCTTTCGACATAGAGAGGAAAACACGAAAGGAACGGAGTAGAAGAGAAAAACAAGGAGGACATGCAGATCTTCTTCTGCGCAGAGGAGAAGAAATTCAATAGCACAGACAATGGGATTGCAGGCAATCTATAAGACATGCGGTAGCATAGCCTAGTGTATTACTAGTTTTGTCGTTGCAGCCATGTCTTGCTCACCTCTCACGTAAGACTTCATTTGGGGGGATGTTGCAGAGTGCGTGTATGTTGCGCATCATCATCACTGTCCCGCCGCTGCAGCAAGCTAGGTGAGAGCAGCAGCTTTCACCTTGAGCCAATTGTTTAGGGTTTTTTTCATCAATAAGCGTGCATTATGATTGCCATTGCTGACCACCTGCATCTGAGGTCATGGCTTTCGGATCTTTGTTGCTGAGAGATGGGTCTGATTCGTTTCTTTTTTCGATCTACAGCAAGGTCCCAGAGTTTTGGAGAAATGCAAGCTTTTGGAGACCTGAGTTCCAGAGAAGTTATTGAACAGTCAGCCATGAGGAGGAGCAGGGAGGCTTTTAGGTCATCAAGGCCAACAGCAGCCATCCATGCTTCTTATGGAGTAGCAACACAACTCAAGGATTCCATCAATAGAGATTCTTCAGCTTTTCACTTAGATCGATCCGGTAATAGCAGCACTGGGTGTGTCACCAGTAGCATGCAGCTGGATGGTTGGGTGGAAGATGCTGTATTTGAGGTGTGCAATTCTTCTTCATTCATTCTGAAGGAATGAATCCCAGTCCACCACATCTCTTTGCTTTGTTCTGGCCTTTGCCATACATTTGTACCTGGCACTCTGTTTTGTGGATGATTTCTTGGTGAAGGGTTGCAGATTGTTGATCATTGCATTGGCTATTGTGCATGCAGTTCAGGCATCACTGATGGTTTTTTTTATGACTCACTGCAGATAGTGAAGAAAGTGGACGAGGCACCTTTTTTGCAATTTGTGTTTGAGACACAGAACATATCAGAGAGACCAAAATGGCAACGAGTGTCACAAGACTTGTTTCAGAAGCCAGAACTCTGGCCTGAGTTACGAGATTCGCTCTCTGAAGCTGCTCCTGATGGTGTGATATTAGTGCATAGGTTAGATGTGACAGGCTGCTGTTTGATGGATCCTACTGCTCTCAGAAATGACAAGGGATGGAAGTGTCCACTAGAGTTAGATGGATCAAATACTGATGTGTGGGGAGTGCTTGTCCAAGCTCGGAGTGCACATGCAAATGCCTGCTACATCTTGAAGACCACACGAGTGTGTTCGTCCACTGGTGTGTGTACACAGTTTTGTTTAACTCGCGCAAAATGCTTTGGGCCTTCATTTGCTGCACAGCTTGAGAAGGTCTGGCTGTTGTAGATCTTCTTGAGTAGAAGCTCAATGTCTAGGGTTTTTATTTCAGAGCAATGGGATAAGTTTGTCTCCCTTGTCAATCACTGAAATGGTTGGTTCATGCATTGGCATAGGCACATGCCAGTGGATTGATCATTGTGACTGCCCATGTCATGAAGATATAGGTTTGGGCTCACCCCAAAGGAGACTCACTAGTTGGGCTCACGCTGAAGGAAACGGGTAGGAGGGAAGTAGGAACACATTGACAAAACATTTTTGAAACATTCTGTTTTCTGCCAAGGATTGCATCTCAAAATGGAGAAGTGCAATTGTGTAACTGCAACATTCATGATCAATCTGATGAGGACCTTGATTAGGTCCCTGGGTTCAACTTATCTGAATTCCATGTGGCCAAAGCTGTTAACAATTTTTGTGAAGCAGATGTCAACTTTACCTGACAAGTGTGTGTTCATCTGCACTTTCGAAGGGTCATAAAAATCACACAACTTGGAAGTTGTCAGAATTGACACTGTGCTTGTGGAAGATGGAATATTGGAATGGTGCTGGAACTGTATTCAAACTGTGCAAGTAGCTACTAACTAAGATTGGTTTGCAGACACCCAAGACATACTTGGTCCACAGAAACCACCTGCAATTGTACCCTGCACAAGCAAAGTAAGAAGAACTACTTTGGTGAGGTTGATAAATTCTTGGATTCCTTTCAGTATTCATTGAATGCATATCAGCAAAAATGGCACATAGAAGTAGGATTGCAGTCATCAACTGCTAGCCTGAGCAGTGATTGCCAAACTGAAGGAAATGGTGGGGAACTTGCAATTTCCAGCCCTTTGGGCATGCACAATCTAGCTAGTGGACTTGAAGGATTGGATGGTCCCACTTTGAGAAAGAATAACTACAAGCAGGAGGCCTTGATGATGTCCCAGATTGTAATATGGCTCAGGTTCATGAGGAGAAGGAAGTTGATGCCCTTGGCCCCACCTTGTATATATCCTGGAGAGATACTTATGGGTGAATCTCCAGGCATATTTTGTGCACCTCTCCAGCAATTGAGGCGGCTCAGGTAGTTTACACTTTTCAATCCATTTGCAGGTTTCCTTTGCCTTGCTGTACAGTATCTGATCCAAAGCCTGATTCTGAATTCAGCATGATTCCATGAATGCTTTTCATCATCAACTGTGAGACTTCTCAATTGGATGTATGTTGTGCACAGTGCACTAAACCATAATCAATATACAAATAGCTAGAGATTTGGAGCACTCTCAGAGTCCCTTTTGAATGAGATGATCACTTCCCTAAAAAAAGGGAAAACAAAGTGTTATGAATTTGGAGTGCACAAGGTCCATATCCTTGACTCTGTAATTTGCCACCACGCTTACCTGGCAGACACAGAGATCATCTTGAGCATTAGCATCCATGCTGAGCTTAATGGTAGTATAATCCAGGCAAATTTCTGGCAACCCCAAGGTCTCTTCTCTTTCTCTTATGGGAAGTAGCTATTTCTAGCTTGCAAGCTCATGATCATGGTGATGATGGACATTATGCCTCTGTCCTTGACTTCCAGGTTGTAGGTTCTCTCTTCCTGTAACACAAATTCTTACAGAAGACAAAATTTCATCTCTGAAGCTGTTGCATTGAATTGACAACTTGGCAGCAAAACTAAGTTAGAATGTAACTACTTATAGGAGGATCCAAACCTGTAGTCAGTAGTCCATGGATCTTTGTGTAATCTCAGAGAATCCAGAAAAGTTCAGAAATCCAGGCCTGGAATCCAGAAAGGAAAATGCCATCTTTAGTGCAAAGGAGGACAGAGCTTGTGGGCAAGAAATCTAACAATCACGCAAATCACAAAACAAAACTTGTAGATTGTGTACAGATTGATGCTGTTCTTGCATTGATCATCATGGAGTGAACTTTGGAAGCTAAACACACAACAGCAGATGGATGTATTGAGCATCTTTTTTCCTGCACGAGGCATACATACCAGCCTCCTCAGAGCAGCAAAACCCTAACGAACGCGTTTGTTGTTTCTAGTAGGACCTGAAATACAAAAAGTGATCTGTTTGAGATCATGACTTCTGATTAAAATCGAGCTTTCTGCAAGCGATGCCACGGTATTGCTTGAAACCCTGGAGGTCGTAAGAAGCAAGAGAAGCTTGAAACCCTAGAGAACTTCGGCAAGCAAGCAAGCAAGCAGGAGAAGACATGGGATCTCTCTCTGCACGCAGAAGAAGAATAAAAGAAGCTGCAGATCTTTCATTGGTGCAATGTGTACTCCTTCTCTAATCGTTCTTCAAGCTCTTGCCTCTTGTCCTGCAGCTATCATCAGTAGTCATGGCATTGCGGAAACAAATCTCTCTGGACGCCCGGTGGTGGTGCTTCTTCGCTCCTCTTCTCTTGCGTGAGTTTCCAAACTTTTGTTTCCTTCTTCTTTCTGCGGTGCTCTAGGTATCAGCTTGTCTGCGTAGCAACAGATACCATTCTGTAGAGCTGCAGATTTCTAGGAGGAGGAGGAGGAGGAGGAGGAGAACTTCTAACAAGAAGTGCAACTTTGTAGGTGAGGGATGTGTTCTCTCGAGCTGAAAAATCGAGGAGCAGATTTTGGATTTTGGATGGTGTTTAACTTGTGGTTTTTTCTGTGCAACTTTGAACATGTTTTGTTTTTTCTTGCATGAGCTTTTTTGGATCTGAGACATGACAAACAGATGTTGGAATTTTAAGGATTTGTTGCTGATGTGTATTGGACAACATGAACTCTGGCATGCATGTGACAGGTTCTGATCGCTGCCACAGAAACCTAGCCTCTTCTTCGAGTGGAAATCTGCAAAGATTAGGTGCGGTTTCTTCCTCAAGGACAAGCAAAATGCTTGGTTTGTGTTTTGAATGTTGATGGCAATCAGTGCAGGGTATCTATCTTGTGCAGGGTTGTTTCTCTCCACTTCCGAATGTGCATAATTTCCAAAACAGTGTGTTGTGTGAATGAGAGAAGGTCACTGCTGCTCCAGCCACAGATCTTTCAAAGCATAATGCTGTGTTCAAATGCAGTTTGATCTAAGATTTTCTGCATGAGAAAAACCGAATGTAAAACCACAGAGACCCAAAGTACTATATTTCTGGTTTTCTCTTGAATGTGATCCATGGCATGAAGGAAGTCCATGTGACATTGTATGTTTTACATGAGTTTTGTACTGCTGTGCATGCAGGCCAGAAAGAGAAACTTTGGTGGGAATTCTTTTCAGATCCTTCACAGTGGTGGGATAACAGGTCAGAGAAGGTGAGGCACAGAGTCTGGTGTAAGTCATGATTCTGCAATTGACGAAGTAGGTCTGATTAGGTTGGTGTGTTTTAGCCGTGATCTGTACCAGCTGTGACACAATGTGCAGCTTATCATCTTCATTTGGATATCTTGTTTTAGGTGAATGCAAAATATCCGGATTTCAAGCATAAGATGACACAGAAGGCACTCTGGCTTGACGACAGACAGACCCCACCATGGGTGGAAGCAGAACTGGCTGTAATGGCACCAGGGACCATACAACTGACCATTTTCTCATGGAATAGAAGGCTTGCAAGATATGTAAAGCTTGGCCAGTATGAGAAGGCAATGGAGTTGTTTCATGAAATGCAACAAGAAGGCATCAGCCCTAACAAGTTCACTTTTGTCCCAGTGCTCAATGCATGTGCGAAATTGCAAGTGCTGGAAGAGGGCAGGCTTGTTCATCAACAGATTATTCAAAGTAGCTGCGAGTTTGATGTCTTTGTGGGTAGTAGCCTCGTTGATATGTACACCAAATGTGGGAGCATGGAGGAAGCTCAGAGAGTGTTCTATTCAATGCCCTCACGTGATGTGGTCTCTTGGACTGCCATGATTCTTGGACATGTGAAATGTGGGGAAGGGCAGAAGGCATTAGAACTATTTCAACAAATGCAACAGGAAGGTGTGGAGCCAAATTCTGTCACGTTCCTGGGAGTTCTGAATGCCTGTGCCACTGTAGTTGCACTTGATGAGGGCAGGCATGTTCATGAATTGATCATTCAGAGCAATTTGGAGTCTGATCTCTTTGTAGCTAACAGCCTCATTAACATGTATACCAAATGTGAGAGCATGGACGATGCTTGGAGAGTGTTCAAAAAGATGCAAACACGGGATGTGATCTCTTGGACTGCTATGATTTTGGGACATGTGAAATGTGGGGAAGGAAAGAAGGCATTGGAAGTGTTTCAACAAATGCGACAGGAAGGCGTGGATCCTGACCCTATCACTTTTGTAGGGGTCCTAAATGCATGTGCCAGTATAGCAGCACTTGAAGAAGGCAGGGGAATTGAGGAACTGATTATCCAGTGTGGTTGTGAGTCTCGTGTCTTTGTGAGTTGTAGCCTTGTTGACTTATATATTAAGTGTGGGAGCATGGAGGATGCTTGGAGAGTGTTCAACAAGATGCCCATACGCAATGTGGTCTCTTGGACTGCTATGATTTTGGGACATGTAAAATGTGGGCAAGGGCAAGAGGCATTGAAACTGTTTCAACAAATGCAACAGGAAGGGGTGGAGCCAAACGCTGTCACTTTTGTGGGTGTCCTGAATGCCTGTGCCAGTGTAGTGGCACTTGAAGAGGGCAGGTGTGTTGAGAGACAAATTATCCAAAGTGGTTGTGAGTCTAATGTTTTTGTGTGTAATAGCCTCATTGACATGTATGGCAAATGTGGGAGCATGGGGGATGCTTGGAGGGTCTTCAAGAAGATGCCCACACATAATGTAGTCTCTTGGACTGCCATGATTTTAGGATTGGTGAAATGTGGGGAATGGCAGGAGGCATTGGAACTATTTCGACAAATGCAACAGGAAGGGGTGGAGCCAGATCCTATTACTTTTGTGGGAGTTCTGAATGCATGTGCCAGTGTAAGGAAACTTCAAGAAGGCAGGCACATTGAGGAGCAGATCATGAAATATGGTCATGATTCTAGTGTTGTTGTGGGTAGTAGCCTTGTTGACATGTATACCAGATGTGGGAGCATGGTGGATGCTTGGAGAGTGTTCCACAAGATGTCCACACATGATGTGGTCTCCTGGACTGCCATGATTTTGGGACATGTGAAATGTGATCAACCACAGAAGGCATTGGAACTGTTTGAACAAATGCAGCAGGAAGGGGTGAAGCCAAATCCTGTCACGTTTGTTGGGGTCCTGAATGCGTGCACCAGTGTAGTGGCACTTGAAGAGGGCAGGCGTGTACATGAACAGGTCATTCAAAGTAGCTGTGAATCTAATGTCTTTGTTGTGAGTAGTCTCATTGACATGTATGCCAAATGTGGAAGCATGGAGGATGCTTGGAGGGTGTTCAACAAGATGCACTCTCATAATCTTGTCTCTTGGACTGCAATGCTTAGAGGCCTTGCTATGCATGGGCATGGAAAGGAAGCTCTTGTGCACTTTGAACGGATGTGTCAAGAAGGTGTAGATCTAGATGATATCACTTTTGTTTGTCTTCTGTCAGCTTGCAGCCATGCTGGTCTAGTTGATGAAGGCCTGTGCTTCTTTGATTCCATGGGCTTAGTTTACAATGTCTCTGCAACACTGGAGCACTATGCCTGCATGGTTGATCTTCTTGGTCGTGCTGGCCATCTGCGGGAGGCAGAGGATTTCATCAATATAATGTGCTGTGAACCAACTGCTTCTGTGTGGAAGACCTTGCTCAATGCTTGCAGAATTCATGGTTATGTGGAGATGGGAGAGCGAATTGCAAAGCAAGTTCTCAAATTGGACCCTGCCAATGCTGCAGGTTATGTACCACTACCTAACATCCATGCTGCTGCTGCTAATGGCAACTGAGATGTCAGTGCAAAGTTTCAGCAGCAGAGAAAGGAACAGGGTGTCAAGAAACAGCCAGGTTAAACCTGGCCATTGCATTTGAGCTCATGAGTACACCTTATGGTACTCCAGTCTGGATTTTGAAGAATCTACAGGTACACATACACTTGCACCAAGTTCACTTCTAAGAGAGTTGTGAGTTCACTTCAATTGTAGCAGGGGATGCCTATGGCTACCATCACTTTAAGGATGGCATTCGTTCATTCAGGGATTATTGGTGATAGTAATGGTGTGATTTCTTTATGCCAGCTGCTGTGGTTCAATTCTTTATTCTTGGTGGCAATCAAGATGCAGCCAGACCTTCTATTGGATGAGTGAGGGCAAAAGGAGGAGAAACATTGGTATTTCTGCCGCCTGACCATCCCCATGCACTCATTAAAATCATTGGGTGTTTTGTGTGCACAACTTGCCCCTTGTACAACACAACACTTTTTTTACATACAGCATACGGAAGAAATTTTGTAGTACAGATGGTGAGAGGAACCACAGTTTTATATCACCATTATTGATGAAGGTTTTTGGGGTTTGCAGGTATGATGACCAAGTATGACTCCCCTCTACAACAATTATTGAACAATTGACACTCCCTCTTTAGTAAACTCATTGCCAAATATTGGAACATGATGGATGATGGATGCCATAGGAGTTTCCAGCATGACGACCCACTTGACAAGGCATTGCGAGCAAATTTGGTTTGCACTGAAAAGCTGAGCTTCAGTCGAGATGCAGCAGGGAGGGATTGGAAAATTCACAAACTATGGGTTTCTTCTATACGAATGAAGATGGAATTGTCTATTTTCTTGTCACAGCAAGGCAACATTTCTAGGTGCATGCAAATGTGATGTGAGATATTGTTGGATTCAGGCCCATTTGGGTTCTTGGTCCCACCTGTGAGGAAGATGGATATAGTGCAGTAGTTTCAAATTCTTCATCATCTAATATAACTAGTACAACTAGTATAACCATACACCATGTACACTACTCTAGATGCAGTAGTATTTTGTACAAGCACCAGCCCTTTCATATTTTTGCTCAAAATATGTCCAAAATGCCTAGTTATTATGGATTGTCAGGCTGTGTAATGTAACAAATGTGCTATGATTGATTGTTTATGCATTGTGGTGTAGCAGGGGAGTCATAAACTTTTTCTGCATCCTCAGCCATCTGAGCTATATACCCAAGGTGCACCTTTGCTTCCTATGCATCAATGAGTTGATTTTTCAAGATTTCACAACTAATTGAAAATAAGTTCAAAAATTTCACTTCAATTTGAGTTGAGTTTCAAATTGAGTCTTGTCTTTAAGAGAAAAATTATGTGTAAAAGAAAATTGAAGTCTGGTTTACTCAGATTACTTGGACAGTTGTAAGTGCCTCTACCTCAAGTAGAGAATGATGATTTGCCTAGTCACAATGATTATTGGTTCACGTGATGGAATTGACTTGATCCTAATTGTACAAGATTCCAAAAATTCATGTTCCTTGGTGGGGACGGAATTTAACTTTCACACTCAAGTCATCCCAAAAGTGGTGGCCAAGTGGGCCTCCCTTTCCACCTCCTCTTTGCTTTGTCATTTCTTAATTCGTGTTATCCGTGAAATCTTGAGCTTTGCTCCCTCATCCCTTAATTCATGTTCTCCGTGGAGTCTTGGGATAGGGGTTCAAATTGGGGAAAACCAAGGATGGGATCCCCAAACTGGGTGCATCAATTTTATTTTTTTCACCCATAGGCAGCCCACCTCTGGCCTAGCTATGGGAGCTATGTATATGGACTAGGTCTAATGGGTTATGGGTTCAAGGTGTTATGGGGCTATTGGTTATTGGCTATGGATGTGTACATTGAGGCTATTATGGCTATTGATTATTGGTTGTCTTAGGGTTTAGGTTTATGCTTTTTAGATTTTTTTTTTAAGATCTAGGGGTTGGACTTTCAAAGGTTAAATATTAATATTTAAGTTTTGAGGTTTTAGAACTTAATTTTTAGGGTCTAAGTTTGGGTTTTTCAAGGTTTGGTTTCTTTGGTTTTATAGTTTAGGTTTAAAGGTTAGGGTTCAAAACTTGGAGTTTTAGGGTTTAAATTTGGGCTTTTTATGATTTAAATTTAGGGTTTGGCTTTAGGGTTTAGGAGTTGAAATTTTATAATTTAGGGTTTACAATTGAGTTTGTAAGGTTGAGATTTGGGTCATTTACAGGCTGATTTTAGGTTTAAAGGGTTAGTTCTAAGGTTAAGGGTTTAAAAGTATGGTTTGATTTTTAAAATTTAGGGTTAAAGGGATGGTTTGTGCTTGTGTAGAATATTAAAGTTAAAACATCATGATTTATAATTAGGATTAAGAAACATAACCATGGGGTAAGTTTAGTGATAAAAACATTATTAAAATTGATGTTTTAGGTTTATGCTATTTGTGTATGTAAAGTGATGAGATTAAAAATATGCTCAAAATGGTGGGTTAAACTTAAGATGTAAACTAAGACGCACATGTGCACTATATAAAGAAGACTATATAAGAAAGATGTTTTCCTTGTTCTCTTCTTTTTATTTTCAATTCTATCCTGGAAAAATGTCATCTTTGAGTTCTTCAAATGGCTCTTCTTGAAGTGAGTTTTTCATATGGCTCTTCTTGAAGTTTGAGTTCTTCAAATGGCTCTTCTTTAAGTAGGGATGATTTCACCTTAATTTCAAGTGATGAGAATATTTTGAAAAACATGGATTAAGATGATCTTGTCATTTGTCAAATGATGGCAATGGTAGCTTTCAACTCCAATAACTTGTTCACTTCACATGAAATGGAGGAGTTGAAGGGCAAGGGGGGGACCTCTAAACTTGATTATTGGTGTTCAAGATGTCTGTGGTACGTTGTGAGCCACATTGGCATTAATCAAAAGTTTGACGAATTTTACATTGGAGGAGTTTGATGACTGGGCTTCTTGAGTGATCCCTACCATTAGATCCCATGTTAGATTCACATGTGAACTTCCTTTTTCATATTTATTTCAGATTAGGTTTAATTTTTAGGGTTAGGGTGGGGTTTTAAAGGAAAGGTTTTTGAGCTTTAATTTTAAGTTCTATGGTTTTTAGGTTGAATCTTAGGTATTGAAGATTGGTTTTTAAGGTTTAGGTTAAGGTCTTCATGTTTTTTTAAGGTTTAGTGTTAAAGGGTTAAAGTTTTTATTTTCAAGGTTTAAAATATTTTAAAAGATTTTTAGGTCTGATTTTTGGGACTTAGGGATAGGGTTTCATGTTTTGCAGTTAGGGTTAGGGTTTCAGGGTTTTTTTAAAGGTTTAAAATTAAGGTTTAGTGTGTAGAGGTTGGGTTCACATTTTTAGATTTGATTTTTAAGGTTAGGGTTTGTAGGTCTAATTTTTAGTTTTGCATCATAGTAGGTGAGGTTGTAATTGTATCAAACAAACCATCAAAGTTGATGTTTGAACATTATTTCCTTAGCTTCATTTTCTAGATGAAACATGGCAATGTCCTTACATATGATGCCTTCATATGGAACTAAATGATGGCACTTGTAGATGAGATTCAATGGCCAACACTTGACGATAAAGTTACCTTGGGTACACATTTGTGTGAGTTGCCAAAGTGTATTAGATTCATTGATGGCATTTTGATTGAGATCTACAAACCTTAGCAAAATGAAACACATCATACATGATTTAATGGGAAGAAAAAAATTTATACAATGAATAACACAGTCATTTTGGCCATTGTGGGTTGTTCATATACATAAACATCAATTATTTTAGCTCCTACCATGATGTGAACATCTTATGAGATTCTAGTGTTTATAGAAACTAGTGTTAGTACTTCAACTATGGAATTGAATACTTTGAATATCACTTGGAAAATTCAGGTTATATGGGTGAATAAATGTTTATTATGTGAAAAATAGGATAATGGGAACTTGTGTTTAGATGCTAACCATGCTATAGTGCAAGCCTATAAAAAAAATGCATGTAGGTTTCAGGGTGTAGGTAGAGTGGGGCATAGGTGGGTTGAAGAGAAAATGGAAGTGTTTCATAGTGAAGTTTGATTCAATTACAATATTCACCTTTGTTTCAAATCACAACTTTCTAGGTTAATTTCCTACATAAGAGATGCATGTACTTCACATATGAAATCATTGGTGATCAAAATGTTGACCCAATTACATAAAATTGAGTTATAGGTTTAAATTTGCATTAATCCATGTTCTAAACTCTTTTATGATGACACCTAGCTCTTGAGCTACATTCAAGTTATTAATTTTCACCTTATTCAACTTTCATTATTGATCTTGACCTTGCCAACTAGAAGGGCATTTCAAATTTTGAAGGTTGTGGAAAAACATGATGCCATTGTTGCCATGTTTTTGGATTGGCCTTACAACATCTCCAACTTGGTCATCAACTTTTCTTTGCATTCAAATTACTTTTCAATCCCAAATAGGTCACAAAGTCCAACATACTTCCAAATGGCCTGGAGTTTAAAGATGCATTGGGGTTAGATGCATGAGATATAGGTTCATGATAATTATATGATGGGGTTAATGGTCTAGATATAGGTGCCCCATCAATCAAACTTTAACACCTCTTTATAATGTTTCTTGTTTCAAACCAAAATAATCAATAGATTTCATTCCACAATAATAAATAATCGTTGGAAATTATAATCATAATCATTAGATTTTCCCATTTCAAAAAAGTCAATGGATTTGCGATTTGAAGATAATCAATGAATTTCTCATGTCAAAGTAGTCCCTACATTTTAAGTCTAACCATAACCACTTTGTATTTAGGCTTATGTTAAACCATTGGTTTTCAAGTTTGAACATAAATGACAAAGTGTTGGGATCACCAATATTCATTCAAAGAAGCTTATGGCCATTGTTTGTAGATCTTAGGAAGGGTTGGATTTTACCAAGATCATTTCACTAGGAGGCAAGGGTGTGCCATTTTAGACCTACATGCTTTAAACCAAAATCTTCAAAACTTTTCAAGTTTCATGCTTGCAAATAAACACCACCACCATAATCTTACAATCTTAAAGGCTAGATCATTGAAGGATCACACCAAGAGGACTATCAAATGTGCCTATAAGGCTTTAAGAGGTTCATACACATCAAAGGAACACCACCAACATATTCTACAAAGCTTCAAAAGGTTCATACACATCAAAGGAACACCACCAACATATTCTACAAAGCTTCAAAAGGTTCATACCCACAAATAAACACTTAAATTATAATCTACAATACCTTAGGAATTGGAGCATTGAATGATTACACTAAGGACACCTAAAATAGAATCTACAAAACTTCAAGAGGTGCATATGCATCAATTAACACCACCATTAGAATCTAGAGCACCTAAGGGATAGGGTCTTTCAAGAACCATACCAAGGAAACATCAATTGTATCTATAGAGCTTTAAGAGATTCATACACATCAATTAAATCTTAAATTTGAATTCATAACACCATCACATGAATATATAGAGCCATGTGAACCCCATAAACATTATATGGCCACAAAAAAAGGTCATCAAATTACTACCATGTACATAATTTGATTTCCTTTAGAAGTGTCAATTGTCAGCATCGTCTTTTACCATCAAATCACCCATACGCAAACCTAATTCCAATCATTTGATTTGAAATTGTAATCAACCTTTAAGAAAGTGCCTTGAATGTCCTTGGGTTGCAATCATTCAATGGTAAGAATGGTTATCAACTTTCACAATTTGAAATGCACTTATATGAAGGTGTTGTCAACAACATAATATCAAATTTTGTTTATCCAATGAAGATATCATATCATCAAAGGGTCCATGGGCTAGTGAATGGGGATATGTTAATGATGAAGGCATCCATGAGAGGAAGAAATAATTAGCTAAGGTTTTCACATACAACATTGACATCTATGGGTTGCAGGGTCAAAGGCCCTTCAAATTTATGGAGTTGTTGGAGTTTTTTGCCTATGATCAATGGAAATTGGTTTAAAAGGATCTTCAAACTTTGATCCTTTTAAAGATTGTTTCTTCAAGTTTCTTCAAGGATTATGCAAGCCATTTAGTAATCAAGGTTTGGAGGATTTCACAAACCTTGTGCACAAACTTTCACAACGGATAGTGACCAAGTAAATACAAAAATTGACCATCATGAAAGGAAGAATGCATGACAAAAGGTGAATTTTTCAACATGAAAATTGTAAAACACCTGTTCCTCATCTAAAGCATTAGATAGAAGCACCATTTCTTTAGCTAGTTGTTAGTTAGGTTAAACTTCACCTAAAAAAATTTGGTTATAGCTTTGGGTGTTGGTGTTCCAATTATTTCTCAGGATGCAAATGCTACTCATAAAGTATAGAAAATCAACACCTTTAGAGATGCTTGAATCAAGTTTTGAGGTGTGACTATTTTAAGGTTGTTATGGGTTTGGGGGAAACCCTTGTGGGGTTTCTCATTCCCTCTTTCTAAGTTATGGAATGTCTAACTTATTTTGGGAGTGGAAAAAAGTTGGCTCACACTTTTGTGCACAGGTTCTATTTTAGGAGTCTGCCAAAGTCTATTATTTTAGGTGATGGACCAATCCAAGAGGTACAACACCAAAAAAAAAAAAAAAAAAGAGATTGGTCCACCAAATTAAAAAAATGGACATTTAAGAAATTATTAAGGTGGCCTTAACAAAAAAAAAATGCACCTTAATGAAATTTTTTTAATGATTATTAAAAAAAAATAAAA
>Ga0116231_10004380_pt1 | contig 28616 bp, 21 predicted proteins | sample S1TSphgellanicum_2_FD_89695 | JGI IMG/M metagenome (GOLD analysis project Ga0116231, IMG submission 89695) | Host-associated microbial communities from peat moss isolated from Minnesota, USA - S1T2_Fd - Sphagnum magellanicum MG | ecosystem: Host-associated > Plants > Peat moss > Unclassified...
ACGGTGGACGCAGAGAAAAGTGACGGGAAAAAGATAAGACGACCGTAGGATGGAGAGCTTTCGAGGTCCTGAAACCCAGGTCCTGAAAGTGAAACCCAGTGCCCGTTTATCGAGGTCCTGAAATCCAGGTCCTGAGAGTGAAACCCAGTGTCCGTTTATCGAGGTCCTGAAATCCAGGTCCTCAGAGCCAAATACCGAGGTCCTGAAACCCAATGTCCTCAGAGCCAAATGCAGCAACGCGGGCTTGCAGGCACGGGCGGATTGTGTCCGACCGTCACGGGTACACACTAGTATGAAGTTCTTTATATGTACTAATTTTGCAGAAAGGAGTTTGGACCAGAGTTTTGAACCATAGTTTTCTATACGCTGTGTATAGATCACTTCAGGAAGTGACAGTATGAACCTGAGATGAATATGAAATCCTTTTTTACTAACTTCAGAGAAAGGGTGACAATGTGATAAGATTGTCACAGAGTCAGAGCACCGGTCAGAAGCACCTCCGGATGAGGACGGTGGATCATCCTTGAGAGCTGCTGCTGCACTCGGGTGTCAAAGTGTCAACCGTGTCCGCAGGCAACGGAGCTACGCCCTTGTGCACCGGACTCGTGTCGAAAACCCATGCGAAGCCCGCTGTACGAGAATGGGAAAGGCGCGCCATCTGGAAGTTGATGTCTTTGTGAGGGGAATGGAAGGTTGTGTATGCTCCTCGAGCATTCTTCGAGTCGAGTAGTGGGCCCTCATGTAGAGTTGATCAGGATCAGTATGCCCAAGTAAAATTTTTCCTGATCGGCAGTTTTGTCAGTTTAGAGCAACGTGGCAACCATGTAGAAAAGTGTGGGCCAGGCAGCCAGGAATCGACAATGCTATAAGATCAATCGGTTTGCATTCTGCTAACACATCTGCAGTTCATTTTTCTTCACGTTTCAACTCTAAGTGTTTGAGCTTGATCATTAGTGCTAAAGTTCTGAAAGTGTTTTGTGAGTCCCGCGTTCCAGTCCCGGATCTTAGACGTATTCAGTTTAACACGCATCACCAATCATGTCTGACCAGGAGAGCCTCAAGCAGGAGTATTTTGTAAGTTTCTATAATCTCATCGTTTTGTAATCTCTTTGTGCAGTTCTTTCCCGCAGCTCTGATATTCTCTTTGTTCATTGGTTTAGCACCTTCACAATATCGCCACAATTCACACTGTAAGAACAGGCGATGTCACAGTACTAGTCTCAGGGAATTGCTGCAAGGAGTCTCTGGGTACAACTACAAGTAGTTATCAAAACTGTTCCAAGCCCGGTGGCTTCTGCTCACCCTTTGGGGGAAAGATTTGGTTTCAAATCTAGTTCACTTTCGACAATGAGTTAATCCTCGGGTGGTGTGAAGAAACATACAGACAAGTAGAGCAAGAGTTAATCGATTGGTTTAAGGAGAACATCTTAGAATTTAGTATACTACAGATAAATGCGTCATTCTTGTTTTGTTTTCATACTTGCTAATACTGCTGCCAAGGAAAGCCTTTTTTTAAACAAAATGTAACATTTGACATTTTAGCCGTCTTGATCAGATGCAAGTTGGGCATCAATTATATTACTCTTGACAAAGGTTTTCTACATACAAAATAGACCTTAGTGACCATGTGGATTGAACATTGCAGCAAGCCGTCGACCAGGACGACAGCTTGAACGACGATCAGAAGCAGCAGAAGAAACACAAGATCGAGAAGGACATTGCCGCCGGAGTGATTACCGCGGGACTGGGCTATGCGGTAATATACAAAATGCCCCCCAAAGAAACTAGAGAATTCACAACTGTTTATTTCGTTTTGTTCTATTTTTATTTTTGGGGGTTTATATGTCTGCGAACGAAATTAGAAATTGTAATGACATGAACATCCTTCTGTGAATTGATCAAATAGCAAACTATAATTCTAACTCATTAACTGGAGATTGGGGTGTCTTTCTGATGGAATCCAGGAATATAAGCACCATGAGAAGAAAAAGGCAGAAGAGGCTCAGGGTGGTGGTGGTGGAGGTGTCTTGGGTCTGTAAATAAGACTTGGAGACTATTCCAGTACAATACATATGTAAAGAGGGCTGAAAGCTCTTAGACTATGGTGTATAGATGTTGAAAATCAGTTAGTGGTGGAAGTTCGGTGGCTAGCTGATAGAATGCACAGCTTTCAAACTGAATGGGACTGCTGGGTATGTATGTAACGGTGTGACAAATACTAGCTGTCTGTCCACAGAATATGAATAAAACTGGTATATTTTGACTGCAATCTGATCGAAGTTTCTGTTATGCTTTTATGCTTTCGACTTTTTAACGGGACAGTCCTTCAGGCAAAGACTACCCACTCTTGTTATGAGTTAGCGTGTAAGGGCTGCGTATTTGAAAGAACTACTCCATTATTATGCATCTGATTTTTTTTATTCACGTGCAATTTCGGTTGAAATGCATTTTAAATCTTATGTTAAGGAACGGAAACTTTTTTTTCTAAAGTAAATGAGAGAATCGGAACTGAGACTTCGTTCAAAACTAAGTGAAATTGATGTGAATATGATAGCATAGGTCTCAGTGTATTTTTATTACAGCTCGAACTCCTAAGATAATGTTGTTGTATGTTAATAATGGATTCTACCACTCATAATTACATTTCTGCTTAGTAGATAAATCATGGGATATGTTTACCACTTCATACAATTATATTTGTGGAACATAAAACCATAATTATCAGTATTGTATTTGGAATACATATATTTGTGCAATATAAGTGTTGCACTAAATTGACAAGGAAACTATACCAAGTGTACTAAAGTATTAAAAGATACTTACCATATTGATGTCTTAATTTATATAATTTAAAAGACTCAAAATAGGCCAAAGTAATTTAGCAGGCACTAGTACACCATGCAGGATGGTTGGTGTGTGGACATGAAACAAATTTTCATTGTATTCCTGGCCTATAGCTAATCACAGTGGTTAGTTTCATTGACATGCACTACCGAAGTTGCTAAGTAAGTTTATCTGATTACTTACCCAAATAATAACCACTTAACACTCCCTACCTCTTAGTGAGCCTGAAGGAAGTAGAAGATTTACTTCATGCTCCCAATGGGATATTGCATTGGTTGATGTTAGTTTGGTAAATGCAAAAATATAATGTCTCAAAAATTACAAATGGCACACTCCATGTAAAATACATAAAAGTGTTAAAATAAACATTGTTGCTATTTTTAAAAATGTTATTATTATTATAATATTTGATTAATAGATATTCATCCACCTACAAACTTTTTCAAATTTAGGTCAAAACTTAAAAAAAAGATATTATACAATTTTGAAATCTGAAATTTAAAAAAATAAAAAATAAAAAATCACCAAGTTCACATCAACAAAGCCCCATGTAAAACTTACAAAAACATAAGTTTTTTGAAAAACAAACAAATTTTTTTATTTCATATGAACTTATAAAAACATTTTACAATTCAAAAGTCCATTATTACTAATGAATGAAATTTTCATAAATGAATAATTATACAAATCTCTTTATAATAAAGTTGTTAGTTTAAATTCAATTGTCAATTTGTAGCTCTCAAGATATATTAATTATAATGTGCATTTGAACAAAATGTACTCAACAAAAAAAATGTCACTATGACATCAAAAGTGAACCATTATACTTTGCATTCACTTAATCATATCATCCCATATTAGGCTTTCAATGGATATTGCCTTAGTGGATGTTGGTTAATTAATCCTTTGTAATGTAATAAAATATTACTATTGTTTTGGAGGATTATCTATGATGGACAATAATAATAAAAGAAAAAATGAGGAATGATTTGGAATGGATTTAATGAATATAAAATATCCAAAATGGGCAAATTCATATTTAAATGACTCATAAAAGGTGTAACCATTGTTTAATTGTTAAGTGATAAATCAAGTTAAATTTGAATTTTTTTAATGTTACACTTATATAACAATGTTTTTAATATGTTATGAAAATTTGCATCATTTTAAAATAAATATATTGAATATAAAACACTCAACTTTATTATAAAAAAATTATAATTAATATTTTTGTCGTTTAATGGATTAGATAAAAAGATTTGAAATGCTATGAAAATGGCATATTATGTGAAAATACATGTACATAATAGGCTATTGATCATTTTAGCATGGATTCACCCAAAGACTTTTGCAGCATTGTAATAAATTATTTTTTTATTTTTTCATTTGTTAAATAACTTGAAATGCTTTCAAAATGACATAATCATATAAAATAATTTCTTACACTTTTACATTTGAATTTCTTCACCATGAATATTTTTAATCCTTGTTAAAATCATGGCCTTATGAATTACTAATTCATCACCTTTTGTATAAGACTATCACATCATCTTGAGAAGCAAGCTCATTACTTTGTAGATGGTTGGTCCCCTTGATATCCAATGTTACATGATGGTGTAAATATCTCACTTTTGACAAAATTGCTTTGAAGGTAACTTGAAACACTATATTCCTGAAAGTATCTTGAAAATCAATTTACTCCAATATCACCAAAGTTTTATGTCATTCTTTAAAAAGTTGGAACTTTTTTTCTGTTCAGTGATATTTATAATGGTTGGTCCTTGGTAACTCATGAAAGATTACTAGAAGGGATGGAGGGAGTGGACAATAGTGTTTGTAACAATACTCCTTGTGGGATTGGAAACATTAAAATATATACCTTGTCTATTATCCATACCTACCTTATCACTTTTGCAATCAATCTTCAACACGATATAACCATGTCCAGTTAACAAAATTATAACTTGCAAGATGGTGACACTTGGAGCATAGCTCCAGTTTATGACTTGAAATTAACCGACTGGACTCAACAACAACGTGATGATCAACACTTGGAATATTGTAACGGTACAACATTGATGACCAAATAGAAGATTACACATGGGGGAGCCAACAATCTGAGAGAGAGAAACGTGACATGTATAATACGGCCTCGTTTAAGGGAGTGAGGCCTGGCTTGTCATCAAGGCCACAGTTTTGCATAAGTCAGCACAGTAAAGTTGGCAAATTGTGTCAAGATCAGGTGAGCGATTAATGCAAGAGGGTATTGCAGTACTCTTCTCAACAAAATATGATGTCAATAAATACTCCTATAAAGTTTAGACTTTGCACACTCAACATATAATAAAGATAAGAATTAAGTTGCTCACAACACATCATCAACAGTGCTTCAAACTGGTGCAAAATTTCACCCTTGGCTTGTGAGCCGCACCCACTCCAACAGGGGTCTACAGCTCCAATTTGCCACTTATGCTCTCACTTGATGTTTATAGGGTGCCAGGTTGCATCCGATTTCACAGGAAGTTTAGTCAGATTTCTATTGTCTAGTGCAGTTTTTTTTTTTTCCGTCCTAGTTTTTACCGTTTTGATAATTTTATCAAAACTTGTTGCCATTAAAGCTAAATCATTTGTGAGATCATTGCCACCTGTGCTAAACTTGCAGGGTGATAGCCTCCCATGCTACATGACAAAAATGAAAAAAAAAAACACTGATCATCAGTGAGCATTATCAGTCAGTCCTTTTGGGTGGTGATTTGCTGACCTAGCCTGACACCCCTTGCTTTGCATTTTACAAAAGGACAGCCATTTTAGTAAAGTTCTTTGTATCACCGACATGAGTGACTCATGGCCCCCCTTTTAATTAATTTAACAACTCTGTCCTTCCTTTCTCCATTTCCTTCTTTTTGTGCTCTCTTGAACTAAATTGAGCTACTTTCAAGTTCCAATTTACTTCAGGAAGTGGTTTTTCGAACTAGACAATCTCCAACTTTGCTTTCTCCTACCCAATGTTCTTTATTTTGCCAAAATTTAGCATTTTTTTGGGGCAAAATGGGGCGAGTCAACCACCTAGGTTTGTTTCAGACCATTAGATTGGGTTGAATTCATCAACAATCGATGACTTTTGATGTGATAGGAGTCACTTTGTTGATGAAAGTTAAATCCCTAGTAGCCACCTTTGTGAAACAATTTGGCCATTGGATGCCAAAATTCGATCATGATGTTCATCAATTCGCAACAATCCTCCTTGGCAATGATGCTCATTGTGTTTATGTTTTGTAGCATTCTAAACCCATTTGCTTGTCATTACTACCCTATTGTGATCTATGTTGTTGCTGATTTCTTTTTTCGATTTGTTGTCGTTGCAGCTTAAGTCTAGTATTTCAAAGAGCTTGCTTGAGTTACAAGTTACAAGTTGCAAGTTGTAAGCATTTAACTTGGGAAGTGCCAACGAACAATTGCCGGCCCATCAATGAAGCCTCTAAGCCTCCAAGCCCCAACAAATAGTTGCCACCGGCATCAAGCTTGTTAGTAACTACTTCAAGGTATGATCATCATTGTGTATAAAACTTATGATCATGCCTTTGTAACATTGTGCACTCTTGTGTTTTGGAATCTAGTGCAACAATTTTAAGGATTTTGTGTACATGAATTTTGTGTCTTACTACAAATAATTGGTGTTGCATTTTGGTGTTTATTGTAAGTACTTGACTATTAAGGGGGTAAGTTGATTACATTGTTTTGGATGAACAAGGCTTAAGGATAGGGATTGATCATTGGATAATGGAGGTTTGAATTTTGAATTCTTGTTTAGTTTTGAACCATGTTGATGATAACTTGGGACTATCCAAAGATGAGAGTTTTAAGAAAAGGATACTCATTCTTAAACACATAGTTTTGGAGTAAGGAAATAGATGTACGTTCTTTGTAGGAAAAAACTCTAGATTTTGTTTTTGATATACCATAGATTTTATTTTGTTGTTTGATTTCATTTCAATAGAACATGGAATTTTTGTTGTATTTTGATTGAAGTTTTCAGTAATTAAAAGAAATACAGAATTCTATAATGATTTCTATATTCAAATTGTTGTGTGAATTCTTTGTAATATAAAAAAATAAGGTAATGAATTATAATTATGTTTTTAGATTTTCTACATTGTATCTTGAAATACAAATTTTGGTTATATGAAATCACCATGAATATGGTGTTTTAATGAACTGAAAAGGCAGGTTTGTTGAGAATCAAAGTAGGAATTGTGAATGTGTGCATATTGTAGTGCAAATTTGTTGTTATAATAAATGTGGAATAGTTTTGCAAGAATTTAATCCACATCTACCATTGGTGTTGCACTTTACATTTGCATTTTAATTATGGTGTTTATTGTAACTATTTTAATGCACTTTTCTTTGTGCTTTTGAGTTTTTTACAACTGCATCCAAATTTAAATTGTTGCTTACAATTGTTGTAACATTTTTCTTGCACAAGTTTTTTTATTGTGTTTGTGATTAAGGTTGGTTATGGGTTCAAGTACATTGTTATTGCTTGCATCGAAGAACTTTGGTTTGATTTTAATTTGTGATGATGCAACCATTGAGGCCCCCATTCAATTTCAAGTATCGAAATTTTATTTTATTTATATTGTTGGATGTTAATGTTTATTCTTCTAGTGATGTTTCAGGAAATGGTTTATCTACACATACACCTTCAACAAAATTCTAGAGCATGCCTTTGGGTGAGCAAATGTTGCAAATGTCTGACACTATGTGCAAAAGTAAATGTCCATCCCATATTTTAGAAGGATTTCCAAGAGCTTCATCTTCTAGCATTGTTGCAGTTAATTCGATTCCAATTATTGATCTCACTGAGATTTTTCCTACCAAATAGATTCGAAAGAAGGAATGGGAACTCAATTGGGAATTGCAAGATGTCTGGGCTATTAAACTTCCATGGGCTGAAGCAATTATTGGTCCTAAAAGGAAGATGACCTAGGTGAAATGTAGGATTTATAGTGAGGTTGCAAAGAGAAACTTTTGGTTCCTAAATTCCATGGATTGCAAAAACATGCAACTCGTTGGAACACAAGATCAACACATCCACGAGTGGCTGTTGGTTAATATTACATTAGCAACATTAGCTAACATGTTAAGAATGAACGAAAATATGTTACATTTCATGGGCGAACTTCTGTGGTTCAACAAGTTGTGAATGGAAATCTTGAAGAGCATAAAAGAAAGTTCATGTAGTTTGTCATGATTTTCCATTTCTTGAGGTAGGGACGGCCTATGACAGATTTCGAGCATTGTAAAGACTTGTTTGATTTTTTAAAAAGTGCCAAAAAATCCTCAAAAAAAATTAGATAGACACAACTAATTGGAGCATGGTTGAAACTATGCATGAACTTGTGTTTTGGGCCACATTTTGTCTAGTAGTGCAAAAAGCCCACTTTAATTCTATGTCTTCTAACAAAGTGACCACAATTGATAATCAATCAAGGAATTCTATCCATGTGTATGTTGCGGAAGGGTGCAAATGACTCCTAATTTGACATTGCAACAAGTTGTTGAAGGTTCCTATGTCAACAATTTAGCAAAGGTAATTGTGGAATTTCTACTCTTTTATGGTGGTCTTTTAGAGTCTAACTTGGCTTTGAAGCTTGTATGTTTTGGAACAAATGGTGTAATGATGTTTTAGGGTTCAAAGACTAAGGTTATATTGTAGTTGAAGGAAAAACATGCACCATTCTTGTTAGGTGTGCACTGTGCTATGCATTGAACTAATTTAATTGTGTAAACATTGTTTCAATTGTCCTTGGTTGCAAAAATTGAAACAGTGCTCCAAGCTATTTATAACTATTATGCGCAAAGCCTAAAGTGGTTTCTAGAAAGAACTAAGTTGGTCAAATTTATGGAGAAGAAAACATTAAAAAATTTATGCAATGTGAAGATGCATTGGATCTCAATGTTGTCTCTTGCCAAACGCATCTTGGTAAAATATAAATCCTTGGTCATGCACATGTTCAATGAACATGCATTAAACACAAAAGCAAAAGGAAATTTAAACCTTCTTTGTGATGTGGAAACCTTTCTGGGTCTAAGCTATATCATACCTTTGCTTGGATGTATGCAATCTTTGTCAAAGTTTGTTCAAGTTTGGGATATATTCATCTGTGATTTTGTTGATGCAATTAAAGTTTGTGAAAGAGATCTATACAAATTATATGTTGATCCAATTACAAACTATGGGCATGTTGATGGAATTTTCCAAATATTCCTTGCAATTGTGCATCACTCGTATGATCCCATACATATGGTTTGGATTTTTCTAAACCTAATTTTGGTGTGGAGTATTTAGAGTTTCAATTTTATTCCTGTACATACATGGTTCATAAGAAGGATGTGCTAACTTGTTATTTAATTTGTGTTTCTAGACTTGATTGGTTGAATGTAATTGAAGTTGTGAAACAATAGTGTAGTGCTACAATTGTTACCCTCATTCAAAAACTTGAGTGGCGATTCCTAGCTCAAGACATTATGAATGCCACTAATGTGATCTATCCTTAATTTTGGGTGCAACTTGAAGTTGAGTAGAAGTTTATGGCTTAACTTTCCATTCTAAAAACTCATTATTATTTTGATAAGTAGATTGGCCCAAAACAATTGTTCATCCCACCTTTGATGAAACATTGTTGGTGTAATAGGCATCTTTTTCAAGTTCACTATGCTTGCCAATTGCCATGTTGCCATGAGTCCTCCATTGGACTATAATCCTTGCACAAAAATTTGGACCAACTTGGCTAGCAATCAACTACTGTCTCATTGGTGAACTCTAAGTGGTTGAAATTCATTAAATTATCCATGGCCATGAATATGGGCATCATTGAAGATGAGAAATGCTTATCTAATATGGGGTTTATGAAAAGCAAGGTAAGGAATAGACTAACGACCCATTTGGATATGGTTGTTAGAATATTTGCTTAGAAGTTTTTTACATTGAACATTTTCCCCTTTGTTGTAACAATGAATTCTTGGACTATTGCAAAATCCTGCCATGGTGTAGAGGGATAGTTCTAGTAACCAAAAATCTCTAAACTTTAACCCTTTATGCAATATGTTTTTTTTTGTGTTTATGTTTTGATGTTTGCAATACTTGTTTCATTTCAATCAATTCTGCTAATTTGGTTGGTATGAACCTTGAGGTGTGTATAATATATATTTTGTGCACAATCCTCCATTAAAATAGTATGTAATTCTAATTTGTTTTGTTTTATTATAAGTAATCTCCTACTAAAGTGGGTAGGTTTTCAATACCGGGGTTCAATCCCCCTAAGAGATTGTACATCTATGAACATTAGCCTATAGGTAGTTGTTGTTTACTAATTTTTGCATCTTGTTGCCATTTTTTCCCCATTGAATTAGGGTTGTCTTCTAATTTGTCTATACAGAGTTCCATTTGGTAGTCATTTTTCTACCTTGGACCTTACTTGGTTGTTGTTTTGCATACCCCAAATTCAATGTGATTGTCTTTGATTTTATTACTTTGGATTTGATTTTGTAGCCAATTTTCAAGCTTGTATTGGTAGATGCGTAATCGAGTGTCTCACTATCATGACAAAATGATGTTTTTTTCTTGGGTACCCTTTGTTCAAATGCATATGGTGATTAATAAACCTTTAGATTTAATAATTGAAACTTGCATATAAACTAACAACTTCATTATGAAAAGAACTATGTGGTTATTTATTGATAAAAAAACTCATTTGTTAATAGTAATGGACTTTTAAAGTTGAAAAATATGGATTGGTTGTTTAACTGGACCATCACAAAATCGAAAAAATTATATTGTTTCATATTCCAAATTTGTTATTGAGACTCAATATATGATGTAATATAAGACGATAAATTCATATGAAGAATCTTTTATTTGAAATCCTTAACCATTTGATAGTTAGGGATTTTTGAATGGTTAAAATTTGACCATATTTTCATAAGTCCATATGAATTGCAATTTTTGTTTGTTTTTCAATTTTTTTTGTTTTAGAAACATAGTTTTTTGAAAGTTTTAGATGGGACATTATTCCTATGAACTTTGTGGGTTTTTCTTTTAGGATTTCCAAACTAAAAAATGACATCAGCTACATTGAAATTTCACATAGATTTGTGAAGGTTTATAGGTAGGTGAACATGTATTATTCAAATATTAGAATAATAGCATTTAAAAAAATAAAAATCATGTCCATTTGGATCATTTTTAAGAATCTTGTATGGACTTATAGGGAGTGTCATTTTTGCCAATATTGAGACATTCAATTGTACATTTATTTGCATGATTAAGTATAGCCATTTGATCAACCCCAAAAAATTGCAAGTTACTAAATTGGCATAATATTTGAACTACTTAAAAGTAGCTAGTTATGCCACATAAAAATATTGAAAAAAAAAACATTTCTCATACCCTTTTACTTGGTGAATCTAAAGGTGAAAGACGAAGTGTGGTAGGTTTATATAATTGAATAATATTGAACAAATTGGTGCCCGAAATCTTATGGCTTCTCACCAACTATTTTGAACCCATTCCATTAAATTTCAATGCATAAGTTTCAATTGTATATAGTATTTCCAAAACTAACATTTAAATGTGGATTCCACATTTTGTGGAATGTATTTGGTCATTCAATGATTTTACATCTAACTTAAGGACTTGGTTCCATACTTTTTACTTCATCCTAAATGAGTGATGATGATTACCTTAAACATTTTTCCTTCTTCCCCAATGGTTTTCTTTTCTCCTTCTCCCTTTCTTCCCCCATTGATTGGGGAAGGCTTTTGCATGATGTTCATGGACCCAATTATAAATTTTTTTGTATATTAAGCCATGGAATTTATGTGTGTAATGTTTTCTAAAAGATTGAAATTAGCCTAGTTAAATTTGTGTACAAAATAAATTCAAAAACCTAACCACACCATTTGGGTGCAAACAGGATGCGATGAACCAAAGAGATTACTATTAAAAAGGAATGTATGTTTTTTTCCCAAAAAAAGATTTTTTCATATGAATGAATTTTGGAACAATTTTTTTGCAACTTGTTATAATAAATGTTTATAGTTGTCCAAGTACATGAAATTTTTTTTCCATCATTTTTTAATAAATATGGATTTTTGAAAGTGTCTTGATTCCTTGAAAATTTATTGTTTCATCTTTAAAAATGATAATAATTTCAAATCATAACCAATTTTCATTTTTTTACATTTTTATGTTTTCTTGTATAGTAAACTACAACTTTTCTTAACACATCATGTACATTTTACCCCATTTATGTGTGACAAAAAACTTTTGAAGTTCTAAGATTCAAGATCAATTTTGGAAAGTTTTTTGAATTTTAAAGTTTTACAATTCCACATATTTTAGGGTATGAGTGATTTTTTAATGTGGTTAATAGGTCTTTATCCTATTAATTTTTTTCCCATCAAATGTGTTTTATTATATGAATCATTCTGATAGTCCTTTGCAAAATTGACTCATGTTCGATTCATTGTTGTTCACTTTTAAAAGTCCTAAATCAAAACTTAAACTTGAAATTTCATCAAATGAATTTTTGGTTTGAATTCCTTGACATTCATATGAATGAAAAACCAATAACTTGCCATGATTGTCATGGTTTTAAATGGCAAAACATAAATATTTATTCAATTTTGATATATATTTTTGTGATCCTTTTTGTGATCCATACCCTTTTTGGCTCATTGGATTGTGACTACACCCATTTGAAAAAACCAATGATTTGTCTTTTCATGGTGATGATGAAATTTTTACTATATGAATCATGGATAAGGGGGTGCAATGATAATAAAATGAATGATTGATGGCAAGATCAGAGTCCTTACCAAACAATACAATGTACATGTGGTCTTCATCTATTAATTCGTTAAATATTAAATTAATATTTTGAATATAATGTCTTTTTTTAATATAGTGTTTTGGATTAGATATTGAGACCAAATATGATTCATGCTATAACAAAAATAATTTTTTTGGCATCAAGCCTTACATTATAATCAAATTAAATTTTTTCTCTTAACCATGATAAATTTTTTTGAACTATTCTAGTCATTAAGGATATTTAAAATCAAAATCATCTTGAAACATCTTTGTACATGCACTTAATAGGATTCAATATATGTGCATCTAAATGATCAACACATGTAACTCTTCTTGTGACGTATATTAGAATGCACAATAGATTTGACAATATTTGGTGAGATTTTGAATAACAAAAATACATGTTCAATCATTATGCTAAGATGTGATTTTTATGATTATGACATTTTGTGCTACATCTTAAATTTAATCATGTAATCATGTGAACCAAGGTGTCATATTTGGTTAACAATGATTATGTATATAAAACTAGGTACAATATGACTAATTACTTTTAATCATATATGTGTTTACATGACTATAAAATGAATTCCCCTTTCCCTCTCCACTAAATTTTGACCAATTTTGATTTTGGTGATCTACATTAACTCTAGATAACTAGATATAAATTTAAGGCTAGGTAGGTAAGTTAGGCTAGGTAGCTTGGCTAATTAGTCAAGCTATGTACATAAGTTTATGTACATAAGTTTGGCAGACCTGGAACTATCAGGGGGAGGGGACAGGTTGAATAAATGCTAGATTAGGTTAAGTAAATGTTAAGCTAGGCTAATTGAATGTTAAGCTATATGCAAGGTTGCCTATTTAGCTTAATTTAACATGCCTTTTTAGCTTAATGTATTTACCTAGTTTTAATTAAATGCTATGTTAAATAGGGAAAGTAAGTAAGCTAGTTAGGTTAAATTAATTATGTTGGGTAGGTAGGCTAATTAATCGGTATTTAAGCTACGTTAGTAACTAGACATAATATAGCTAATTCTAGGCTAGCTCAATTGGGTACATTCAAGATAAGGTTACCTATTAGGAGCCACTTTTAGGACATGCAAAATTTTTCAAAACTTCATTTTTAGGACTTTTTAGAATTTATTATTGCATTTTTATTTAAAATGTTGGGTATTTTACCTCGATTTTCATTATGAGTTTTAACTTTAATGACAAGAAGATTTTTGTGCCCTTCAAAACCATAAAATGACCAAATTTACTAGTCCTTAACCTTGTGGCCCATATTATTCCTTAAAACAAATTTGGTTTTTTGAAATATTTGTTATAAATATTGATGCATGAATTATTTTAGTAGATTAAATAGGTAAATATGGCCTTCATACATTATATGAGTCCAAAATATCAAAAATGTAATTTTTTTACCAATCTTTTCCTATCCTTAAAATAATTGTTTATCATGTGACATTCTTGAACATTTATATTTTAGGACAAAAATGGACATTAGTTTTTAGTCAAATATTTGATTTTTTAATGTTATTCATTTCATTTGAATGTAATAGTTTAAAAAAACATGAAATTTTGTATACAAACACAAAATTTTGAATCCTTATGATATTTGAAAATTACATATGTCCATATTTTTGCATGTGTGAGTTTTCTTAAACTCTAAGCATGATTGGGGTACCACATTTGAACCTTAAAGACTCACTTCAAGAACTTTCAAATTCACTTTTTTCTTCACGTACATTTCACCTTTTTTCTCATGTCAATGAATTAATTTTGTTCCAAATTTTATATAGGCCTCTAAAGTATCTATTTTTTTCACTTAGGAAAGTGAGAATAGTAAAATTTATCCAATGTGGGCCATGTTCTATCAATGGCCCAAAACTTTTTAAATTTGATATTTTGAAACATTTTACATTATAATAAGGCATTTGGTTCTTGTCACATTCATACATTTTATACACATTAGTACATAAGGTGTTTGTGATAAAAATTTTGAGCCAAAAAAAGTTGTTTAAACATTCTTGATGAGTCCTTGAACTTTTTTTTTCTCATGAGACAAACTTTTGGATTTTTTTTTCAAGGACTTGATAGGAATCTTTAAATTTGTTCAAATTTGACATTTTATGCATAAAATAATACCTTTGTAATGTATGTATGTATCTATGAATAAAATCAAACCATCAATATGAATGTGTTATGAAATTTCAACATATTTAAATGAAGGGATTTATAAAATATAAAATGAAATAGTCTTTTTGTGTACCCCAACCATGCTATGTTACCTAACCCAATTTTGAATACACACAATTGGTAGGTAGATTGGTAGGCAATAAAGAAGGGTAGATGATTCCTACTTATTTAAAAAATTTATCTTATTTACTGACTTACTTATTACATACCTTTTTACATAATTAATAATGTAAGAAGATGTAAAATAAATACATGTCCAAAATAAAGTTAAATAAGATTTTATGAATGTGTGATGCATTGATTTTAAAAACTTGGTTTCTTATCATGGAAGTGAGGGATTCAAGTCTTTATACATGCAATTTATATGCATGCCTAAAGGGTTCACCTAGATATTGTAGGGCAAGTGGGTCGGTAGGTCAGTTAAGTTTTTATTTAAAAATTAAAACCATTAGGTAGACATGGATGGGTAATTAGGTAGGTGGGTGGGTGGATGGGTGGATAAGTATACACTAAAAGAAATTCTTAAATTTTATGACTCATAGATGATTAATATTGTAATCATATTGGACATTATATGATTAAATGGCATATATGAAAAATAATAATTTGTGATCAATGAAATTGTTTGATGTAGTGCCTTGATTTGTTTTAAAGATTTGCCTTGATGAATTGGCATTACACCTGAAAGTAGTTTTTCTCACACAATAGGGTTATGGTTCATGACACATGTGAGGTTCAATATGTAATTTCATTAAATATGAAGTGCAACAACTTGTGTTTATTGTGACATATATTATATTAAATTGCTATTTGGCATTAGTTTGACATTTGAATAATATGTGCCACAACTTTATGTCAAATTCCAATAATAATAAATCTCACAACAAACATCATGTATTACATTGTAATGGTTGAACACATATGTCATGAACTATGGCCTATTATGTGAGAAAATTCACATTCTGTTGTCGTGCATGTGTTACTTAATGTTGCTCATTCCAAAGACATGCAAAGTGTAAGGATCTTTTTATTACTTTTGTGTTCTTTTGAGGGGAACAAATCTCATATTTTCAATTTTAATGCAGTTAGTTTGTCAATTATTGTGCATAATTTTACTTATCATGTGTTGTTTTTTTTCCTCTCAGTCTCAGTTTTCTAGACTAATGAATGCTTTTCCTTTTTCAATTTTCTGAAGTAGGATTAGGTGGCAAGCATCCCAAAGTAGATAGAGCATTTATTGGTGACGTTTTTAAGAAAACCATCCAAAATTATCTGCAAAGAACAATAAATTGGCTACTGATTTTGGGCGAACCTTGAAAAGTGGCAACATATTTTCAGAAACCAAAATTTTCCTCTTCGCTTTTACGATCTTTCTCTAAAAATCAGGCATCTCTGTCAGAATATTCCAGTTGTGTATGTGTTTTTTTAAGGTTAGTCACTGGGCAGAAATTCGCCCGGCAAAAGAAACAACCGCCAGTAATGTTGTTGTACAAGCAATTGTACTTCAATCCAAACAACTCACAGTTCTCATGGAGATATTTTCTCAAATAACTGCAGGAAAATTTGGGGCGGGCGTTGTCAACACCAGGGAATTTCTCTCCATTTATGTAGCAAGTTCAGTGGAAGGTCTACCTATCCCCTGGAGCTTTGGACCATAGTTTTTCATATGTATAGATCCGGAAGTTATAGAGTGAACCTGAGATGAATATAAAATCCTTTTTATTAACTTCCCTGAAAGGCTGACAATGTAACAAGATATATGTGGACTTGAAACCATCGACGGCGGAAAGGGTGACAATGTGACAAGATATATGTGTACTTGAAACCATCGACGGCAGGCACCGAATGAGGACGGAGAATCGTCTTTGAGAGCTGCTGCCGCACTCGGGTGTCAAGTGTCAACCGAGTCAGCAGGCACCGGACTCGTGTCGGAAACACATGCGAAGCCCGCTGTACGAGAATGGGAGGAGCGCGCCATCTGGAAGTTGTTCTCTTTGTCAGGGGTATGGAAGGTTGTGTATCGACCGTGAGCGTTCTTCGAGTAGAGTAGTGGGCCCTCATGTAGGGATGATCAAGATCATTATGTCCAAGTAAATTTCCTGAATCTTTTTAACACTCGGCGCTTATTTTGATCGATTGATCTAGTTGCCAAAACATCGATTGGGGGACGTGGCTAATTCTACAGTAGGACTAGTAATTTCAGGTTACAATTGTGGTTTGGTGCGATAAGATCAGCAATTTTTGTCAGCTCGGGGCAACGTGGCAACCAAGTAGAAAAGTGTGGGGTCAAGCAGTCAGGAATCGAAAATGCTATAAAGATCGATCGATTTTCATTCAGCTAACACATCTGCATTTTATCTTCCTTCACATCGCAACTCTAAGTGTTTGACCTTGATCATTAGTTTATAAGTTCTGAAAGTGTTTTGTGATTCTTGCATTTAAGCGATTGATCTTAGCTGAGTATTCAGTGTAACACGCATCAGCAATCATGTCTGATCAGGAGGGGCTCAAGCAGAAGTTTTTGGTAAGTTTCTATAATCTCATCATTTTGTAGTCTCTGCGTTCTTTCCCGCAGCTCCAATTCTCTCATCGTTCATTGGTTTGGGATCCTCCTTCACAATATCGCCACAATTCACAGGGTAAGAACAGGCATTGTCACAGTACTAATCTCCAGGAAGCAGGAAGCAGCTGCAAGGAGTCCAGGGTACAAGTAGTCATCAAACACTGTTCCCAGTACTGTCCTGACTTCTGAGCCTCCTTTGAGGGAAAGATTTGGTTGAAATTAGTTCACTTTTGACAATGAGACATAGGGACATATAAGACAAGTGCGCAGCAAGAGTTAGCCACTGGGTTTGAATTAGAGAACATCTTAGTATACTACAGATTATAACTGCGTCTTTCTTGTTTTCTTGGCTCTGCCCTTCAGGATAGAGACATTGTAATGCACCCAGAAACGGGCCAAAAGTTTCGTATTTCTCCCTACATTCTAGGGTCATATGGATCCACTATCGAAACATTCTAGGCATCACTGATTGATCTCTTGGGCTTCAACATGCTAACTAACATTAATTCCAATTTTATATGTTGAATATTTATCATGGTTACGGATGTCATTTTAACGGCAGAAGACCTTACGCAACGAGCCTCTTGTTTTCATAGTTGCCAAAACTAGCCCAAGTACAACTTTTCTTTTCTTTTCCAAATGTAATGACGTGTTAGCAGTCTTCATCAGATGCAAAGTTGGGAATCTGCAATTATACTCTTGACAAAGGTTTGCTACATATAAAATTGACCAGCTCAGGCATCTGGATTGAATATTGCAGCAAGCTGTTGACCAGGACGGCAGCTTGAACGATGACCAGAAGAAGGAGAAGAAACACAAAATCGAGAGGGACATCGCCGCTGGAGTGATCACCGCGGGACTGGGCTATGAGGTAATACAAATTTGGCCCCTAAATAAACTAGTTTTGTATCTTTATCCTTGAGACTGACAAAAGTTCACAACTTTTTTTCGTTTTTCATTGAGTTTATATGTATGTGAATAAATTTACAAATCGTAGGTAACATGAGCAAGCCTTCTAGGGCTTGATCAAATAGCAACGATAATTCAAGACTTTCTGCAATATTCAAAAGATGGAGACTAGAAGGACAGTCTCATATTGCATGTAGTTTTGTGAGGAATTTATCTGTTGCCTTTTGTATGAATATGTGGAAGCTAAGGCCCTAGGACGAGGGCTGAGATAAATGTGTATAGATTTATGAACCTACCTTATAAATAGTGGGAACTGTACAAAGTGTAAGAACCATCTTAAAATGAAATATACTCTCTCTATTGTGAGGCAAATTACACCAGAGAGGAAACTTTCCAAAGCGTAGAATCCATCCTTAAATTGAAAGGTAAATTACACTAGAGAGATGCGCCTCTGTTTTACACAAGAAATTTTAAGTACTGTAGGCGTTTTTAATTCCAATATTTGTGACTTCTACTTTTTTCTTACCCATTAATTGGAGATTGGGGGTTTTTCTGATGGAATCCAGGAATATAAGCACCATGAGAAGAAAAAGGCAGAAGAGGCTCAGGGTGGTGGTGGCGGAGGTGTCTTTGGTCTGTAAATAAGACTTGGAGACTGCAAGTTATTCCATTACGATACCTATGTAAAAGAGGGCTGAAAGCTCTATAGAGTGTGTATAAATGTTGAAAATCAGCTGGTGGTGGAATTTCGGTGGCTAGCTGGTAGAATGCACAGATTTCCAATTGTATCAGAACTGCTGGGTATTTATGTAATGGTGTGACACATGCTAGCTGTCTGTCCACAGAGATTGACAGAGAGCTATATGAATAAATCTTGTATATTTTGACTGTAATCTTGAGTTTTGAATTAAGTTGCTGCTATGCTTTTATGTTTTGGACATTTTATTGGCCATACCTTCAGGCAAGCACTACCCATTCAGCTGGGTCTACAACACCTTGTGTTAGGAGTAGCTTGCAAGGGATGTCAAATGATCTTATATCCCCCTTATTTTAAAGATCTACTCCATTATTTTGCATCTCAATTTTTTAAAAATTCATATGCTTTCTGATGTTTGCATGACAAATTTCAATCTTGCTCTGCTCACCACCCTCCACATTTGCCTTTGCTGCAAACAAAGTGATAAAACTTCTGCAAATAGCATAGAGGAATTTCGATTGAAAATTTGATTGAATCAAGGACTACAGGCTATATGTAAAAAAATTCTCAGCAAGCGAAAATTAATAACATTTCTCTGGAAGTCGACCATGACCACAGTGCAATTCTTTCAAACCCCTCTCAAATTAGCTAATCTCACATATTCATTAAGAAGGCTTAAATCTGCCACACCCTGAAAATTCAAACATGTGTCATGTGCAGTCACCATGAACAACTAGCAGTGGATAATACATGAGCCTTACATTCGCTGATTCACATTGCAGCAGGCACTGTGAAACTGCAATGAACTCAAAACAAGAAATACGAAATTCCAAAAAAAACATTCAGACCAAGCAAAGGAGGAGGACCAAGGGTGTTAGTGTCACTTCAATTCATAAGGTGGCTTGAGCACATTCTCTAAAGAGATGGTGTTGGTTGCTTCAATAACAAGAACCAAGCCTTGATGTCCCTGAATCCATATTGGAAAATATAGCAGTTCACAAATCAAGTGCAAAACTCCTTGTTGGACTCTGTTATCTTTGGAGCTTGTTAGCTCATTTTAGACATGCAAATTTTTGATGCTCTGCCATGTAACACTGAATTCTTGCTCAAATTCCACAAGTGCCTTAATTGTTGTGATTTGAAATATGTTTGCAATTGTGTGTCAATATGTGGTTTCACTTTCTTCAGTTTGTTGCAATGCTGAATACAATTGATATGGAAGTTTACTATAAGTCATATGATGGTCATTTTGCAAATTCATTTACAGTGCAAGTTTCAAAGCATGACATGATTCACATATAGTGGCAAGTTACAACCCCAGATATGCTTATGGAGTACATGCAACTCCTAGGAATTAGTCCTTGAGAATTTTTCTCTCTTTATCTGTGGTTAATTGTTTATGAATTAATGATGACAATTCCAAGTTCTGGACTGGTCCTAGATCTGGTTTTCAGGTGGGAGCTTCTAGAATAACTTGGACTGGCCATGTAACTAGCCTCTTGCTGGAATTGGACCCGAAATTGGACCCTTCGTGTATGAACCCAAACTGGAAGTGCACCCACACCGCAACCAGAACCTACATTATTATCCTGTAAACGCTCCTACTACCCCCTTACGCTACCTTCGTACCTACCTCTGTAAGTGGCTAAGTAACACAGGAAAGTAAATAGGGAGTGTAATTGGGTACTCTTTCAATAAGTAGGGAAGGAACCAGTGTTGGGTGATCCTTTAAATGTTCAGGGACGGATACTTATCAATTATATATCCAGTTCTATATACACTTAACTGGCGGGCATCAAACACTTAAAGAACTGGAGCTCCTAGGACCTCCAGATGTGAAGGGTTCAAAGAACCTTAGCAACTTAAGAACTAGCAATGGTGATGGTGATGGCTTAAAGCTTTTACAAAGCTCCTATTAGGTATGTTGAAAGCAATGTTTGGTTCTAGTTCTTTTCTTATGCTTGGGATGTTTGTTAAAGAAGTTAATAGTATTGAAACATGCACATTGGATGTTTGAAGACCAATTAAGAAGAGGGCTACAATTGGACATAACTTCATATTTGACTTTTTGGCTCCATAGATCCATTTGAAAAGGATCACAATCAACAACAAACATTCTTACAAGATTCGACACTTTTTATCACCAAATCTTCTTTACCACTTCAAATTGTTGAAAGTGTTAGGATACAACATTTAACATTGTAGTTGTGTTCACAAATGGTTTTTGGAAGGAAGACCTTCAAAGAAAAGTCCCACCCAAGTGGTGAAACTTGTATGTACTATCAACCTTGGCAAAATGGTTATCAACAATTGCAACTTTTGAATTTTAGATGTCAATTTGGATGTCCACAACATTTTTACCCTTGTTATCAACTTCATTTTTGTAGACTAGCAACACAAACATGTTACAATAGAGCTTTTTGAAGCAATTGATACGAGTGGTCAAGCCATGACAGTGAAGCTTGAAGCTTTGCTTGACAAATATGGATTATGAATAAATATGCTCACTAATAATGTCAATGATGAAGGTGCAAACTTGAGAGTGATGACCGTAACTTTGAAAGTTGTGTGTTATGAAAGCTTGGGATTGGAGGACCCTTTCCAAGGCACATGCTTTGGGCACACCAAAAATGCTTGCTAGTACAATACAACAAAGGACAAAGTTTGTTTGGGCTTGCATGGCAATTTTTATCTAATCTACACAAGCAAATATTCAAAAGTGTAACACATGGCTTAAGAAATCTAGGAAAGGCCATCAAAAATGGACAAAGGCTTACATTAATGTGGGTATGCAATCACGGAAACTCAACAATCCTATAAAGACAAGGTGAAAATTTGCCTTCTTTGCAAATAAATTTTGTTTATTATTTACATGACTTCGCCAAATTGTAATTAATTGTCAAATTGCATGAATTTTGTTCTTGTTTCATTGTGCTTTGTGAAGTGCCATCAAGATGGTGTTGGGACTCTTAAATAGAAGAAAAAAAAAGTAGCATAAGACTTTTGTTGTTTTATGATTATTGTGATCTTAAACTTGTTGGATTTTGAGGTCCATGATTGTTGAACACGCAACACCAAGTAAGCCCCAATGGACTATTATTTTGGTGTAGAGCACATGGTACCTTGATGTTTTCCCTAGTTTATTTTTTTTCAATTGTACAAGTTTTAGTCTCATGTACATTGATTAAATGTTTACCTACTCGTTATAAATTCTCTTTCATCACATGTTTCAAAGTTCATGAAAAATTTAAGGTGCTCATATCATATGAATGAGGAAAAAGGCAAATGAACATAGGTATATGTTAACTCCTAGACCATGAGATTTCAACCAAATTACATTGAATTGTCAAATAATTCAAAGAATTTTGTTTATAGTTTTCTTGTTTTTTGTGAGTTGCCATGAAGGCATAGTTATAGTCACCAAAGCAAAAGAAACAAGATAACAACATAATTCTTATGTTGTTTTGTGACTACTATGGTCTTACACTTATTGGCTTTTGAGGTCCTTGACTACTTAACACACAACATCAACTATAAGCTCCAATGAGATTATTTTTGATGCAAAACACATGGTAAAAATTAATGATGCCTACCCTAATTGATTCTTTTAGTTGTACAAGTTTGTCTTTCTTATACATTGATAAAATGTTTACCTATTTGTTATAAATTATTTCTCACCACCTATTTCAAAGTTTATGAAAACTTCAAAGGACCCATCATCATATGAATGAGATAGAAGGCAAATGATTATAATTATATGTCAACTAATGGACCATGAAATTTTAGCCAAGGGTGAAAGCACACTACAGTGGTCAAAGATTGTTGTCACAAATACTACTTTTTGAAACTACATGTTTTTGAACTCCTATAAAGCTAATATTGAAACAGTTTTTTACATATAATACTTGGAATAAGGTAGTTCAAAACCCAAAGAATAAGATTGTAAAAAAAAATCCCATTTTAAAATTAATATTAAATGATTGAGAAATATATTACTGAAAATATTGTAATTGTACTAATATACTACAAAGTGTAAATATACTTTTAAAAACCATTCAAAAAATTACCAAATTTGATGAAGTATTCAATCATATATTACATATGAGTTCATTATCCCATTTCAATTTTATATGAAAAATTCTACTCATGTGATTTCACAAAAAACATTTGGATCAAATTTTTCATTAAAACAAGCATAATGTGTGTAATACACATAAGTTTTTTGAAAAAAATTATCATTTGAAAGATAACAAGAATTGTCGAGGAAAATTTGTGTCCAAAATCCATTTTCAATGTTTCTCAAAACGCTAGATGAAATGGAAAAAAAACTGCCCCCAAAATAATATAAAATGTACCCAAAAAATTAAATTTTCTTGCTTGAAATGTATCACCATAGTGTGCTTTCACCCCCAAATTACATTGAATTGTCAAATAACTGCATGAATTTTGTTTAATGTTTCCTTGTGTTATGTGAATTGCCATGAAAGTGGCATTATAGCCACCCAAGCAAAAGAAAAGGGATAGCAACATAATTCTTATGTTGTTATGTGATTACATGGTGATCTTAAACTTATTGGATTCTAAAGTCCTTGACTATTTAATACACAACACCTAATAACCTTTAGTGCTATTTTTTTTGTAAGGGTACCAATAGTTGAAATCACTTATGTTTTCAATTTTCAATTTCACTATAAATGCCAATGTTAAACATTTAATTAAAACTTAAAAACAATAGATAATTTTTTTGCATGTAAAAGTAACCATTTAAAATTTTCAAATTTTATTGTAAATGTGATATCATTGGTGGGATTATTAATTGATTGTTCATTTTGCATTTTTTATTTTGTCATTCTTGGCCCCTTACATGTAACATTCAAAGATAAAAGGTTGAACTTTGGTTTTGTGACAAACACTTGTAATTAACCCTTAAAGATCATAACTTTGTGCATATGCCCAAAGAATGAACCCTTCCTAAAAATATGTCCTAAGTTTTTTGACAATAGGCTTGGATGAATTTAGTCTTTGAATAATCTTTCAAACATGTTAGACTTGTGAGGTGCAAGTTTTAGTGAAACTGTTGTGAATCTATAGGTTCTACACAACCCAATGTTTTGGTTTTGTGAACTTCACAAGTTAAAAAAATTTCTAATGGGTTGTACAAGTCCTACCTTTTACTTGAAACTTAAACTTGTTGCAAAATTAGTTACAATTCTAATGCAATTCATGTTGTATTTATGTATTTGTTAATCTTGATTTTAAATTATTAAACAATTAAACTTTTAATTATATTTTGCTTGCAATTTTGTAAGTAAATGTATCATGTTCCAAGATGCCCTCTTATATTAAGAAGTCATTAATTATCTTGTGTTATGGTTGACAAACATAACCTTGTGTTGTTAGTTGAGTGCTTCCATTATTGACATGGAATATTGTTTAGAATTTCATTGATAACCTTTCTCCTATTGATTTTGCGTATTGTTTAGATTGTCATTAATAACCTTTTTCCTATTGTTTTGCATATTGTTCAGATTGTCATTGATAACCTTTCTCCTATTGTTTTTGCATGTGTGCTTAACTAATCTCAAGGGTGTTGGTCATTGAATAACACATTAAATGTAGCAATCAAGTTATGGCCTTGAAATTTCAAGGAAATGTAAACAACCTTATCATATTAGATTGTAACAATGATGATGACACATTGGCTAGGTATGAGATTGAGTTGCTTCAAATTTCTATGAATATTAAGAGACAAGTGATTTTTATTTTGCATCATCTTTTTCCCTTGTGAAAGTTTGGGGCCAAGAAAGTTCACAACATGTTGTGTCTAATGTTGATCCCCCAATACAAGAATTTTTGCTTGTCTTTTCATTCATTTGTCATGAGGAAGGCAAATTTCTAGTTTTAAATGAATATGATAAAAACACATTGTGCCCTATGTGGTTAAAATGTTATAAATAGTTACATCATGTTTTAACTCCTCCACATGATTCATAATTTGTTGAAGGGGAAATGAATGCCAACAATTACTTGGATATCTTCAAGATGAAAAGTTTTAGTAATGAGTCTACAAAGGAGTGTGTGAATTGGGAGTTTTTATTATTTAGATGGTTTCAAGTTGACATCAAGGAAATTAATTGCCCTTTGTTGTGGTGGAGCAAACATGAAACCATTTTTCCCACAATGGGGTTGTTAGTGTGGCAAAAAATGGTTGGGTAGTTGGGTTTCAAATTGAAACAAAACATATATTTCCATTGGTTACTATCCTTACAAACCTACATCAATGCAAGTTGCAAATAGATAAGCTTGAAAGGCTAATTTTTGTGAACAAAAAATGGCCTAACAACTTGAGGCTTGTTGCAATAATCCAAAGGATATGGAAGAAGTGGTTGAACTTGAAATAGAATTGGCATGTGAGTTGGAAGAAGAATTTTAGGGTGTTTATGAACACCATGATATTTTTGGTTTGCACAATTGATAAGGCCGTATGTAGTTATCAATTTCCCATCAATTTGTATCCTATTTTTGGTAATTCTACACATCAATTAATACATTGGATATCAATGTTTTGTGTCCATTATCCACTATCCACATATTATTTGTGTTGAACTTGTGATGATTTTAAGATTGCACATGAGATTTTTTTTCTTCATTTAATCCTTTTTGGCATTTGAAGATCAAGTGCAACAAGGTTTTGAGCTTACCTTCTCATCAAAGAATTCAAGTGAAGTACTAAAGAATTGTTTTGAAGTTTATTAATCAGTTGATTATGGAAGGGTTATTTGTTGCACTATTCAAAACTTTTGCAAGTTCTATTGGTGGGGAACATTTAGGAGCCTTGAAATATATCTTGAGCCCTCATTAATTTATATTGACCATCATTTCTTTTGAAACAAAAAAAAATCTACAATCAAATGTTTTTTAGTAGTAGACTAAATGCAAAAAAATAAGGATCATATAATTGTCTTTGTGATCTATTGTAGTAGCATGGAAATGCTTGTTATCTACAACTTGCTTGGTGTTTTTGAGCAAATTAAAATATTTGGATATGATTTCCAACATTTGGATTTGTAAACTTCTAAACAAGTAAGCTTCCAAATTTAAAAATTATAGGAATTACAAACTTTAGTTTACAAACTCATTGGTTTATACTATAGGTCCAATATTCTAAGTTCATTTTCAAGCCAACATTATGCAAGCTAGTGTTTCCAACTACTACAACTTGTATAATTAAATTTTATCCTTTCTTTGATTGCATCTAATGTGCTAACATAATAACAAATTCCTCACTTTATACTACATGTCCAATCCAAGTCCATTTTTAAGCCTCTCCATTTTAGCTTGTAGGTTAGAAAGTGCTTTGCCATCCACCCTAAACAATCCCATTGGAACAACATCTCCACTCATAGGCATTGTGTGGGATTGAACTACTAATGAACCACTAGCACAAGTTAGCACATAAAGGGTGGTCTTTCTAGTTGTCGCAACTCAATGTGTACTTTTGACCCTCTTTCTAATTACATCTAATGTGCCATCTAAGTGGAGTAGCCAAGGTTGGGAGTTGACAGAGATTCACATTGAAATAAGTTCATGAATGATAAGGAAATTTCATGTGGTTTCTATCCTTTTGGTTAGTGATGGGTGGAGAATCATTATACTCTATAGATATTGTTAACTACACTGCTAGATAGAGGAGCTGTAGCTTTGCTATTTTGTGTTCAAAATTCAAAGTTCAAATTCAACCCTCTTTATTATTATACAAGTTGAAGATCCTTTGGGGGGAGGCAATGAAGTATTTGAAGCATTTGCAAGACCACTCTACATACTCACTTGAAATACATCTTTTTGCACTTGCAGTCTATTTCCAAAAACAAAAATAAATAAATTGGCACTTCAAGTTTATACTATGTGATTTCAAATTGTAAGAATCTAGGTATTTTTTGCAAGGAGAACTGGACATGGATGGTTGTTTTGGAACATCGCTTGTGTGCATCATAAGATAGCATTGATATTGGCAAAATTGTGTCCATAGAAGTGGTTGATAGTTGATACACCAAAGAAAGACCTCTTCTCACTTTGTACTTTGTTTTGGGAACCTTGTCATTGAAAAGAAAATCTCTAAAATACAATAGGACTACATATACACAGGCCTGTCTATAGGCTATACATTTGATGGCTCTGTACAAAACTGTCGCCAGTTAAGTCGAAATCGCCTTGGGAGGCTTGCCACTGCTGCTACACTACAAAATTGAAGAAAAAAACATTGGTGCTGGTTCACTCTGGCTCAAAACCTGGCCCCAAAAATTTACATGTCAGGAAACAAAGGTTTTTTAATTGAAAAATGTTACCGTGCTACCTTTACCATTCTGACTGTAATTGGGTGAATTTTTTTTCATTTTTTCGTTTTTCATTCCGAGAATAAATAAATATATAGCAAATTGCTTTAATCCGGCGTCCACAATGCCATTTACACACTCGCAAATTGTCCTTTATTCTGACATTTGGGGCAGTTAATTTTCAGAAATTGACAACTATGAAAAATATTTTCATTAGTGCCCAAATGGTAAAGATAGGATAGTATCCCCCCATCCCTTAGGGTTTGAATGGTTGATCAGGCCTTTTTGATACCCACACAATGTTAGGTGGTAGCTCCTGGATTGTTACTAACTTACTACCTGAATATCTTGTATAAGGGGCATGCATGTTTCCTTGGGCCTCCCCTAATTTAAGGGTCCCCGCAACTTAGCCAAGGCCCAAGGGAGCAGCCATTCCCCAACATAAGGCATGAAAGGTTTTTTATTGAAAGTGTAGAAGGTCTACATGTGATCAGCCATTACAACACAATGTGGTTTTTTCCACACAATAGTCAGTTGTGGCTTGTGACAAAAGTGTGAGGTAATGTTTTTGCTTTCATCCATTACAATGTACAACATGTGATGTTAATTGTGGCATATAATACATTAAAATTATAGGTTGACATTAAGTTGTGACAGATATTACACAAATATCAAATTAGAATTTTAATGTAATATATGCCATAGTAAACATTGCATATTATACATTATAATAGATGAAACCCCAAATTAGTTTACTTCACATGTGTGATGAGCTGCAACTTATTGTGTGAGAAAAATCACCTTTTAATTTTTATTAAAGTGAACAAGAGGATTCTTCTAGCTATGAAGGAATGTTCTCTGCAAGGAGGTGCTTTCAAATACAAAGAACTAGTTGGTCCCTTCTGGGACCTGGAGTGGAGGTAGGCCTATCTCTGTCTTTTATTGACTATGTCCGTCTCTCTCTCAAGTAGAGTAATACTGCTCCTGCAGCACTAACCTAAACGTTGTCAGCTTGGGTCACTAGAGAATACTGCTCCTGCAGCACTAACCTAAACGGTGTCAGCTTGGGTCCCTAGAGAGAGTCGACACAAACAGAGCGGATGATGATATTACACTCTTCCTCTGCAATATTACCTAGTCATTACCTATTAAGAAGAGGTGAGGACTTCGAAAATTTCACATAGCCTGTTGTTTCTAGCA
>Ga0116231_10004382_pt1 | contig 28608 bp, 18 predicted proteins | sample S1TSphgellanicum_2_FD_89695 | JGI IMG/M metagenome (GOLD analysis project Ga0116231, IMG submission 89695) | Host-associated microbial communities from peat moss isolated from Minnesota, USA - S1T2_Fd - Sphagnum magellanicum MG | ecosystem: Host-associated > Plants > Peat moss > Unclassified...
AACTCGACCCTCTACCCCTTTCTAGAGTTGGAAGCCGGGAGCGTGCTACCAAGTTCAACTTTCCGCAACTTGGCTTTGTGAAACCCTCGAGTGTGTTTCACCCCGTGACTTGGGAGCGCGTCATCGATGGCCTCGATGGTCGCTTTGATAACAATGTTGATCTGATGCGGTGTGCACCAGATTCGCAGCACGTTGTTAGCTGCACACGCGACGAGGTGGGTGACAACACCAGCATGACGGCCTATCATAGTGTTCTCGTCGTCTATCGACACACTGATCAGCTTGGAACGCCACTTGCTGTATAACGCGTCCATGAACTTGGCGATCAAATTGAAAATGTTCATAGCCGAGTGACGTTCGAACATCGGCAACGCGATGAGATGCAAGTTAACCAGGTCACCGCGATAATAGACGTGTAAGTGCAGATCAAAGAATGACTGGCTGCGATGCGTGCTTCCGTCGCCAGCTAGCGACATGGCCCAAACCGATTTGTCGTCGAGAATGAGGGCGATTTGTTGCAGCGCGACAACGACCAAGACGCGCGTGTACTGGCTAACGATGCAGTCATTGAGGCCAACAAGTTTCGCCGTCTTTGTGCGATCCTTGGTTTTCTGGATGGCTGCCGCCGTTTGCCGAAACGACAGGCCAATGTCGACGTAGTCCATGGCCAGGTCGAAACGAAGGCAGTCCTTGATGGTCACAGTGTAGACGAGCGCATCGTCCTTCTTGCAAAACAGCTTCATTGCATTCTTCTTTTCATTATGTTTCTTGACGAGCTTCTTGCGAGCCGCGTCCGTCGGGTTCTGCTCGTCATCGTCGTCAATGTCCTTGAGTTGCTTATCGTCGCGGAAGAAGAGATCGCCAATAATGACCTCCACGATCTCGGTAGATAGGAAAAACTCGTACATATCCTTGTCGTGATCAAAATGATGGTCTAGCATGTTAGTCTTCTTGATGCACTCGTTGAAGTAGTTCTCCTTCTCTTCGCTCGACAGTGCCTGGTATGTAATCCACGAGGTCGCGTGCTGCCCCTTGTGGTGACTCTTGTACTTGTAGGTAGCAAACGGCTTTGTGAAGTACTGAATGTTGCTGCGCTGCTTTCGCTTTCGCCCCGCGACGCCGACCTCAATGATGTCACGGCCCTCATACACACAGAACAAGCACCGAACCGTGACGTTGCCACGGGCGTCCTTCGAGACTTCCTTGACGGTGTAGGTCAGCTCATGTGCCTTCTGGAACGGTGTCGCCTTCTTCTTGCTCGCCATTCTGATGTTGAGGTGCTCGGAGCTCCACCACAAATGTCATTAGTTTTGAGACGGTTACGGACTTAACTTTGAGATTTCTGTATCTAATTTTAGAAATCTCAAAACTTATGAGGCCTGGACTATGGTCTCAAAAATTGTCACCATTAAAGTTAAATCTTTTGCAGGATCCTCGTCACTCATGCTAATCCTCTTTTGGGATTATTGCCCACCCATGCTACATCCAAAAAAATGATTAAAATTTTTTTAGTAAGGCCTCAAGTGTGAGGCATTCTGGAAATTAGAGGCCTCAGACATGGTACCTTCTAGTAGCTGAGTTTGGCCCGCAAATAGGTACTCACTCTCTTAGGCCTACTTTACACTAGGAGTCAGGGCCAATGTTCAACTCAAATCCAGCATTCCTACTGGTGCAAAAAGTTGAAATCAGCCCCAAGAGCTTTATACTAGGAGTCAAGGCTAAAATAGAAAAAAGCTTTTCAACCTGCCCCAAGTACCAATAAATGCTGAACTTTATGACCTTGTATTGGCCCCAAGGCTGAAAAAAAGGATACTATCAAATTTGGGAGGCCAATTTGACAAAATCCCTTAAGCTATTATACTCTGTAATGAATCTAAACACAATATCCTTGCCTATGAAGAAGGCAAGGCCAAGAAATCAATATTATATCAACTCAGAAATCACAAATGAAAGGATCCAACAAAACCAAAGCAAGAATCTTCTGAATTTTTCATGTTGCGCTACACTTGGAAGACCATAAGCCTTGATCCATATTTTCCAATTCTATGGCATTGTGATACTCATATCAAGGCATCCAAAGCATCAAACTCTAAGCAAGATGGCAAGTGACTTTTTATGGTATTTTGTTTCGAGAATTTTTTTCCACAAAATGCACTACTAGGAGAACCCACAATACATTATGCACTTGGAGAAATTTCATTGTGTATTTGGAGGGTACTTTACATGCATGAATAATGCCTCCTCAAAAAGAGAGGTACCTCACACCTGCATGAGGCTGCTTACACATACTCAGCTGGTTGCTTACGCCTACCAAGTTGGTGTAAACAACCTCTTGTACCTCAGTTTTATGCCCATGGGTGAAGGACACCCTTGAAATGTGGGGCTGACTCTGCTACCGCCTCATCCTAAGAGCATCTCCAGCGTGTTTGCGTATTTGTGCATGTATCGTTACTTTCATGTCCAAGATAGTCATAAATATTTTCCCTCCCCACAGATTCCAACAAAACAAGCTCAGAATATAAAAGTGAGAGACTATTATAGTCTATTGGAGTCTCACCACTTGGACTAATCATTATGATTGACCAATCAAAAACAGTCATTTTTAGGGCATTGTTTTCCCCATCCACTACCCAGGGCATACTTAGTGCGAAAAGTAGTTTCACATCATTTAACTGCTCCAATATAAGGTACAAGAGCTTTTTTTACTATTGGTGGAGATGGTGTAAATCCCCCCCCTGTTTTTTTTCTTTCAGGAATGCCCCTCATGGTCCACCAAAGGGTGTGTGCAAAGCTAGATATTCCTTGGCTCTTACTACGTCGGGATATTAGAAAATTACATCTCAATTCAGATCCAGGAGATTGGAAAAAAAGAATGAAGACAAGTTGTACATTTTGCAAGTTGTTGGTCATAAAAGATGTCATTTTAGAGAATCCAATTTTAAGATACAAAACTTTGGGCTCCAAACTATTGTGCACTACTAGTAACCACCAACTTTCAAAAGGTAGAATATATAATTGGGAACTACCATGCCATTGGTGTTAAGAAGTTTCCATGCAGTGTTTTGCTTTGCGGCGATTTGCAGATTTGACAAAAGAACAACATTGTTTCCATGTTTTCAAATTGGGCTTAGGCTAATACTCTGCATTCCTGGTATGGTGGATTGCTCTAGTGGTACATGATGAATGGAAAGGTGTATTCTTGTTGGCCATGATGTTACTAAAAGTTAGCATTCACATAAAATATATATTTTATTATAGATTACTAGCACTAAATGTAATCAACATAGTCACAAATGCTAAGAGAATGCACATAACAGGTTATGTACCTTCTATACGGGGATTTGCACCAGTCTTGCACCTTTGTTACAACTCAATCCATATTGCAAAAGGCACATAAGAAGTCAATACACAATATTTTGTTAGGATGATGCTAATAGGTGTAATATTGGGGTTATGGCATGAGGACTTTGGAAAAGGAAAGATGTATCAATTGTTTTTTTTTAATTTTTATAAATGTAATTGCATTTGTGGCATCCCATATCTGAATTGTTCCAATTCAATCTCAAATGCTATAAATTGGTGGTGTATGTTATGGTGAAAATAATCACATGATGAATTATTTGTTTGTTGCATGACATCTACATATTTGCATGATAGTTTTTCAACATTTGTTGATTTTAAAATTAACTATATGATGTCATGAGGTAATGTTTTTGTCACTAATTTATTTGAATTATATGTATCGTACAATATGAATCAAGTGTGAAAATGTGCATTTTGAGTAAGATTCAATGATTATTCTTGATGAAAATGTGTTGAAGGGATTTTCTTACAACTATAGTTATTATTCTTATGATCACATAAGTTTATTGTTTATGTCCTATGGTAAGATGTAAGATTTGCATAAACATTCTTAGGTGTTGGTTACATAGCCATTTGTTTGGATCAAGTAGTATATTTTGGTCTTCTTTTGTCAGCTAAAGTTCTTCGTCTTAGTAATGGATGATGTCATAATTATTGGAGGCATCATTTGAATAACCATATGTTTCAAAAAAATGAACAATTTGTTATTACACAACTCATCACATATCTATTTTTTGGTTTGATTAACATCTGTTGTAAAGATGGGTGTTTTCATTTTCAATGAGATTTTTTTTTTTTGAATTTAACATTGCATATGTTTTGAATAGAATTATCCTATAAAATTACAAATTTGTTCAGGGAATGTAAACATGATAATGTTACGTCTATGTTGTGCATGTTAAATGGTACATTATTAGGTAGGTACAATAGTTAGCTTAGGTATATGTTGAACTGCTCAAATGTTTATGCTTGAGCTTTGAAATTGGTTAAAGGAAAAGCTTGGGCAAGTGGTAGTTGATATTTATTGTGTCATAATTTTAGTCTTGGGCTCGCGACCAAAGTAAGGGCTTGCAAAGGTGCGAACCAAGAAAGAGTCTGGGAATCACATTTCATGCTCATGGGAGTGCAAGAGAATGTGAGGGAATGAACCTCCACACTCCCAAATGAACTCTCACTTTGGGGGTTGAAGTCCCAATGGATTCCCAAATTTTCAAAGGACAATTGTAGGGATCAAAACTCATTGGATAAGTTCATTATATCATTGGAAAGCTCTTGGAACTTAAATGTTTAAAATGGGGTCATGCAACTTTGCTTTAAACCTCATTTCAATCGAAGGTCTACACACAAAGTTATGGGCCTCCAAAATTGCAAAAGTCCCAATTTTGGGAATTTTGGGACTTTCATTTGGGACAAAAATGACATTTGAGTGCTTGTCCTATGGCCAAGCACAAAGTATACTATAAGGGGGAAGGTGGTGACTTCCCCCAAGTTTAAATTGTGGTGAATCTTGTGAGTCTGTGTTTGCTCGTGGCTCATCCGTGCACCAAAAATGTTCCAATTATGCACTAATCAACTTGTTGTTTGGTTTGTGTAGGTCCATGTGAGTAATTGAATTACTTGTCACTTTTCTTAGTCCCCATCCCGAAGCTCTAACATGCCCTTTTACCCCAAAGTGCTACGAGCTAGGGGACGTGCCCCAATTTTTTGTTCTTCCGCTCTTTTCACATTTAGACTTGTAATTGAGTCTATCAAGGAGTCTTGGGGTGCATCATATTGATTTTGGAGGTGTTTGATTTTCATATGAAATGATGAAATTCAAAGTTTATGAATATGGGTACATTTCGTATCACATTTTGGATAAACTTTCAAGAGTTATGTCTTCCAATGATTTCATTCAAAGCAATTAAATTGTTAATAGGCAAATGAATTAACTCATCATGTTGAATTCATTCAAATTAATTAAATTCCAATGATGAGTAATCAAAATTGGTATATGGGGGATTTTTGGAATCCTTCATATGGTCATTCATGAACCATTCCAAAGACAATTTCAAAAATAATTACATCATTTTCAAGCCTAATTACTTCATTTTTAAAAAAAAAAGTATCTTCCACCTTTCCTAATAACTACTTTCATTTTATAACTATCTCACTCATTTTTCCTATCCACCAACATGGATATATATAAAAATAATAACATGTGTTTTTTCATGTCCATGAAATATATATTAATTTAAATTAAATTTGGCATTGACATAAATATATGAAAACATAAGAAAAATGAAAATAATCAATTGTTAGTGGTAGTGTGTAGTAGCACAAAGCTTTAATTGTTAATAGGTGAGTCCATTAATTTATCATGTGAATCCAATGTGAATTTGTTAATGAAATGTTTTGGACATAACCAATCATTTCATTGACAATTTTTATTTTTGGATATATGTTTTTGATGACAATGATTTTCATTACTTTATAGATGTTTAGAAACAATGTTACATTCTAAGTTTTATTTGTTGATTATTTTTGCCTTATTATGTATTGAATGTCATTACATATCAAGTTTTTAATACATTTTTAAGTAATTAAAATTGTATAAAAAAATTCTTTTAATGTTTTTGAGTTCATTTTTATCATGTGATGGTTGATGGCATTATGTAATATATTTTGAAAAACTATGAAGGTTGTTGTCCTCCATGGATTTTTTGAATATTTTTATTTTCAAATTCAAGAGAAGTTGTGTTTTGAGTAATTCAAAATCTGAAATGATTTTTTTTTCAATTATAAATTTTTTAAAAACATGTGCATATTGAACAACTTTGTTTTGTTAATATGATGTTATCATGGTGAATGTAATTCTTTCAAAATCTTTTTCTTATGATTTGTTTTTGAGTTAATTTGGCCAATGAAAAGGTTGGTTGGATGTTTGTTGATCACAATGATGTATCAAGAATGGGTGAAAATTGAAGAAAATCCTCCATGAACATTATATTTACCTCACAAAATGGTAAGATGTTAAATTTCATTTTTTGTAATTTCAAAAGCAGTGTAACAAACATGTTTGAACAATTGTTGAGATTTCATCAACAATCATGAATCCAATATTGGGCTAGATGCTTAATACTAGGTTTGATTTGTTTACAATAACATGTTTGTTGATGGACAATTGTTCCACCTATTATTAATGTTGCTTTTATGGTGTATATTGCAATGTGAAGCTTTCATTCATTTTATTTTCCTAAAATATTATTTGATGGCTTTGATGATTTACATTTTTTCTATTCATACAACATTTTGTACATATTGTAATGTTTTTTAATGGAATTCATTTGTATGAATGTTTCAAATTATGAAATTTTTTGTGATTTATTATATATATATGAATTTTTCAATGGATGTGGATAAATAAGCATCTTTATACATATATGTTAAATATTGTTGATATTAATATATGAATCTTTTGGTTCATGTTTGCATATGGTCAGGTGATTCATTACTTGTTTGTTTTTGTAAATGATTTAAAATATTATTCCATTTTTTCATGTCATTTTGAGATTTAATTATGGTATATATGTCATCCATTTTTGTCATTATTCATATGATTGTGAACTTTTCATCAATTCCAAGTTCTTTGTTGCGTCTTGGTGACATATAAATTAGTGCACTTGTGTTACATAATAAATATTTTATTTCCACTTATTCAAGTGTATTGTAATTTCTTGGATGTCTTCATGGATCGTGTTTTCAAGGTTTTCAATATAAAAAAGATTGCAAGTTATAGATTTTGTTTTTTCTTTTTTTTAAGCTCACCTTCATTTGAAACTACCAATAATTTATCTACATCTTTGGATAATTTTCATTTGTGTAAAATGTTGGCATCTTTAATTAACATTTTTGTCAAGTTTCAGAACATCAAATATGATTTCTTCAATGTGGTCTCCCAAGACATAAAAAGTTTCTTTTTTTATGTCAGATATAGTTTGCCATGGAAAAAACAAAATTGAAATTCATCAAGCATAATTTTCAAGGTGGTTTTTTTTTGTGATGGAATTGCATAACTTTGAAAGGTTGATATTTTAGGTATTTTATATTCATAGAGACCACGCGTATTAGAGTGAAGGTGATTTTGGTGAAAATGATGACAGCGAATATTGTTAATTTTATTTGGTTTGTTGAAAAAATTCATATAGAGAAAAAGATTCAAATATTTTGGGCCTTTATTAACAGTCAATTCCAAAATTGTGTACCATGTATTGTGAATTATCTAAATGCTTGTCAACTGTAAATATTTCAAAAGAGTCATTTGTGATATTATCATTTTGATCTTGGTTGCTTTTCTTAATTTCCTACTCATGTACAAAAGTAGGTAAGTGAAATCATAATTAAATTGCATAGTGTGATTTGCATTAATTAGGTGGAGGTTGCCTCCAAAGTTCAAGGATTTGTTTTTGTTGCAATGAGCCAATTTGCTCGGAGGATTACCAAAAGAAAACCAACTCTATGCAGTCCTCTCCCTTTGGCCCATTATAAAGGTGAAAAGAGTTAAAAGCTTGAAGGTGAGTCCAGCTTACAACACCCAGTTCCAATGATGATCCCAAGGGTCTGAAGCAGCAGCACATGGTTGGCAGCTGCAACCTACCTTCAGCTGCTGGTACTGTGAGTGGAGGAGCGTGCAGCCTATGAAGGTAGCTGTCCTAGAGCTCTGTTTGTCAAACTGTTTTCTATCCAATTTGGGAGTGATCTTGTGATTCACTCAGCAGAATTTTGCAAGTTTGTTTCTGAGCAATTTTGATTAGATTGCTGTACAACTCAGCCCTCTTGACAAGGAGCTGTCTATGCTTTTGTTGCTTACTGGGAAGTAAGAAGAAATCTAGCACATTTTTCAGGCATTTGTGTTGCTGCTCAGTGAACAGACTGATGAGAGGACCAGTAGTTTCTGAACCAGATACAGGTTTGTAGGTTGTTTCTTCAATCTTACAGTGTTCATACATTTGGCCTAACATTTCCCAAGGTTGGTCTTATTACAACAAATGTGGGCATAATGAATAGATAACATACAACTGGTGTTCTGAGTATTTGAAAATCTACTCGGTGTTACTTGACTGACTTGGGAGAAGAACCAGAAGATTCAACAGATTTCAGAACATCTTTGAACTGTTTGCCTCTTGGTGGTTCTTTGGGTATTGACAAGGTTGCTCTTGGGTGGTGGATCTTGCATGCCAGTGATGAAGCTTCACAAATGAATAAAGCCCAGTTACTGCAGTACTGAACCTGTGAAGCTCTGAAATGGGTATTGTGAAGTTCTTCAGCTGGGATTGCTGTGCATCAGCACCTCAGGTTCTTCCATTGTTTGATCTGTATATCCAGAGATGACCCAAACATTGATACTGTCCAGTATCCGAGCTTAATAAGCTTCACTGAATCTGTGAAACCATAAGGTACACTACATACCATCACAGGACTTGTAGAATCTTATGTTTAAACCTTACAAAACATATCACATCATGTTAGATTTGATTCCATTTCTTGATTTGAAATGAGGAACATCATGGAATGTGGAACATCATGCTGTGTGAACTTTGAAACCCAAATATGCATGTCACTTAATTATTAGATCCTGGCAAGCTATTTTTTCTCATGAGGTTTCCACGATTAAAGGCCAGAGTTTGGCAGGAACTGTCATTGAGTGTACCCTCTTTCTCACCAAAATTTAAGCACATATTTCTCCACAACAAACAGAAGACCAAAAAACCAGAACCTGATATGTCTAAAGAAGGCAATAAAACATTTTTTTTTTTGTAAATCAGTGGAATTATATTTTAAATTTGAAGTCTTCAATGCCATTCCATGACATTTTGCCCTTACTGGAGGGCGAAAAATTGTGGGACCACTCACATGTGAAAGGCAACTGTTTTTTCAAACTTTCAATGTGAAGAGCACATGTAGGATAAAAATTCCACTTAGTTTTATTGCATAAACAATATGGTCATAAATTGAGAAAAAGGCTCAATCCTCTACACGTGAGAATCTATACAGTCCTCCCTTTGGGTTGAGTAGGCCATGGTAGGATCCTTGGTGAAACTCTTGGTGAGCATCTTCTACACTTGAGGAATTTATAGCATTTGGAAATTGTTTCTCTTATATTCAGTTTTTCAGTTGGAACGTATACTTACAATATGTAGTTACTATGAAATTTCATAACACAAAAATATAGCTAATTAAGTAGATCAGGAGTTCTACATAGTAAATTGAAATTAGTCTATGGGTAGTCAATTTTGTTATGATGATGATTTGCTTAGTGATATGCAAAGGTTTTATATTAAAAGTTTGGTGGGTTCAAAACCTACTTTTGTGTAAAAAATCATACTCAAAAGAAAGAGTTTGATCCTAGCTCATAGTGAACGCTAGCAATATGCTTAACACATGCAAGAAACATTGTCTTCAAATTAGAATAGAAACAAAGTAATGAATAGGTGCATAACATGTAAGAATTTACCAAACAGTTTGGGCCAATCTTAAATAGCTAAAAAATGTTGTTTGATGAGCCCACCTATAATTAGGTAATTGGTTAAGTAAAGGCTAATCAAGCTTAAGATGTTTAGCTTGTCTTTTTGGATGATTAACCACATTGGGATTGAAACACAAACCCTACAAGAAGTAGCAGTAATGGGGAATCTTGGACATGGGCAAAAGCTTAATCCGGTAATATGGCATGAGTGAAGAAGGGTGATGTAGCTTGTAAAGCTCTTTCATCATGTGCAATTATGAAAAGTTTCAAATAAGAAGCCCTAGCTAAATTCATACCAATAGTCACAATAAGACAAGGGACAAGTGTTATTCAAAATGACTAAGTGTAAAAGGCATGTAAATGGTAAATTTGGTTGAAAATGAAAGTTGTTATTCAATTGGCAGAATGCTTTCAAAATCAATTTACTTGAATAAAATAAAGGATAGTGGAATTTTATGTGTAGAGATAAAATTCATAGATATACAAAAGAACACGAAAAGTGAAGGCAACTTTATGGGTTTTTACTCACATTAACACCAAAAGCAAAGGCAACTTTATGAGTTTTTATTGACATTGAAGTGCAAAACAAAATAATCAATACATAGAATTGAAGCAAGTAATTTCAGAAATTCATGCTAAAATATCTCCTTTAATGGAAAAAGTTCAAAGATATTTTTATTCAAATTCAAACGAGCAAATGCATCAGAGTGTGAAGGTGCAACACGCATCTGACTATGTACATAATAATGTACATCTTCTATTTACAAGTCATGTATGGATATTATCATGAAACTTTTACAAATATGATGAAATTTCGTCCATGTTTTATCAAAATCAAAATAAGATTGATATCAGACCACCTCTTGCAAAAACAAATTTTGAATTGTTCAAGAAATATAAACAACTTTTATAGTAAGGATTGGAATTCCACTAATTCTAATATCATTCCGCATGTTTTTAGTATTTCATGAATAAATAAAAGGGGAAAAACCCCATATTTCCTTTTTAACAAGGAGAAAGAAAGTACAAAAAAAAACCTTACTTAGATTTAGGCTTATAATAGAAAAAATGGTAATTTACAAAATAATGATATTTTTGCCATTTTACAATAAGAAGTTTAGGAACCATAAAAATATGCTAATATCAAAATTCATGTAATTAAAAAAAATATTTCGAAAGATTGAAAAACAAAGAATTATAGACCAAGATATGAAATAATGGGATTTATAAAAAAATCCTAAGAAAATACATATTTTATGTGAATCTTCTTCTTCCATTTTAGTAAAAATAATAATATTGTTTGGGCAAGTACCAAGATTACTTCAACTATTAATAGTTGAGCAACTAGACTACAAAACAAATATTTCGTCCTACCTCACTTAGACAGACACGTGTTAAGAATAATCCTAAAATGTGGGGTGTGAAGCTTGAAGGATAATGTAATGATGCTTCGGATTTTGTATTTAGTTAATGTTAGCTAGGGTAAAAAGATTGTTTTTTTTTTTCTATTACACATTTCCCCCAAATAAATGAACAATGCAAATGAACTAATACAAATGCCTTTCATTAAAAATAATCTAAAAAAAAAACTTAAAGATCTTCTAGATGGAATATCATATGTTAAGGATTTAAATGATTGGCATCCTAAGCCAATGGTTGAAAAGGTTATATCTTTTTTTGATTTTGATACCACCGTTTCCATTAGGCTTTTTTTAGGTTTTTTTGGGAGAAAAATGGTACATTGCATAAAACTTGGTAAACCCATATCAAGTTCTTTTCAAAAGATTCTAAATGCAAAATGACACAATCTGAGTAGAAGATTGCTCAAAAAGCAAAAGCCCTTTTGTAATATAATTAATGAAATATGGTCGATTTTTGGCAAACTTGAACATAGGTGACATGTATTATATTCTTTTTTAAATTTCAAAGAAAGAGAATAGAAACAATGATTGACATCATACAAATTAGAAACATATTATTGTCATTGTCTAAAGTTATTAAAAGAATATAGTGGTGGGTATAAATGTCAATAATACTAATAAAAGCTTAAATAAATTGATGGCTTTTCAGCTAGGGCTTTGAATATGAGCCATTTAATTATGAACTTTATTTTTCAAACCTTAGGGAAGAAAATTATTAATGAGTTGAAATGGATTATATACATAATCGTTTTTTTTCTTCATTAGGCCTTTAAAGACTAAAGTTTGATAAAACATGTATGGTTAGTATAAGATACAAATGGTACATGTGTTAAAAACAAATTGGGCAATAAAACCACCTTGCTCTTTTTTTTATGGTAGTTTTCTTCTACAACTTAGTTGAAACAAAAATTCTACTTTGAAAAATACACAATATATTTTTGAGTTGTTGTCATTGTTGACCTGTCAAGCCACTATGATGAAATAAAAGAATATATGGAGTTTTTTTTCAATATCTTGGGATTTTTTTGTATAATAATTTATTTTAATAACATAGGATGATGGATCATTATTATTAAATTTTTGAGTCTTTTTTGAGTCTTTTTCAACATGCCTTATATTCAAGTAAATGATGTCCAACCTTTCAAATTTAAGGCCTAGTAGAATAACACCAATAATAAGCCACTTGTGGAATTGTTTGAAGAGGCATTCTCCATTGTGCCAACACTTCCAAATCAAAGCTGAACTTTGATCTTTATCATTAGGAGCATAGTAGATTATGTACTTTCAAAACCACTTGGCACTAAACACCATTTTTGAAACAATGTATAGGAGAAGGGTAGGGCTTAGAGGCCCTTCATTGTTTTGAGGTGCCTAGGCATAAGGGCAATAACTTGATTGATGGACAAACAAAAAATAATCAAGGTTCAAGGGCTGAACCTTTATATGGCTTAGAAGGTATGCACTTCTACTATAGAAGATTTCTTCCATTTCATAAGGTACTGGAACCTTTCACTGAATTCTTGTGCTTGACAAATGGTCATAAATGAATACACTACAAAAGTTAGGGTAGGTTTTTATAATGACAAATAGTAAACTAGATTATTTATTGGCTACCCACTAAAGAATCTATGGATTTGCAAATTGCAGTAATGTTCATGAAGGGTAAAAAAATGTTCAACAAAAAAATTTCTTCATATGTGAACATTGTTCCCCTGTTTTTGTCATGGTAGTTTCTGCACATGGGTTTCTTAAAAAGTAGCGGCCTATGTAGGGCTTTCCAAATGAAACCTAGTCCACAAAATCAAAGATGATTGACAATTATGGACACATTATCTTCAAAATGAGTGGTTACTGATGTGCCACCTATTACTAATACAAATTTGATTGGTCATGTAATGGGCATTTTTAAATATAAATTAATTTGTAGAAAGTATGCACTTCTTCATGCTAATGATAAGTAAGAATTTTTTTTGGACTAAAATACAAAACTTGATCAAAACAAAACCAATTTTACAATTAACACTTGGGGTCCATCTTTGTGAATTTGGCTTAATTTTTGTGGGTAACTTATTGGGTCCAAATAAGAAGCCATGTGACGGTTTTTTTTAATTAATGGTTAAAGTTCCAAAATATAAAATAAGTGTTAACATTGATGGTACTTATGTTACTTTCAAACTTGGTGGTAACTACATGTTTAGTCAGTGTTAAGAAATCTAGATTTTGTCACCAATTTAAACCTAAAATGGTAACTAATGCAAAAATTTACGTGTCAACCATAAGATGTTTATGATAGTCAACAAAAACAATGTCCCAATTGAAGGAGAAACCAAATACCATTCTTTACAGTGATTTGTGGTTCAATATATGTTTTAATATGAATTAGGGCTGAAGTTGAACATAGAAGTTCCTTCTTGAAAAAATTGCTATGAATATTGAAGCAAATAGTCATTGAAAATAATCATGAACACCACCATATTTGGATATGTATTCATTTGTAGAAAAAAAAAGTTGAAGAATGTAACTAGAAAGATCTAGGTAGAGATTGGATGTTCGGGGTCTTTTAATCTTATAATGTGGGACGGTGATAAAAGTGTTTATCCTAGAATTTCAAAAAAGCTTGCCTCAACCAATTGCAGAAAATCCATCATCAACAAACTAACAAATTGCCAAAAAAAATAAACGATTCAATCCTAGAAGAGAAATGACCAAAAAACAATTTGAATGTAAGGGATTATCCATATGACACACTAGTCTTTACTTATAGTAGGAAAATGGACCAACTATGGATGGCATGTTAACAAGAAACCCAACACAAAATGGCAATTGCCAGCATTAGACCATTGGGGTAGTCAAATGTTGACAATTTAGCCACATAATGTATGACATGATGTGGAAACATATTTTTTGATTCATGATAAATTTCTAGTTGTTTTGCCATTTGTAAACGTTTTAAGATTGCTAGTCCCATATAAATAGTTCAATAAAAACTAAAAGATTTTGAAAAGGCCATTGAATGTAGAAATTAAATAATAACTATAAAAAACAATGTCCTTTGGGAGGTGATTAGCATTCTATTTCATTGAACGATTGGAGTTTAGATTCAATCTATGAGCACTTAGGTGGCAATCATAAAACCCATTTTTGAGTTGAATTGTTCATTTGCACGATGTTTTGATATCCATATCCAAAACATTCTTGTCAAATGCCACAAGACTTGGACTTGTATTTGTTAGTAGATAGCAAAAAGTTCAAGAGTATAAATGCAAAATTCCAGGTAAAGGTTGGGTACTTAGCTTATTTTAACCACTTGCAAGATTACAAGATACACGAAACAATGATAAAAATGTTTTGCCCAAGTTTTTGGAACAACTTGTGACAACCTCCAGGAGACAATCCATGGCCAACAAACTCAATGAATTGAAATTATAAAACACGATTTCAACGGCATTCACAACTTGCTTGGATTTTAAGTCGACTCCAAAATAAGCGAATCACTCCTATTACGAAATGGCCAAGCAACAATTTTGACATTCATTACAAGAAATCATGGTTTTTTTTATTAGAAAAATTAATAAAAAAACCCCCATTGTGTCTTTTTGCCCTTTCGTCCTACTTGAACAAAGTGCCCATTTTGGACAAGTCAATTTCGACACAGTCACTTTTGACTAATGTTGTTTTGACAAAAAGGTCATGGGACATTTTGACTAGTCAATATGACCAATTGTTAATTCGACCACTAGTCAAGTTGGCCATAATTATTTATGGCAATATTTGTGGCATGTATTGTAAGCACATTACATCGTGAATAACAATGTGGCAATATTTAATGTCATCTTCCATCAACACTTTCGTCCATTTAGGAATGCCACATGTCATCAATCTATTGCATCTCACATGAATATGTGTCATAATTAAAATGCATTTAAATTTGCCATGTGTCATCACATGGTGGCATCTATAGTGTCAATGTGTCATTAATGTGTAGCATCTCATGTTGCCATGTGTCATTAATACATATCATCTCTTAGTGACATGTGTCATCATCTGTGTTATCCATGAAGGTTGATTGGCAATGTTATATCATGAAAAAGTAGTGGTTAATTTGATTAATTATAGTTGAATAGATACATGGCCTAATTGACTGTAATTGGTCATCTATGTGCATTTTGAAAGAAACCCAAGTCATTTTTGACCATTTTAGGTGTACACATACACATTGTTTTTCAAACCAACCTTAGAGCCAATTACCATAAAACTTCCAATCATTTTTACCTTTTTCTCACTACTAAGACTAACCACTACATTGGTTTTATTGACCAATTTAAAGATTCCCATGAAAATGGTACAATTGACCTTGATTGGTTCTCAAACACATAGATGTGCATACATCATATGTGATGCACTCCCAAGCTCCTTGATAGACTCAAATGGGAGTCCAATGTGAACACAACGAAAGGATGAGGAGTTGGGTTACATTCTTTAGCTTGCAACATTTTGGGGGTAGAGGGGCATGTTAGAGTTCCGGGATAAGGACTAGGAAGAGTGACAAGCAAGTTAATTATTCACATGGACTTGCACAAACCAAACAATAAGTTGGTTAATGCATAGTTGGAACATTTTTGGTGCATGGACAAGCCATGGGCAAATACAGACTCATAAGATTCACCATGGCCCAGACTTGGGGGGAGCCACCACCTTATAGTATTCTCTTTGCCTAGTCACGAAGCCGGCACCCAAATGTCATTTTGTCCCGGGACTCCCAAGTTGGGAGTCCTGAAATTCTCAAAATTGGGATTCCCGTGATTGTTAGGGCCCATAACTTAATGTGCAGACCTTCGATCAAAGTGAAGTCGAAAGAAAAGTTGTAAGCTTCGTTGAGAGCTTTCCAATGGTATGTCGCATGCCACCTGTACACAAGGAAATCAAGGCGATTCTTGATTTTTAGTGGTCGGGAGTCAAATTGTTAATTTGACCCCCAACTTTTCTTTTGGCCATAATTTATGTTTTGAGTACCCAAAGGGGTCATGTAAGACCATTTTAGACATTTACATTTCAAGAGCTTTCTAATGGTATAAGGAACTATTTAATCCAATGAGTTTTGACCCCTACAATTGCCCTTTGAAAATTTGGGAGTTCATTGGGAGTCCAATTCCCAAAGTGGGAGCTCACTTGGGAATGTGAGGGTTCATTCCCTCACACTTTCCTACACTCTTGAAAGCATGAAAAGTGACTCCCGGGCTTCACTTTAAGCCCAAACCTTTGTAACTCTTTGCTTTGGTCACGAGTCCAAGGTTAGGGTTGCAACAATATGAATATAAACAATATCAAAATAACCTCAAAATTTCCATATTGTAGATTATATCAAAATATAGTTCAACATGAAGGTTGAAATCATAGTTTCAAAATTGGTTTTCCATGCCACACACACCATGCCACTTGCATATACTACTTACATACACTAATACTCCTACACAAGAATGTCATACATTACTTACAATTCCTTATAGCCACACACTATTTGCATACACTATTTTAAAAACACTTGTACTAAGTCTTTTTCCCACTAGAAGACAATACCATTTCCCATGTTATTCACCTTTGTAGCATCTGGGTTTGGAAATGGCAATCTCACATACCCTTTCTTAATATTGATTATGGCTACTTTATAGTGCCTAGGTGCAATAATGTTCCCATGGAATGTCATCCTTGGCACACCACATATTTCTCCAATTGCACATGTTAATGTAGTAAAATGGTCAAACATGTTAACTTTTATACATGGTTTGACAGTATGCTACAAGCAAACCACATTCATCAAATAGTTATGGTTTGTTATGATGAATTACATTTAGCACAATACAAATAAATGAACTAGGACAAACCCATGGACAACTTGAATATAATTACAAACATGGAATATAATTTACTTGGCCTTTTGAAGATTGCAATCAACGAGTTGGGGATACATGAAAGGCCTCTTCTAAACTTTTATTACCTTGTAATATACCAATTCCAAATGTAGATTGGCAACCATTAGAATAAAATATGACAAATAGCCAACTTATAAATATGAATTAAATAAATTGCAAACATTTTATCACATGCCATATATCACATAACATTGGCAATTCTAGGATGATCATGGTAATAATTTAAGAGTCACATTTGCTTCAACATACTTCAATTTATGGCTAGGTGATACATGAATGACGTCCTCAAAACTTTTGTTTCCTTAAATTGATAATGGCAATGAGTTTAGATAACCAATTAATAATTAAATAAAACAAAATAAAAAAGAAAAAACATTGAAATCCCAAGTGCATGCTACAAACTATCAAGTGGCATTTCTAATTCAACCATTCAAGTGGACAATTAAATTCCAAATGACAAAACATTTGTCCCAAGAAAACTCACCCCTAACATGGTCTTTTTGTTGGGAGTTGTCAATTTGCACTTTCATGGGCATGGTTTGGTCTTCTTGACTTCCACAACATTCATCTCTACCTTATCCAAGCCACTAGCTACTTCAAGGTTATTCTCCTTGTGTGTGCTTATTGCAACTGGGTCAACTATAATAGCTAGATCATCATGGGCTTTTAGGGGTTCACCTGCAACCTACATAGCAGCATACATACACAACAAGGGTGCATGAAAATTTTCAAACATGCATGTATCCAATTTCACAAGAAGATTATCATGGCTATAACTGAATCTAATTACCCATAGATGAACTAATACTTCTTATAACCAAACAACAACTAGTATCACAACCCACAAGTACTTGTCCAGGAATAATAAGGGCCAAGGTTTCCTTTGGTGCATTGGCAACAATTTCAGAAATAGATTTGTCAAGGATAATAACAGTTTTAGGTTCTTACAAATTACAAATGTAATTAGTTCAAGTTGAATGTAAATGGAAAAAATTAATCATAATTATTTACCATCATCTGCTACTAAACCATTTTCCTACACTGTACATGAAAATCATAAAATGTAGAAAATAATAATAACCTTTGTTTATTTTATATGTTTGAGCACATGAAAACCAAAATGAGACAATTCATTTGAACACCATGGGAACTCCTTGTAGTTGGTTCTTTTCTGGTCATTGTTGTGGTCATGACATTGCATTCAAAACTTTTAACAAGATCACAAGGTTTCTTAGTTTGTATTGTTGGCACCATAGGAGGCTTTTCACTCTTTATGGTTTTTTTTTGCTGCAATTTGTGCACCCAAATTTTTGTGCATAGTAGCAACCACTTGTGCCATCATCCCTTCCAAGGCACTAAGCTTTTTTGCTAACTATTTGTTTCACTTAAACTTGGCTACATTGAGTTAGTCCTTGTTGCTTACTATTGGAGCTTGCTTACACAATAAATAAAAAATCACATGCACATACATTAATATCAAATGTACTTAGCGCAACTTCTAGTCTCTTTACAAACAAAAATAATAGTTCAACATTCAAGATTGTCAAAATTGTGGCAAACATTTTGAAAACAATTATGGATGGATTATTCTTACCATATTTAAAGAAGCAGAAGTCCTAGCATGTTGTTGGGGCTTTGGGAGCCCTTTCTTTTTCAAGAGATTTTCATTTAGTTTTGTTGGTGTAGGGGGTTGACCCAATTCATTCTTTTGGACATGTAAACATGCTTTACAAGCTTTGAACATGCGGTACATTTTATAATGTAATTGGATGTGTACAGAAATCATACAATAGCAAAATTGTACACTTACCAATCTCCCAACTATTCCCACCTCTCCACCATGGTCCAAATGACTTTGAGTCACCACAAGTTCCACATGGCACGATATTTTGCTATTTCACCTTTTTTGCTTCTGAAGCAGCAAGGCGTTTCATATTCTCCCAATGCTCATCACTACAATCCCCAAGCTTTATTGCATTGGCTTCAATGAAAATGTTTAAGGAATGTCATTTGTTCTTCAAGTACACATTCACTTGTGCCTTGAATTCATAGGAAGACAAATCATACCCAACATATTCCCAATTATCTTCCAACCTATTTTTCACTAGATTCATCAAAATGTGGGGTTGGGCATTGATATTGTCTATGTTAGGATCCAAAATACGACAATACCTAGATAACATGTTTATCCAAATGTTTTTATGGGTGGCTTTTGGTTTTCTAGCTGAATCACATGTGACAAAAAAAGGTTTCATCCCATTGGCCTTTCTTCAATGGCCATCTTGTGTGCCTTGTTCACTATTACCCTACAAACCTTGCATTATACAACTTCGCATTCTTTCTTGCTCAACCCAATAGTAAGCACATCCTCCCCACCTTCCACATCATCAAACACATGTACCTGGTCATTACTTGCCTAGGGAGGTGCGAATACTTCTACCACCATAGTTTGTCCAATTGGCATTGGATTTAGGCCAATTCCTTGTTGTCCAAGGTTGCCCACCTTTAATGACACCAATGTCTATAATGTTTGCATAGATTGCATTTGTTGCAAAGGGCTCCATTGACCCACATTGTTCATGCTTGGAAATCCATTCAAACCACCTTGCAAATTAAAACAAATGTTCCTGAAATTGCTAGGCATATTATTCATAATCATGCTAGGCAATTGGTTGGGCAATTGTGATGTCATGAAGTTTGGGCATCACATTCAAGTCATGTGCAAGCTGAGGGTTAATTGTGCCCACTAAACTTGGCATTATAATTGCTATAGCCATGGGTTCAAAATAACCTAGCTTGCTCAGTACTTTTGTTGTAACCAATTTGGACTTGCCAGTCATTAAATGAGGTTTGAAAGTTGGGCCAAGATCCCCATGGTCATTGTCATCACCAACAATAGATTCCTTGTCATCATCATGATTGTCTTCATAGTCATCAAGGGCCATGTTCCACATTTTGTCAACCTCATCCAACTTGCCCCCAATGTTTGTAAATTTTGCCATGGTTTTTGGAAGGGAACTATTTGCTTTTCATTTCCAAGGTTTGGGAAGTTCAATTATCTACAAAATTTAATACCACTCAAACCTCTGAATGCAACATGCCTAGAATTAGTTCAATTCAATTAAGTGACTACATCAACCAAGAAGTTAAATTTGCATACATTAATTAAGTGTTCGTGACTTATATGAACATTCCTAAAAATTTGGGACCAAATGAAAATGTCACAATCAATGAACAAGGGTGATGTTTCAAGCCTATATTTCTTACAAATTGAATTTAAAAGCTACATTAAACAACAACACTAGGTGAATAAACCTCCTTAACATAACATGTCTAAGAGCCTACATCCCACCATAGGGTGAAAGCACATTACAGTGGTCAAAAAATGTAGTCACAAATATTGTTTTTCAAAACTGTGTAACTTTCAACTTCCACCAAGCTAATATTGAAAGAGGTTTTCATAAATTATACTCAAAATAAAGTAGTTCAATATCCACATAATGAAATTGTCAAAGGAAATTACATTTTTTGATTAATATTAAATGATTAAAGAGTATATTTGTGAGAATTTATATGTTGTCACGATATACTACGAAGTGAAAATATATTCTAAAAATGATTCAAATAATTACAAAACTTAATGAAGTATTTAGTCAGATATATGAATAAATATTTCATATTTTCAATAAATAGTTTCCTTCATAAAATAATTTTTACATTTGTGTAACAATTTATTAGATTTCCTTACTAACTAGTACAGTAATTATTATAAAGTAATAAAATGATAAATAGAAATTATATTTCAGTAATTTATTATAATCCTTGTCTAATTAAAACTAAATAAATATTAATTTTAAATTTGAAACAAAAAGATTAAAACTATATATTAATAATTATTTATACTAATGGATTACTTATAATAATAATAATAAAATTAATAATTATTTTGATATTTAAAAAAAATAAGTACATAGATAGTAAAATATTAAAATTTAATAAAATTATTATTGGAAGTATTAACTTACTTTGGTTAATTATTTTGTTATTTTCATTTTTATTATTATGTCAATTTTTATAGCTTTTGTAAATTATGAATATATAATAGTAATTATGATTATAATTATAATTTTAGTAGGCATAATGGTTTTAATTTCAGTAATTATATTATTATTTTTCCTATCATATTAATATCATCATCATCATAATCATTGCGTAATAAAATAATATTATTATAAAATTTTAATCAAAGATAATATGAAATTATATATTTTTATTATATGTAATTATATATATAAGAAATGTCATTTGTAGTAATTTTAAGACGTATAGTAGCTTGGATAAACTTGTAATATGGGCACAATATATTTAGTAAATATCTTACATAAAATTTTAATATATATTCAAAATATACATTTATAAATCTTAATATACCCAATTATATTCCTTAAAATGCACAAAATACACCTTTTTATATTTATAGGGCTATAATTAAATTGATCACATTTGCAACTAATGGGACATAAATTATTATTCTTGGATGAAACCAAACTAAATGTTCACATGGAAGGATGAAAACCAAAATAGTTGCAAATGATTAATAGTTGCATGTAGTTAGAAACATAGTGGTTACATTTTAGCCAATTTCTATTAGTGGGACTTTTGACTCCTAGGAGTTTTGAATCTTGCCTTCCCAAATTTCATTCACCTTGGTGTGATAAGTGCAAAGGGGTGACACATAAACAAAAAGGGGTGAGAAGGAAATGACAACTTGCCCCAAACTTGAACCTTCCCCTTTCTACATTCTTTAATTGTTATTTTGTGCTCAATTTCCCTTGATGCCCTAAACCCATATCTACACAACAAAATAGAAAACATTTTTTTTGGACTTGGCTTTATTTAATTAAGGTTTATGGAATTCATTTTGGTCATTCTTCACAACATCATTTTGTGTTTTTCTTGTCCACACATGAACAAGGACAAGATCATGTGGCATCATGACAATAAAATTTTGATTGTTGAAAACTTTAAATGGGGTGTATGCTGGAGAACGCTTCAAGTTCTTGGGCCTACAATAATGATGCATGACTAGGTCTTCTAAATCAACAACTTCCATTGTGGATGGCTACATACACAATTTAAACATAATTAGACCTTCAATCACTTGAAGGCCAAGAGCCTTCCTCAAGAGTGGAACTTTGACGAGGCAACAATTTTGACAAATCCAATAAAATATCTTCCCAATATTCACATACGAAATCATCTTTATTGCATAAGGTGTGCTTCACTCAATGCTTTACTTCCATAATTCCACATATTTGGATAGTCCTAGAATGGTAAACTTTTCCTTCTCCACATACCTCAATGCATCATTGTCCCAAATTGGGTTATATGGAATAGTGTTTGGGACTCCAATAGGCAACTTTAGTGATCCATCAAAGGATTAGCTTTCCACAATTTGATTGGAGGTCCATCTATGAAACTTTAACACTATTTGTGAGTGAAATTTTGTATTACATCATAGGCCAACCAAATGAATCAACAAAAAATCTAAAAAATTGCATTCTAGTATGCCCTACCAAAGTTTTAGGGCCATCCTTTACGTAACTTATGACCCAAGTTCTAAAATTTCAACTCTTTTGAATCAACTACAAAATGAAGGGTCATTTTTGTGAAACCATGAAAACCTCCATCAAATTTACCAAAATGTAATTGTTTTTTTTTTTCAATTTATTTGACAAATACCCAAACTATTTATTAATATCCTCATGGGTATGACCCCCTGGGAGGTCACCCCTTGTATATTTTAGGAAGCATATGAGGCAAAAGGATATTTTTTAATATGCTATGAAATAATGGCATATTCTTAACATATTTTAGGTATATTTTCAAAATAAATTATTGGCATTATATTTACATTTAAATAAATTATTATTATTATTATTATTATTATTTTCAACAAGTTGCACCTTATATTTTTTTGCATGCTGTTTGGAAAATAGGGAAGTGATTTCCCTAAGATATGACCAATTAGAAGGAATTTTAATTTAACCTCCTCAAACATTTCCCTTGCAATCAACAATGATTGAAATGCTAACAAATATTGATTCTTCCATCAAGCCAAAAAAAAAGAATCTTTATAAAATGTGTAACAATCCACATAGAAACATAAATGACTTTTGATGTTAGGAAAAAATATTATGGATTTAAACCACCCTCCCAATATATTACATGAAATCTTTTACATGTCATTATTTGAGTTGTGTTCACATTGAAATTTTTGTTAAACATAGGTAAGTATGTGGTTAGTAAGTCACCTACATATTAACTTATACTAAATAAAAAACAAAGAACACAATAAACACTAAATACAACCTACACAATTGTTTCAAGCTCTCAAAATTTTGGCATTCACATTTGTACGTAAAATTTTAAACTTTCAATATTTTCAGCAAGAATTTTAAAAAAAAAGTTAACATTATAAAACTAGGACAATTATTGCTGAACCTGAAACAATATTATAATATATACATAAATGTACAAATGTTGCACTAATGTTATAAAGATAAATCATCTTATTAATAAGGTAGTTTGTTTCTTTCATTTTGTCACCTTGAGAGCTCCCAAATTAGAATGTCCCTTGTCGCATGTTTGAATATTATTGGAAAGCCCTTGATGAGTAGAGATGCATTGAAGTGGTTTCATAATGTTTAACTTCACATGTACACTGCAAGAGTTATTAAATATTATTTTTAAATTCAGAAATAAATCTAAAAAAATATGTCAAGGAAATTTGGGCATACTCATGGTTCCATTGGGAACCTTTCGATGAAGTGGGTTTTATGGAAGTGATTTTGTAATTTTTAGACCTACTTGGTGTATAAATTCTAAGACAAAATCAACACTTCTTCAAAATAGATGAATTTTGTGATTTAAAAATTAAAAAAAAGGTAGAATAATTGTTTTAACTTATATCCTCTAGATAAACTACATTGAAATTCCTTTTAAGATTCGAGTCAAACATATTAAAGATCATAAAATGAAGTTCCCAAAAGAATAAAATTTAAAATAATCATATATGAGGTGTTAAAAGAATTCCTTTATTGACCAAAAGTTAAAATATAGCTTTGGAAAAAAATGGCAAAACCCCCCCCCCCCCAACCCCACCCTCCCCAAAGGAGAAGAAAGAAAAACCACCCCCATTCCCTTCAATTTGTGGAACATAAAAAACAAATCTCTTTGTTAACCCTTGTTTATACAACACATGGGTTATAATTTTAGTTTAGTAAGGGGTGGTTTACAAGTTAAAACCATGGGGCCATGGTTTAAGGGCCTTATTCATCATGTAAACCCAATTTGGACCAAAGAACAAACCACATGATTTTTTTAATTATTATTTTTTAATAATTTTGTTTGGAAACGCGACTTCCCTAATTTTTAAATTTATTTAATATTTTTATTTAACCATGGAAGGGACATCCCATTTTTTTTTTGAAATTTTGATCTCACCCTTGTGATTGTGAATATTTTCCATAATCCATGGTTAAAATAAACTACATTGAGAAATTGAGCTATCAGCAAACAACTCTAACAAAAAAAACTTCAACACCTTGAAAAACATTTAAGAAATGATTAGAAGAAAGAGATTATCCCTTTTAATTATTGTGTTTAGGATTTAAGGAGTAGTAGTTTGGTGTGAAGGGGGGGGGGGGGGGGGGGCCACCAAAATTTCTTTCCAACTTTATGATTAGAAAAATAGATGATTTCTTTTTATTATTGTGCTTAAGATTTAAAAGATAATAATTTTGTGAAAGGTGAGGGAATGACCGAAAATTTCCTCTAGTTTTATTTTTCAAAAAATATATAAATAATAATAAAATATCATAGATGAATGATGAGGACTTTTTTGGAACCCATGGGCTTTCAATATTTTCAGCCTAGGTACCCATGACCTATTGTCAAAAAAATTTCCATTTTCAACTATTGCTTCAAGTTAAAATTTGGCTTGCAATTGGTGTGCAAGTCATTGGGTCAATTATTCACTATAATAATAATAATGAAAACCATGGGGATGCACAATAGACGAACATGATAGGAAGATGTTTTACCTATGTAATAGAAAACATAACAAATTAGAGTTTCAAGTAGTAAAAGAAGACAAAAGCAATGTGTAACAACAAATCATGAGAATAACACCGTGACACACTTGTAAAAACAAAACAATGCCATCAAAAGATGAGATCACCATGGCGATACAAAAAAAGAAAACACAATAAGAAGATTTTTACTTGTGTAATAGAAGAACATGACGAAATGAGAGTGAAATGAGATGCTAGAGTTTCAAGCCAAGGTGAAAACACACGAAGGGGAGTCAACCTGGGCACTTTCACAACATGTTCCAAAAGCATACACTTGTAAAATGTGTTGTATTTAATTTTGAATTTTAGTTTTTGTGTTTGGGATTTATATTTTAATTTTCAAAAAGTTAATGTTAGTTAATAATATTTGAATTAAAAAATAATAATGATGAGTATATGTATGATATATGCAACATAATAGAATTTATTTTAGATTGCACTAGTTTTTTTTGGTTTAAATTAGTCAACCAAAAAATATGTGAAATGCTTTGCAATGGAATAAAAAATGAGTATCAAAATAATGATGTTTAGTGTGATTGCTCCATTCCTTTGTTGTCTTGAGTCCCTAAACCCTAGCTATGATATTCAAATAGCCAATAATTATTTTTTAACAAATATGTATAAACCCACTATCCATATCCAAGAAAACATATTAACATTAAACATAAGATATGAATAGAAATATGTTAGGAATATTTATTAAATATCCATAGAGATCAATTAGCACTTGTAAAGTTTCATTGAATATGATTAATGGTGAATAATGAAAAAACATAATTTAAAATATGGATACATTGATATTTAGGTACTATCCATATTCATATCTGGATTAAAGGTATAACTGAACAATACTGGTGTAAACTGCCCCTAATATTTAATATTCAGAGGGTGTTGAATAGACTTGTGTGAAGGTGTGAAGAAAGAATATGTTATGAGTTAAGACCAAATGAAATTGCTGAATTTGGTGATCTGAACTTGTTTTGTTAGTTTTCTTGAGTGAAGTTAGAGTTCAATGTGTTAATAGCCATTTATAGACAGGGTTCTTGCACATTACCTAGTTGTGCACTTTGTTCATGTATGTACGAGGATAAAAAAACATTTTTCTTTGCTCTTCATGTATCCACACAAAAGTAAATGCAAAAGAATAGGAAGGAACTAAAAACAAGTAAGGAGTCATGATGTAATGAATCTGGCCTTTATGACAGGTTCAAATTAAAAACTTTCATTTGTGAATCTAGAAATTCTCATGTAAATGCATGCACTTCTACAAAACATGCTCATTCATCTTATGCACACATAGTACTCCAAATGTCAATCACACATTGAGTCATGTTTGAACAAAATTTTATGCTCAAATCGTGAACCAATGCATACCTAGCTCTCTTTCCCTAGGGCCCGAGCCAACAAATCTGCTTCATCCTCCCCCACCACCCGTTCCTGTGTGGACCCACTCCCCTTCATTTTAGATAATGAAGATGAGAAGGGGAAAAATAGAGATGATAATGGACATTACCTATTCACATTTGTGCTAGATCTTACATGCTGTTGGTAGTTCAACACTTTTTTTTAGGTTGACAAATTTTTGTAAAAATATTTTAGTTTATTTATTTATTTATTTTTGTATTTTAGGTTGACATTTAATTGACAACATTCAGAAGAAACATAACATCTAATAAAACTGGGGACCACATCTTTTTTTAGTCCCTCATTTTTTCTCTTTTTCCTTTTGTTTGTTGTTGCACTTTTTTCTAATAAAGTTTGGCAAGTTTACATCCAAGAGAGAGAGAGAGGAAATGATTGGAAATCAAATAGGGGGCCATGTACATTGTGCTAAAAAGCTCAGAACCCAGAATTTTGATATCAACCACATCTAGAAAGAACATGATAATGAATTGATAACAGATTGAGGGTTGCAAGGCTTTCTTTCATCAGCACCACACTACCAAAGGATAAGCCATCTCCCCAAAAGACACACACACCTCTTTTGGGACAACACAGCCAACCATCATCCTTTAGCCAGACAACCCAACCAACCATTCCCTAGCGAGACAACAGGGCCACAGTTGGGCGGTTCTTTACTCTTATGAAGAAAGAAAGAAAGAACCTCTGGGGTTCCAGTTCCACACTTCAATTGAATTGAGAACCCAGTTCTTCTGGGCCCCATTCTTTCAAGAATTTTTTTGATTCTAGTTCTGGTTTTGAAAATCAGACTCAGTTCCGATCTGGTTCTCATTAACCTGGATCACAGTCCGATGATTAACTGTGGGTTAACCTCTATGTTAAACCTCAGTTCTAGTCACTTTTTTTGTTTTCAAAACACATTTTATTTCGGTTTCAGTTCCAATTTACACACAATAAATAGAACTGGGAACCCGGTTCTAGGTCTATGTTTTTAAATTAATAAAAACCCCACTTGTGGTTTTGGGTCTGGATTCCAGTTTGGTTCTTACTAACTGGAACTGGGTTTGGTTCTCACTAACTGGAACTGGGTTTGGTTCTCACTAACTAGAACTGATGATTCTTACTAACCGGAGCTGAGGGTTCTGATCCACCAAAGCAGGTACCCGGCCAAGACTGAACACAACCAACCATTCCCTAGGGAATGGTGGGACAACACACAACGCACACCATTTGTGGGCATTTGTTGAGAAAGAGAACTAACAAGGGGGGATGATGATGATGATGATGATGATAATGGAGGAGGAGGACTACAACAGAATTGCTGGTTGCAGGGATTTCATCAACACCACAATGTGAAGAATAGATAATCTTCCTCGTTGTAGTACTATCTTCTTCCTTCCCTCAACTTCTCTCCTCTTTCATTCTTACTTCTTGTGGTGGTGGTGGTGGTGGTAGTGTTGTGGTTCCCTGTGCCCCACCAAAGACCCGCACTCTGGATTCTTACCACAAAGGCTGCAGCAACAAACAAACAAACAATTCTTGGAAATCAGGTCTGACTTCTTCATCAATTCCTGTACTTATCTCTGTGTGTTTGTGTGTGTGTGTTGTGTGGGTTTTGGGTTTTGAGTTTTGATGAGTTGGTATGCAGCAATGTCTGTGTGGGTGGTGATCTAGAGCGAATTTCGCATTTTGTTGTTGGCTGGAAATGAGAGAGAGAGAGAGAGAGAGGCACAGAGAGCACAGAGCGAGAGAGAGACACACACAGAGCTAGAGAGTCTAGAGAGAGAGAGAGAGAGAGAGAGAGAGAGAGAGAGAGAGAGAGAGAGAGAGAGAGAGAGAGAGAGAGAGAGGGG
>Ga0116231_10004383_pt1 | contig 28605 bp, 26 predicted proteins | sample S1TSphgellanicum_2_FD_89695 | JGI IMG/M metagenome (GOLD analysis project Ga0116231, IMG submission 89695) | Host-associated microbial communities from peat moss isolated from Minnesota, USA - S1T2_Fd - Sphagnum magellanicum MG | ecosystem: Host-associated > Plants > Peat moss > Unclassified...
GACTTGTCTTAGGCGACTAAAAGGATTTTAGTTGCAAAATGTCTCTTGCGACTAAAATTTAGTCGCAAAGAGTAGTCGAAAATACATGTTTTTCTTCTAGTGCATCCGGCGGCCACCATGTGTTCTCCTTATCAACTTGGTGGTCGTTAGGTGTTCTCTTTCATCTACCTAGTGGTCACCAATTGTTTTCCTTATCAACCTAGTGGCCACCAAGTGTTCTCCCTCATTTACTTGGTGGTCGCTAGGTCGTGATATGTGTGTTTTAGTCCATGTTCTTATTGAATTCCCTAACAAAATTATCCTTCCATGTTTTGGATATCAACTTCATTCTTGTATATTTTGTGTTGGACTAACATCTCCTACTATAAGGATGGAGGCCTTCTGTGAGCCATGGATTATAGCTCAACAATTAGTTAAGCTTTAGTTCCGTAATTTTCCTTAGTACTAATGATTTGAATGCTTATAAGCCTCCAAGTAATGATTATTAATAGTTGAATCAGCCTTTGTGATATTTCCAGGCATATAATATTTCTTTATTTCAGTTGATGTAACGCTTAATCAGTTAAGCACCTAGTAAACCTTTTAAAGTACATTATCCCTTTTATGTTGGAGGGAAGGGAAAGGGGATGTAGAATTAGATGTGATTTATTGATATATAGGAAATACAAGCCCATAATTAACAATAGCATTTTGCCATGACAATGTTAAGTTAGTCTGTAGAAAAATCTTCAAGCACTAATGCTGTACTTGTAAGATTTTTAGGATGTAGTCCTAGTACATCTTTATTTAGTTTCACTTCTATTAGACTTCTAAATAGAATCAACTCAAACTTAAATATTAACATTTTCGCCTGAGTAGCCTCAGGTGAATTACAACTTTATAACCAACTTAAAGGATAGATCACAATTGCAAAAAATCTAGAATGTGACAAATGGTGCGAGCGAGGTATTCGGCTTGGTGCTCCATGAGAAGGGGGTTGATTGGCCCTCGTAGCCAATGATAATGGCCATCATCAGGAACCCACGTTCGAAAATGGAAACGGACATCATTGCCTTGACTTGAGCACAACCTCCATTTCAAATTTTGGTTCATTATGAACCAAATCTGGTGGGGGCCTTGAGTTGTGTTTCCGATTAGGCCTTGAGGCATTGTGGGTGACCATCTTCAAAAGAAAAACATGAAATGTGGGGTGAACTCTAAGATTTTCCGATAGTTCTAACTTGTAACTTGTAACTTTGAATGGGCTTGCATATGGGCCCAAGCACTTGTGACTCAAAACTTCTGTCAATGGGAAATTCTTAATGTTTAACCACACTTTATCCCCTTCTTGAAACTTCACCTCTCGTCGAGATTTGTCTGCAAAATCCTTGTATCGCTTGTGTGCCTTTTCCAAGTTGGCCTTTGCCACCTCCCACAGGCGTCACCTTTCTTCATCAAGTTGTGTGACCATTGGCACTTCCTCATTTGCATCACTCGGGGGTTCTCCATGTGCTGCCCAAGTCATGGGCATAATTGGTGACTTGCCCATCACCATTTGAAAGGGGGTGGATCCAGTTGCGAAATGTTCCGAGTTGTTGTAACAAAACTCGGTTAATTCCAAGTGGTCCACCCAATCTTGTTGATCCGCCACGACATAATTCCTCAGGAATTGTTGGATAACCAAGTTCACCCTTTCGATTTGTCCATCGGTTTGGGGGTGGAAGGAAGTGTTCATCTTGAGCTCTAACCCTATTCGCTTCCATAAGGCTCGCCAAAACTTGCCTGTGAACTTTGGGTTTCGATTCAAGATTATGTTCTTTGGGAGACCATGATGCTTGAAAACATGCGTGAAGAATAACCTACCCGTTTCTTGGGCTGTGGCCTCATCCTTGGTGGGAATGAAATGTGCCATCTTGTTAAATCGATCCACCACCACCATGATGGCATCAAAACCCCTTGATGGGGGCAAGTTTACCATGAAATCCATGGACACACTTTCCCACGGCCTTTCAGGAATTGGCAAAGGTTGTAACAAGCCCGCTTGCTTCTTGTTGAACATCCGATTTTGTTGGCATGTCAAGCAAATTTTCACATACTCTTTTGCATCGTCTTTCAAGTTGGGCCAATAGTAGGATTTCTTAAGGAATGTTGTGGTGCGCTTTACGCCACCATGGCCCACAAGCGGCCCATCATGACATTCCTTCAAAAGCACATCCCTCATCCTCCCTTCCGAAACATAGAGCCGATTTTGCTTGTACCACAATAGTCCATTTCGCAATTGGAAGTGTGACTTGGTTCCATTTTGAATTTTTTGCCTCATTTCCTTAGCAAATTCGTCCCGACGGCTTGCTAGTCAAACTTCCCTTTGAAATTCCGTTTCTCCCACATACACCACTTTAAGTTGGTGTTTTCGACTTAACGCATCGGGCACCACGTTTTCCTTCCCAGGCTTGTGTCGAATGTCTACATTGAACAAGGCCAATGTGTCTTGCCATCTCATTTGTTTTGAAGACAACTTGGGTTGAGTGGCAAAGTACTTCAAGGTCACATTGTCGGTCCACACCACCACATCTTTGAAGCCTATGTAATGGCCCTTAGTCTTGAGACAATGTATGACCACCCACATTTCCTTCTCATGTGTTAGCCACCTTCGTTCCGTTTCGCTCAACTTCTTGTTCTCAAATGTCACTAGTCTTCTTTCTTGCACTAAGACTCTTCCAATTGCAAAGTCGGAGACATCGGAGTGGATTTCAAAATCCTTGTCGAAATCGGGTAACTTCAACACTAGTGCTTTCACCAAAATGCCTTTCAAGGTTTCAAAGGCTTCGTTGCATGCTCCATCCCATTCGTAAGTTCTGGCGGACTTTTTAAAGAGGTTTGTTAAGGGTGCGACCATTTTCGCAAAGTTCTTAATGAACTTGCAATAATAGGAGGCCAATCCTAAAAAGGATCTCAAGGCAGGAACCGACTTAGGCAGTTCCCAATCCAAAATTGCCTTCACCTTGTGATCATCCATCTTCAAACCTTCTTGAATGATCCTATGTCCAAGGAAATCCACTTCTGTCACCCCGAATTTGCACTTCTCGAACTTGGCATACAACTTGTTTTCCCTCAATATTTGGAACACCTTCGGAAGGTGCTTCGCATGTTCCTCCAAGGAGCCACTACAGATCAAAATGTCATCTATGTAGACGACAACAAAGTCATCAAGCCATTCCCAGAAAATGTCATTCATGAGAGTGCAAAATGTGGCGGGTGTGTTGGTGAGCCCAAAAGGCATCATCAAGAATTCGTATGAGCCATACCTTGTGCGACAACCAGTCTTTTCGTCATCCCCTTCTGTAATTCAAATTTGGTAATACCCCAAACATAGGTCAATCCTACTAAACACTTTAGTTTCTGAAAGTCGGTCAAAGAGATCATCAATCCGAAGTAATGGGTATTGGTTTTTCATCGTCACCTTGTTGAGGGCTCTATAATCCACACACATCCTCAACATCCCATCCTACTTGTGAATAAAAAGGACGACTGCCCCATATGGTGATTTGCTAGGTTTAATGTATCCTTTCGTGAGGAGTTCTTCGAGTTGAACTTTAAGTTCTTTCAATTCCTCATGGCTCATCCGATATGAGGCCTTGGCGGGAGGTGTTGCTCCCGGTATCACTTCGATCACATGATCAACTCGTCTTCTCGGGGGCAAGTCCTTGGGCAACTCTTCGGGCATCACATCCGAGAACTCATCCAAGTTTCGTTTAATGCAATTCGGGGAAATCACCAAGTTGACGACTTCCTTGGGTTATACTCATCCAACACCTGCATCGCACACAACATGCCGTAACCTCCCATGCATTTTTTTTCCCAAGTTTTTCCTAACATAAAGTAGATGGTTAATCCACCCACACAAGGCACTTCATGTGCCTTCACCCGCATAATCCCGCTTTTGGATGGGATTCTAATTAATCTATTGTGCCCTTCTATGAGCACATTGTTTCGGGTAATGAATTCCATTCCCAAAATGCAATCCATTCCATCCAAGGTGGAAACCAGCAAGTCCACCTTTCCTCTTTAATTTCTTAGTTGAAGAGGCACTTCCTTTGCTTGTGACATAATGGGATGGGGAACCCCATCCGCGAAGTGCACCTTGATGGGTGCTTTGAACTCCTCCAATTGGAGCTCCATCCTTTTCAGCATTTTTTTAGATTATGAAGTTGTGAGAAGCCCCTATGTCCAAAAGACATAACACATCTTGTTTAACAATCTTCCCCTTCAAGAAGATGAGTCGATTGCATTTAGCTTGGGCTAGGTTGGCATTGAGGGTAATTACCTTAGAGCCTCCATTCCCTGTTTTGGACTTGGAATAATCTTTGGAATAATGCCCCACTTTGTTATAGTTGAAGCATGTTCCTTTAGGCTTCCCACTAACATTTCCCTTAGGGTCGTTCCTTTTGAAGGGAACCCCTTTCTTCACAAAATTTCCCTTAGGCTTGAATCCCGAACCTTGAAACTGTTTAGGTTTTTCCTTCCCTGGGCTTCCTTGCCTTCGGTTCCATTCTCCTTCATGGCGTGGCTTCTTATGAAGGAACTTGTTGTCCTTCTTGAACCCGGATTTTTCATCTCGTCTCACATTCAAAAAACCTTCCATTTTCATGATGGTTTCGAATAGTGAGGAGGGCCAGTTTTCCTCAAGCTTACATTTGACCCAAGTTGGAAGCCCCATCACAAATTGGCACACGCGATCTAGTTCATGCATGTGTCAGATCTCAACCATGAGTTCGGAATAAGCCCCCACATATTGTTGCAAGTTGTCATTTGTTGCATTCACAAGGTCACGGAGTTTGCAGCTCGAGATGTAGTCGGAATTCCTTGGAACAAATTCGGATTCAAAACGTTCCTTAAAGAATTCCCAAGTGTAACCATGGTTCTTCCCCTCCTCTTGTCTCACTGTCCTCCACCATGTAGCAGCATAACTTTTGACACACCCTCAACTCCTTGAAGGACTCAAATGTGAATCCAAGTAGAAAACAACGGAAGAGGGAGGAGTCGGGGCACGCTCCCTAGTTCACAACATTTTGAGGGGTAGAGGGGCGTGTTGGAGCTCCGGGATGGGACTAGGATGAATTGACAAGCTTCACTCATTCACACGAGCCTGCACACAACCCACACAAAGTGGTTAGTGCATCGTTGGAGCACCTTTGGTGCTAGGATGAGCCACATGCAACACGGACACACTAAACTCACCATGGCCTGGACTTGGGGGAAGCCACCACCTTCCCCTTTATAATATACTTTGTGACTGGCCACGGAGCCTACATCCAAATGGTTTTTTTCTCCCGAGATTCCCGAGTGGGAGTCCTGAAATTGCGCCATTTGGGACTCCCGCGACTTTGGAGCCACATAACTTTGTGAGTAGACCTCAGATTAAGATGTGGTCTAAAGCAAAGTTGTATCTCTCGTCAAGAGCTTTTCAACGGTATGTTGCACGCCCCCTGCAGCTAAGTAAATCAGGTCGATTCTTGACTTTTTTCTAATCGGCAATCAAACTGGCAATTTGACTCCCAACCTTTCTTTTGGCCATAACTTGTGTTTCAGATGTCCAAATGAACAATGCAAGCCCATTTTAAACATTTAAGTTTCAAGAGCTTTCCAATGATATAAAGAATGCCACAAGCCATTGAGTTTTGACCCCTGAAATCGCTCTCTGAAGTTTTGGGAGTCCACTAGAACTCTCCCAAAGTGGGAGTTGCCTTGAGAGTGTGAAGGTTCACTCCCTCATACTCCCTCACATTTTCTTACACTCCCGGGACTATGTGATGTGACTCCCAAGCTTCTTCTTCTTGGCCTGCACCCTTGCGACCTCTTTGCCTTGACTCCCGTGAGCCCAAGGTTAAAGTTGCGACAACTTTTCAAGTAGAACTGGGTAAGCCCCACGGCCGAATGCCGTCCAACCTTGGCGGCATGTAAATAATCTTCCATTTCGGCAAGCCAAACATCCACAACCTTTTTGGTCACGGTTACCATCGAAGTTCTCGGGTTTAGTCGGTTGAAATCTCGCATTCTTGGACGATCCTCCTTTGAGGGTCGCAATCAATTCATTGAAATCGAGCCTATTCATTTTGAGGAGGACTTCCAATTATTCCTGAGTGAGTGGGATTGAGCTCCGTTGCTCTTCTTCACTTTCGAGCTCATCTTGGCCCTCCCGGGTTCTTGGTTCCTCCTCCCCAATTGATCCCGGTGGGACTACTCAATTATTGACAGGTTCTTCCAACATGGTCTCTTGTGCTTGCTTATGGTTATTCTTGGGTGCCATCCAAAACTCCCAAGAAGTGAATCGAGCTCTACCGGAGCTCTGATACCAAGTGACGTGCTCCCAAGTTTCTAGTTAGACTCAAGATGGGTCTAAGTTACTCAAACAATGGAATTGTGAGGAACTTGGGGCATGGCACTAAAAGGGGTAGAGGGGTGTGTTGAAGCTCTGGGATGGGACTAGGACGAGTGACAAGCTTTAGTTACTTATTCGAACCTGCATCAAGCCAACCAACAAGTTGGTTAGTTCACTTTTTGTAGCACCTTTAGTGTTAAGACAAGCCACGGGTAATTCTGGACTCACAAGATTCACCACGGCCCGAACTCGAGGGAAGCCACCACCTTCCCCCATATAGTATTATGTACGTCTCTTTGCGGCACCCACATCCAAATGGCTTTTTGTCCTGGGAGTCTCGGAGGAGTCCCAAAACTATCCCAGTTGGATTCATGGGACTTTGCGAGGTCATAATTCTTTGCCTAGACCTTTGATTGGGATGAGGTCTAAAGCAAACTTGTATCTTTCCTTGAGAGCTTTTCAACAATGTATTGCACTCGACCTGCACGCACCAGGGTCGGGTTGATTCCCGACTTTTAGTGGTCGGGAGTCAAACTATCAATTTGACTCCTGACCTTTCTTTTTGCCATAACTTGTGTTGTAGATGTCCAAATGGCCCATGTGAGCCCATTTTCGACATCTACACTTCGATAGCTTTTCAATGATATAAATAACATTTCAATGCAAGGTGTTTTGGCCCCTACAATCGAACTTTGAAATTTTGGGAATCCCGAAGGACTCCCAAGTCCCAATTTTGGGAGTGTGAGTTTCATCCTCACACTCTCTCAAAGTAGGGTTACGATAGTTTATGTTCATCTCATAGTCATTATGTAGTTTTCAAGGCCATTGTTCAGTTTTTGAATTTCGTCTTATTCTTGGTTCAAGTAGTTTGAAGGAAGTTTGAGCGGGAATTTGGCGATATTGCAACTTCCTTTAAGTGACATCCTAAGTAAACCCTAAAACTATCCTTGTTTCAGTTATGTTTTTTATGTCTTTCATTTCATGTTTGTTTAGTTATTTGTTTTTATTTTATATTTTGTCTAATGTTTCTAGGTTTTGAAAATTTTCAATTATTCATTTCTGTTTGTAATGGATTCTGATCTTTGTTTGGAGATTGCATGAATACGTTTATTGTTTTAACCAATAGAAAATCATGATGTCAACCAAGTTCTCTTTTTATAGAGGCAAAGGATGTAGTTACATATGTGACTTTTGGTCTAAAAGGTTGGATGATTCCTCAATTTGTGATTGCTTTTAAAGTTGAATTTTAGTTTCAATAGCTCATATTCTAAATTCCTATATTGATGATGAGATCATTTTTGATACTAAATATATTTTTATGAAATCAATAAATTGATAATCTTTTTTTGTTCATGCATTTGATGTTTACTTTTGTTGTTTGTTCCTATGGGTGGAATTCATGTTCCATATTTCATAATAAGCAAAGTCTTCTCACTCAAGGCTACATGTTGAATGTACATGTCTTAGTACGTTTCCAACTAAGACTATTATACCCCTTGGTGGCCACCAAATGATTTTTTTTTTTAATAAATAACTTTTTTCAATTGCTTAGTGTCTTATAAACTTTTCTATTCAATGGTTCACTAACAATTTATGATATATAATACCTAAAGGTATTGTAAATTCTTTTGTTAATACTTTCCACAATTCAATGACAAAATTTAGTAGATATTTCAAATTTCGTTTTCTAGTTTTGCTAATGAATTGTTTACTTGATGATGTTATGTAATGTTTTAATTTTGCACCCTTCTTTTTATGGTTTTTCATTTCTTAATATCTAATGGCCACCATGTGTATCTATTGTCATGAATGTTAATTGTTCTCATGGTGAAAAAAAATTCTTATGCAAATTTATTGTTTCAAGATTTTGTTTAGTGCCCACCAGGTTGAAAATGTTATTTTATTTATCTTTAAACTTTCAAAGTTCATTTTTTTCATTTTTGGATTTTTCAAAGTCCAAAATTAATTAAATATGTGTTATTACTTTGGAAAAGGAGTGCATGTCTTTTTGCCCAAAAAAAACTTTTACATGCAAATGAATTTTTGAATGAAGTTTTTTGTAATTTGTTATAAAAAACATTAAAATTTTCCCCAATCCATCATTTTTTTTGTTAGTCAATATTGCATAAATATGAATTTTTGAAAGTGTGTAAATTCCTTATAGATTCAATATTTTGTTTTGAAAAATTAAAATTTCACATTCTTTAATTTTGTTATATCTTAAGCTATAACTTTTTCTTCACACATCATGTACATTATAACTCATTTTTATGTGCTGAAGGACTCTTGAAGCTCTGAAATTTTGAAGCAATTTTGAAACATTCTTTGAATTTTTAAAGTTTTCGAATTCGACATTTTTAAAAGTATGAGTGCTTTTGAGTGTGGTTAATATGTTCTTATTGTTTACATTTTTTCAATGAATTGATTTTTATTATATGAGTTCTTTTGAGAGTGCTTTACAAAATTGGTTCCGTTTAACGCAGTAGGTGCACATTTTGAAACATTCTAAATTAAAACCAAAATTCAAAATTGGATCAAATGAATAACTTGTCATGATTATTATGGTTTTAAATGTTAATAAAAAAAAAAGGTTTGATTTTGACTAATTATGTCTAACATCTTATGCCCTTTTTGGCTCCTAGTTATATGTTTTGTCCCTTAATTTCTGGATTTTAATTAATGCCATATAATTAATCAATTTTATGGAACTATAAATTTTATTATGTTTACACATAATATATTAAGTTTTACTCAAAATTATGCTAAAACTTTTATGTGAAAAAAATTATGTTTTTTCACATCTCAAACTTTTATTTAGTTTAAGAAATGATATTATACAACTTTTCTTATAATAAATCATAATTGTTCTAACAAAATGTAATTTAAATGTATGATATCAAATGGGTCACAAATTAATCCTATTACCTCTAACCTATTCAATAAATAAATTACATTCTCTACTTAATACAATAATTAATTTTTAAAAATCACATATATCAACATGATAAAATATTTATTACTTAGCCCACATACATATGACCTATTGCTATTTACTACCTATTACTTATCCTACTTATTACATGTTTAATAAATTAATTGCATAACCTACCTAATTAATTAACTAATTAAAAGACTATGACATAACAACTTGATAAAATATATACTATTTAACCACATACAGATTACCTATTACATAGCCCATTTTTGGGTGAATGCACAGTCAAGTGGCCCAAAAATGGCAAAAATTATAGTCCCTATGAGTCCATACAAGATTTTTTTAAATGATTCAAATGGACACGATTGTTACTTCAAAAAATGTTATTATTCTAAAATTTAAATAATATATGCTTAATCACCTACAAACCTTCCTAAATTTATGTGAAAATTTATATTTAATGTAATTGATGTTATTTTTTAAACTTGGAAGTCCTAAAAGGAAAACTTATAAAGTCCATATGAATAATGACCCATCTAAAACATTCCAAAACATATGCTTTTGGGACAAAGAAATTGAAAAACAAACAAAAATTGCAACTCATATGGACTTATGAAAACATGGTCAAATTTTAATCATTGAAAAGTCCTTAGTTACTGAATGCTTAAGGTTTTCAAAACAAAGATTCATGATATGAGTTTATCACTTTGTATTTCATCATATATTGAGTTCCAATGACAAATTTGGAATATGAGTCAATATAAAATTTTCCATTTTGTGATGGTCCAATTAGAGGATCAGTCCATATTTTTTGACTTTAGAAGTCCATTACTACTAGTAAATGAGTTTTTTATCAATAAATAAGCACATGGTTCTTTTCTCAATGAAATTGTTAATTTGAATCCAAATCCCAATTAGTAGATCTAAGGATATATTAATCACCATATGCATTTGAATAAAAAGTACCCAAGAAAAAAAATCGAAATGTCACAAAAGTGAGCCACTTGATTGTGCATCTACCCTTTTACCATTAATTACCGTGGGTTCTTTGAAATTTTCACAAATCCAGAAAACCTCAGTACAAATTATTGGTTAATTCATTGAAAAAAGTTAATGGAAAATAATTAAATCACTAAATCCAACAATTCCATGGGCCAAACTTTTCTTTTTTTCACATTTAATTACATGTGCATTTGTGACTAGGATTTATGGTTACAAATCAAGTTGGAAAAATGCCACGTGGTATCTAATGGCCCTTGAACCACCTTCCAAGTCTTATAAACAATTATATTTTCATCTATTTTGGGATGCCATTAAAAATGGATGATATAAGTGTATTTTTCATTTTCATCCAAGTTGACATTAGTCGCAAACATGAATTGCATGTGCAACTACAAACCACTTTGTAGTTGTTTAAGCAACTACCAATCATTTTTACCAAGTGCCATAAAAAATAGTCATATCTAAAATTGCACAAATGGTTGATTTGGATAGAAGTCATAAACACATGGGTTGGAATGGATAGGATTCCTTGTAGTGATTTTAAGCAAATACAACATTCACAAGAGTCACAAGCAAATTTTTATAAAGATCCATATGGATATGGTTTTAAATTTAAAGATTTCATTAATGTAATTTTTGACTACTGAACTTTTAATCACTTATGCAACTTCTTAAAACTAGGTCAAAATCCATATTGAAAAATGTTGTTATTAGATGGTATGGTGAAATCAATTTGAAAATCCTAAAAAAAAAAACCCATGAATTCCATAAGAATGAAACTCATTTAGATATTTCAATTATGTACCCATTGGGCATAAAAAATTTGACAAATGAAATAAAAAATCATTTCAAAAGGACTTTTGAAAATAACTTAAGCTCAATGCCAACCTTTCAAAAATTCATAACTACCATTTGGTTAATGTTTTAAAGAAGAAAATTTCAAATTTAACTTTATGATTTCTATCTTCAACCCATGTTTAATCATTATAAACAATTTGGAGTGGAATTCAATATGAATTCTTGAATTTCTTAACATTCCAATCAACTAATTAGTCCATATTTTAGCCTTCAATAGTCCACTATTGATAATGATTGCAATATTTTCAAAAATGATTATGCAAGTGTCTTCATAACCAAGTTGTTAGTTTAAATTGGGTCATTATTAATGTATTTAAAACTAAAGTATTCACCATATGGGTGAAAACACAATTAATTAGACACAAAAAGTTGTTATACTTCATGTAGTCACATTTTTACACATAAATGGAAAAAAGTAAAGTCAAAACATTTTTAATCATTATCAAACTATTAGCTGCTCAAGAGTGAGTTTATAATTTTTTTAATATAAAGTTTGAAAAACTTTAGTATAATAAAAGTAGGTGAAAAATATTTTTGAAACAAACTAACCATATGGTGTTCAAGAATACTTTTATGTTTGAAGCTTGAAAAATAATTACTTTTACTATATAAGTTGAAAGCACATAAGTACAATAGTACAATAAATCCAAGAAAGTAAAAATTGTCAAATATTTTTTTCTACTTGAGGCTTACTTTTGAAAAAATACATGCTCGCAAAGTAGAAAAAAATCTACTTGTAGTTTTGAAAAATCTACTTAAATGCATATTAAACAATTAATTTTTTGATATCATTGGCATAAAAATAATCAACATGTTCATATTAATCATTGGGATAAAGAATATTTTAAAATTCAATACACTAAAACATATTTTATGGCTATTTTCCATTTTACACAGATAAGGATCATGAAGTGTTTACATGATTGTGTTTTCACCCATATAAGCATTTAAACACAAAGCACCTTGCAAAAATTGCAAAAACTCCAAAAGTGAGCCACTATACCTTGCATTCACCCATATGTGTAATTTGTTAAAATCAAACCAACTTCTAATTCAAAAGCACTTAATTTTTTTTGTGAAGTGTATTTCTTTTATGTGTGAAGTTTATAATAAAAACTTGTGGGTTCAAACTAATAGGGTATTTGTTATGCATTACCATGTCAACATCTACAACCATTGTTGTCCACACACACAAAAACCAAATGACATAATACTACTTGACAAGGTGATGTATTTAGTTATGAGCACCAAAATGATATAAACAACAATATTAGGTTGTTAGAATTAGATGTTTGCAATATTATGGTGACAATTATTATTACATAAAACAAATGTGGTGCATTAGTTAAAAGCTTGAACCCTCAAAGTGGAAGTGAAAGGTTCAATTCTTCACACTTGTAGATTACTTAACCATATTAGCCTACTAAGGTGCCTAGCTTGGTTAGGTTACCTAGGTTCCTATCCTAGGTTCATTTTTTGCCTAGGTTGCCTAAGGTACTTCGTTTAAGCTATGGTAACTAGCCTATTAACCTAGGCCAAGCATGTGGAAGCATAACATTAAACTACATTTGTACATGTACAAACCATCCATACGATGGACTAAAACATTGAGCAACCATTGTATGGGGTGGTTGAGTGGAAAGTGCATGGACCTGTTCACATTCAACTTGTTTCTTAATGAAATCCATTATGCATAGGTCCTAAACCACTCTAGTGGTTTTTTTGGCATTCCATTGAAAACTGGGTGGAATGTGTACTAGTTTAGGACACAATTTGTAAATTTAAACATTAGGCTAACCTAATTTATCCTATTCAATTAGGACCTAATTGGGCAGTTACACTAAAACACCTGACATATTTGTTAAACACTGGTGCACTATATTTGCCTTCAACGGTTATCCAAACCTCCAACTTTAGTTCATACCTTTTGAAATAAGATTTTTGAAACACCTTGAACCAACTGATATTGAAAAAATCAAATACCCGCCCAACACTAATGCATATCTCCTTTTTGGCCACACTTTCCGAATCAATCCCTAAGCAAGGCATTGGACCTTCAAAGGGTGTGTACACAAGCTTTTAGGAATAGAATTTATTTGATTAACACTCAAGCAGCCAATTGCTTCCATTAGCAATAAAAATTGATATTTACATAGGTGAGTTGACTTTTTTTGCCATGTCTTTGCGAACCAAGCATGGGGCACCAAGGTTTTTACGAACCATTGGTTGTAACAAAACCTAACATTGCACTCTTGTTGTGGGACTTTCAAGTTAGACATTTCATTTTCTTTTTTCACTCCTTTATTTTAATGTTTTGATGTAATACAATTTGGTGGGTATTATGTGGTTTTACATCATTTTAGGTCCAATACCATATTTATTTGCAAATCTCACAATTTGAAGTATTTGTAATCATCAATAATGGGATTGTCAGCAAGAATCAAGCACATCTTCTTCCTTTGCCAATTTCCCAAATATGAAGCGGTTGTCAAAAACATTTACCCCCAAAATACTGGTATCAATATGGAGCCTCTTGCCTATGGCCAACCCAATAAACATTAGGGGTAAGAATGAAGTAGAGTGGAAACACTCTACAAACCATAGGGTGGACCTAAAGGATCATTCCAAGAAGTTTCATTTCCTACCCCTATTCCTCCTCCTGATGGCTACTCTAGTAATGGCAATGATGATGTTTCCTCCATCTTTCTCTCTGCAGTGTCTTTTAAGGAGTTTTGTGATGTAGCCAAAGTAAATTCATTTTGAACTGTGTGTGAGATATGTAAGGGCTGGACTTGGCAAGGGGAAGAACGAATAAGCGCCTGGAGGAGACCATATCATCATTCAAACTCTCATGTAAGATCCTCCACACAATCACTTCACAATGAAAGGGCCAACACATTCTTGCCTCTTGGTTGGGTATTACTTAAAACTTTCATACCAGGGTTATCAGGTCCTTTTTGAAACTTTCATACGAGCCGGGGTTCTGGTATTGGTTCAAAGACTGATTTTTGCCTGGGATGAGGCAGGTATAAATCTGGTATTGAATTTGGTATAAGGCTGGTATATACTTGGTATTGCCTCAAATCCCTACCAGGCTCATACCGGTATAAGACTCCTATCACCTCAGTTCATACCAGTCTGCTAGGGTCCTTGATACCAGTGTTGATACCAGGCACAAGCCTTATATATCAATCCAACACTCAAATATTTCAACACAGTTTTTGTCAATAAGACATAATGAGTTGATGATGTCACCAGTGGGCATTGTGTTTTGCAAACGTCTGCAGGGTGAGCCCCTCATAAAGCACTCTAAAAACTTTTTTAGTGTTAGGAGAGGCCACCTTATATCCATGAATAGACACCCTTATAAAGGTGCATTCACACCTAATGTTAAGTCAGTGTTAAGTGAAAATCTAGGTGGCATCTTAGGTGGCACCCAACGTTAAATGGGTGATTGTTTTAATATTAAGTGAATGTTAACTAAGCATAAAATCTTGGTGGTAAATAGGTTTAGGTTCTAAATGACTAGCTTGGTGTTAGGGGACTTAATACTAGAGTCCTTAACACCAAGTGTGAATGCACCTTAAGAATGGAGGCACCCTACACCACCCATTAGTAAGGTGAAAGGTACCTAGTTGTAGGTTTGAGGGCTAGTCGTAAGACACAAGCTGCATCTGCACCTAAAGATCAGGCTTAAGACCCAAGGTTCAGACATTGTTTGGTGATTATCTCCCTTGCATTTTAAACCTTTGGGCAATGGTTTAAAAGGATGATCTTCTAATAGCCTGGTTATTAGAATATCCATGAAAAGAGCGGTTATTAGAATGAGAGCCGAGGGTTTTTACCTTTTGCTAACTAGTAGGTCACTGATGAAATCCAGGTTGACGGTTATGGTTTGTAACTCATGACCTGATAGCCAATCAGTGCATTGAGATTCTCCTTAGGGATGGTTATGTTCTACACAAATCTGTGCTCTAGCTGTTCTGGAGGATTTTAGGTTTCTTGTTCATGGCAGAATTGGCACTGGTGGCTGATTCTGTGAATTCCTCCTACCTACTGTCAGCACTTTTAGGTCAATTCCTACCTACCTATTCCCTTTTGAGCATTGCTGATTGTGATATTTCCTACCAACCTATGGCATAAATGACAGAATTAGCCACCTGGACTGCCGATTCCAATATTTCCTCACTACCTATGCCTTTGATGGTAGAATCAGCCACCACTGCTGATTCCAATATTTCCTACATACCTATTGCATTAAATGGCAGAAATTGACCAGCATTGTTGATTCTGATATTTCCTATCCACCTCTGCCTTAAATGGCAGAATCAGCCACCACTGCTGATTCCAATATTTCCAACCCTGCCTAGGCCTCAAATTCTACCATTGCTGATTCTGATGTTGCATAACTATCTATTGTTTTAAGTTGCAAGATTTGGCCACCTCTGCTACCTGATATTTCCTACCTACCTATGCATTAAATTGCAGAATTGACCACCAGCGCTGATTCTGATATTTCCTACTTAGAGCTATACTACCACAGACTACCTACAAAGTGTTTTCAGATTGGAATGTCAGGAGAAGTCTAGGGCAGTTCTTTGAATTTTTTTTCAATAACCACCTGTTCTGGGTATGTGAAGAAATCAGAATCAAAGAACCACCATCTCCAGTTATTTCAAAAGCATCAAAGAACCACTAGGTTTTGTGATAGAACCGGCATGGTTATTTGACTTTTCCCCAAAAAATTGAGTACCAGGGTTATGTATCAGTAAACTGGGTAGTTGATTTTCTTGATAACCGTGAAAAAATATATATGAGAAAGGGGCATTTGATAATTGAGAACCTCGATCATCAACCCTGAGGACCGCCATGATACCCGGAGGGTTATGTGCCGTTTCTAATAACCGCCCCCCCCCCCAGTTTGGTCAGGAGGTAGCAGCGTCTGCCGCAATAGCGAGCTTTTTGCATGATTTTATCAAGTTCCATCATTTGCAAGTTTGCAAGCGATGGGGAGCACAACGACTTGAATGTAAAACAAATTTTTTTGGGGTTGATCTACTACAAAGTTCTCATGGAGTTGTTAAAATTACCAATGACATCATGAATAGATTCAAGGTCGAGCTCCCGTCGAGCTCAGAAGCTTGACAAGTTCCATCCAAAAACATCAGCATCAGGAGTCCATGACGCAACAAGTCTGCACAGGATCCGGTAAAAACAATACGCAAAATCTCTTTTTTTGTTTTTTTTGTTTCGTCCATGCAAATAGATCATTGCAGAGTTTTCGAGTCTTTATAGATATATGATTGTGTAAAGAAGCTGAGTAGCTGGATCTACTAGAGAAGATTCGAGGAACAAAACTGGACCACGCGGGTAGATAGATGATCATGGGTCCTAACCGTCAAAAGAGTCATGTGCTGCATCACATCCAGCAACACATGATCACTCGAAGCTGCATCCTGCGAGCAGCAAGTCTTGTGATCTCCTCAATACTTTCTTGTGCTCACTGCTCATGCTGCCCTGTGCAGCTTGCAGATGCAGTTAGACGTCGTTACATTTCTCTCAAGTACTTAGAAAAAAAGACAAAGACGAAGATTTAATGACAAGAAGAAGAAGAAGAAGAATGACCAGTCATGTCTTCCAGTAGATGGGTAGAGTGGGAATGATGATCAGTGTTGTGTTTGAACCGTATTGGGCAAGTGTGCTGCCCAGTGCCGAGCCGTAAAAAGACGTTGAGCAAGTGTACTAAGAATGATCTTGTTTCCGGGAGTAACCCTGAGAGATCGAAGCAGCCAGCTGAGAGTGGCAGTAAAGTTAGGCTAGATGTGGTGGTGATTGAAGTGCAGAACTCCAGCTGATTCTTATATCGCCTGCTGCAAGTTCACAAACTGCTGGCATCTGAACCCTTCAGGTAAGAAGCCTCTGAGTCATCTCCTCCCTGACCTGATCCTCCATCTCTGTGTCCCAGGGGTGAGGACACCCCAAGATCAGGTCCACCAGTTGCACCCCCTCCTGCATGATGAATTTCCCCGCGCAGGCCTAGCTGCTGGGTGGATTGATTGCCGTCTCTGGAGCCGCCGTCTGAGAATCCTGTGGACAACTGCGGGCCATTGTCAGCTCCCAGTTGCATGCCACCTCTATCGGCGCTCGACTGCAACATGTGGAGTCCGGCGCTCCCGCCGCCGGACATCAGAGCTTGTTGCGTGTAGAAGGACTGCTGCGAGGCTTGTTGGCTTTGTTGCAGATACTGAGGAATCGAGTTTCGTTGGGTCATGAATAGCTGTTGTTGTTGCTGCAGGTACTGCTGGGCTGGTTGAATGGCGGGTGCTGGAGCAGCAGCTGCCTGCTGCTGTATGCAATAATATGTACAAACAGTGCCATGAATCCCAATCAGCACTTTTGTCATCAATCTTGGAGAGATTACATAATCTGCATGCAAATGAAGGAATGATAACCTATGTGCAGCACTCAATTAGACGCTGGTCATGAAGATTGCACCTGTGGGTTGATTCCCTGTGGTTGCGCATCCGCTATGGCGGCCAGGTACATCAAATTCTGCTGCAACTTGGCTTGGTACCTGCAGCATCATGTTGCAGATCTCCATTCACATCTTAATCAGCTTCTAAACTTCTTGATCAAGTAAACAAGACCTTCTAAACAAGTACCAGTGTTCTAACTTCTCATGCCCCCGCCCCCCTACCCCAGCTGCTCTTACAACAAGGACGAAGACCTAACTAGTGTATCTTCCGTGGAGATTTAGTGGGCTCCTCGGTTTCTCGACGAAATCTGAGAATCTTGACATATAATGTTGATGTCAGATTGACAGTTGTATACGTAGACTTGGAAGCTTTCGCGCACGAGAGTCTAGTTTTCGTGAACGTGCTGTGCACTCGTACTGCATACGGAGTTGGTACTCACAATGCAATGAGAGAAAGGGTTGTGGGTTCAGAAGCGAGGCTTACATGGCGCACTCATTGAGCCGGCCCTGGTTCTGGTTGTCGAGAATGGCAAGAATGAGCTGCTTGTTCTCGTCCAAATACTGTTCAGACCCATAAATCATGATTCCCCCCCCGCACACACAACTGCCCCACGCTTTAGCCAACCAAAACAACAAGCTGATAATGCACTGTATGGAAACAGCTGCAGATGACCATACAACCGATGTTGCAGCTGATCATCTCCGCTTACTTACATTACAAACACTGACTAGTCGGAATGTCGTCACGGCTCATGCATGGTCAATCCACTCTTCAAAATCCTCGAGACTAGTTTCAGACCACCCCCAGTGCACCAGACCCAAAGGAAGGGATGCTCCAACACAGCTGAGCAGTGGGAGATCAAACTACTCACGAAGTTCTAGACATTGTGGTCAGTGAAACCCAGTTCCGAGGAACAAGAATTGCTCGTGCTCGGCTAACTCCTCCCGACTAATGACGATTTTGTGAAATAGAGCTCTACTGTACTAACAGCCTACCTGCAGCCCTGCTGCTACTGCTCGGCAATCTCCATAACCGATCACATTGCCTCAGAACTTACAAAGCTGTAGAGTTTGGTTTAAGCATATAAGGAGAAGACGGAATCTAACGCCGGAGCTCATCACAGCACTTCAGTATATTTTCTGTAATCTTCCAGTGATTGATCAGGACCAAAGTCATGAGGCATAGATTTTGCATGTCCTCTCGAGAGCGCGGAATTTTTGCGACCGGTCAAGGAGGAACGTTCTGTCGCCTTTGAGATCATGTTCTAGTCAATTTCTGACATCCTGCAAAGAACATGACAATTTGCAACCGACCAGCTGCATGCAGGTCGAACTTTAGAGTCTACTCACGTTGTTTGAGCTGCATGATCTTATACGGCAGGAGAGAAAGAGTACCTTCTGGATGACTTCCGTGGTGATGTTGGAACTTGCATAGGACGCCATTTGCTGCATCATGTGCCTCGTTAGAAACTAGCTCCTCAAGCGGCGCAGCTCACGCACGCGAAATCTGCAGTGTAAGCAGCTGTGCACCCTCTGTCACTTCCCAGCTCGACTGCAATGCCTTCACACAAACAATGCGCACTAAATTTTGACGACTTCGTGTACGCTGTAAGAGAAGAGGACGACGCGGGACCGGATGCGTCCGGCCAGATACATCCGAAATACATTGCAGCATTGTAGCAATCTAAGGAGTCCAGACGCAAGCTAAGGGACGACAACGTTGTGACTCGTAACGAGCGGGCGCAGGAAGGCATCAAGGATGCTGCAAGCTGTCCGAGCTGATGGGCTGCAGAAAGCCATGCAGCACTTGAGCCTCCATGAGCTTCGTGCGACATGCTGAATGTTGATGCAGTCGAACCTGCAAGCTGGACACGACGTCTAAAAGGAGCTTGAAGACAAAGTGTAAGTGCACTACGCATATTGCGAGTGCGACCGGAGCGGCTGCATGGACGCACGGACACTATTGCGAAGACCATCAACGAGGACCTATAGAGAAGAAAGGACATCATTGATGTACCAAGAGAGCTCTAGAACGTCTTTGCCGGCAGATGCCGAGTAACAGACATCGCATTGTACACGATCTCTTTCATGCCGGCGGCAACAGAGGAGCTGCTGCCGGAGAGGACTTCATCAAATCTGCATTCTAGACAGAACTAATTAGCTCATAATTCTAGAGAAGCAACTTGCAGGACTTGCGAATCGCGATTACCTGTCTGAACAGCGAGAGAAAGCTCTCGCAGCTATCCCGCTTAGCGAGACGGATATTGCCAAACCTCGTCGGTGATTTTGCTGCTCATGTATGAGCGTATTATGGCAAACTGAACTATGAGACTCGAGATTACTCTTTCAAGGTTTCCGTCAAAGCGCTGTGCGCGTACAGACAACGCTCAGGAACGTCGGCGACAGTACCGCGACGAACCAATCGTGATGCAACGCAACACTCAAGACTAAGGAAAACTTGCTGCGGAATTCTCATCAATGAAAACGTCACGAGCAAGAATCATGACTAATTCGGCGCTTCACAGCACCAGCTGCATTAACACACAACCGGAAACAACTTCGCATTAGTGTTTCGAGTTTCGACTTCCAATCACCTTTTCTCACCACAAAAAAAACGGCAACACATTTGCATCACAATGAACTTTGTACAATTTCCAAATCCATGGATATCAGCAAAAGCTGCATCAACAACGTTGTGCATCGGTATCAACTCCAATCCTCTAACCATTCAGAAAATCTTTTCCGGTAGACAGTAGAGTTGAGATATGAATACATATCGGATCGAGGAAAACAGAAGTCCCTCAAAAACAAAACGACAACAACAAAAATTATCGTGAATATCGTCGACCGGCGACGACGTTTCTGCAAAACTTGAATCGACAATCTGAGCATGTGCTGCTAGTGCAACAGCAAGCACGACGTCCTGCTGATTTTACTGCAGACGACGACGACGACGACGACGACGTTTTGCAAAACTTGCAGAATCGACACGATTATCGGCTACTGCAACAGCAAGCAAGACCTGGCGCAGCTGCTGCCGGCGACGACGACGGTTTTGCAAACCTTGAATCGAGCCGATTATCGGCTACTGCAACAGCAAGCACGACCTGGCGCTGCTGCTGCTGCCGGCTCCGGCTACGAGTGTAGCAGAGAGATGATGCAGATATGCAGTTTGAGGTCATTGTGATGAATCTACTGGCAAGAAAGAGAAAGAAAATTGAGAAGAAGCTAATCATGAGCGTTGGTCACGGCTAGAGAGCTGCTTCTTTCTCGTCCGTCCGGCGACTCTCTTGATCATGATTCATTCGGATGATACAGAATTTTTTTGTCGATCAAGAAAGAAAGCAAAGAAAATCAAAACAAGAAAGAAAGAAAGAAAGAACGAAAGTCGGGGTAAGTACTAACGAAGTACCTGGGAAGATGCAACGAGTCAGAAGAGTCGGAGTGGAAGAAGGTGCCGGAGGAAGCCCCCAAATTTTGTGGAAGTGTGTGTAGACACTTCTGTTGCAGCTCTGGTCCGGGCGCGAGAGATATGGCACTCCTGTTGCTGCTGCTGAGTCCTGCCTGCTGCTACTTGTGCTGCTGCTACCGCCGCCGCTGCCGACTTCTTCGTCTTTCGCGCAAAGACAACAACAGCAGCAGCGGCAGCAGCCGCCTGCGAACTGCTACACCTCGCTCACCACCCACCCTTCGCCACCACTAACTTAACCCTGGTGTAAAACCTCTGAACCGCAGTTCCCTGTCTTGTACGTCGAACTCTGTACTACGACTACTAAAATACGTTGTTATACGGCTTCTGCTACCTACGTACTTGTGTACGTACATGTTTCTGTTTACACATACCTCGTATATTATGTTCCAGTTAGTACCCAGACTCCAGATACGAGGGTTTTCGTTCTGGTACAGAATCCTCCTGTTAAGTAGGAGTACCACCATCATCACATTTTTGGATTTAGCAGTCCAACCAGTTCTGGTTCTCATTTAATTGAATCTAACTAGTGTGGTTTTGGGAACTTGGGAGCTCAAGGTTTTTTCTTCCTCAATTTAAAAATATTAATGTATTAAATTTCAATTTTCTATATTCAATTCTCTTTAGGCAATACGTACTTGAATTTACATCAGAAAAAATGAATTCCAGAATTTTTCCAAATGTTTAGGGTTTTAGGGTTGGGACACGAAACCCTAATTTTCTCCAAAACCAATGGTTGGGATAATGGTTTTTCTTTTTTTTTGTCTCTCTCTTCCCTTTCCTTTGGTGGCAAATTTTTGCCATTTGGTGACAGGGAAAAGGGGGCTGAGAACTGTCCAAAGGACTTTTTGAGAAAAGAAAGGCCCAAAGTTGCTAACATATTTTCTACATGTCGAAATTGCCATATTTAGAGCATAGGTTCTTCTTGTATGTCGCCATTCTATAGTGGGGTTTGAAAACATTTCTATTTTTGTCTTTGACCTCTAGCCAAATTTGGCTAAGTTCTCTTGTGGATGATTGCTAGGCCAACTACCTCACAAAATTGGGGGGGGAGGGGGGAGAAAGGAAAAAACACAGCCCCTGGTTGGGATCTGCTTTTTCATCAATTTTTGCATCTTTGTGACAAAAACAAAGATAGGGTGATAGCTACAAGGGCTTCAAAAAAAAAGGGCCAAACTCACCACATTATGAAGGAAATGTTTTTGAGATCTCCATATTTAGGCAATAGCTTCTAGCAAGTTTCTATTTTGGGGGGGATTTTTGCAATTTGGGGATCATTGTTTTCAGAAAACTTTAAAAAGTCTCTAAATTTATGATTTTTGAACATTTTTTCCAATTTTTAAATCATTAAATTAGCCACATTTACACCAGGGTTTTTTTTTTTTTTTCCCCCAATTTTGTGATGTAGCTGAAGTGGCAATCATCCAAAAACTTTTTCTTTTGGAAATCTGGTGAATTTGGGCCATTTTTTTCCATGGAAAAAATCCTTTGCATAAGTCAATATCATATTTTTCAGTTCGAAAATTGACGAAATTTTGCCAAAAAAAAAAGCACGGATCTAAACCTAGGCACTTCACAGGTTGCTACTTGTAGCAACACTTTTGTAAGAATGCTATAGGGCACCTAGGACAATTGTCATTTAAAACTAATTCATGTTGGGGATTGTCACTAGTGGTCCTTCTTGAGGAATTCCGAAAAAAATCCAAGAACGTCCAGTCTCGGTATAATAGTGCATCAAATATGTAACTGGGAATGAAATTTTCTTAAAAACGAAATAACTGGGATCCAAACTAAATTTTCCACCAATTTTGGTAGTACACTGAGTTTTCATCCTGTCTTTCCTTTTTCCTGATCGCCTCCAGTGATGCTACATATATTTTCACTGCTCCTACTTGTACAACTACTATAATTAGTCTCGGACCTTGTGCATTAAATGCTGAGTATCAGCATTTCATACTGAGATTTAATGAAATTTCCTTACTTTGCCCATCCCACTGAAAGAGAGGATAGGGAGTGCAAGCATGCCCAAAGACAGGGTGAAGACAGGGTGACTTTACGGATAACTCTATTACATATGAACTGTCAATCAATTGATGTGGTGCACATTATGATTTATAGGAAGTTTTTGAAGTGCTGTCATGTCACCAAAACAAAACATGATTCCCAACTTTTTTACTTTGCTCTCTGACTTATAGCCAAATTTGCTTAAATCCTCTTGTGGATATCAGCAACTCACCTACCTCACAAAATTATTTTCTATTTGAATTTCAAAAATTTAGCAAAATTAGTCAAATTTAGACTAAAATAAATCAATTTCAGAATTTTCCCAATTTATGGAGGAAGGTCAAAAGTTATCCTAATTTGTAGACAAAAACCAATAGAGCTAAATACAATTATAAAGAATGAATGAATCTAAATCTCCAAAAATTGCATGTTTGAAGGAAAAAATGGAGAATTCATGACAAAAATGTATTACGTTAGGTTTTTTATTATGTTAATGACAATAAAGATGTTGCAAGGAGGAGTTTTCAAATCATTACCTTTTTTATTAGAATCCTATCAATTCTCCTAATCCAAGACCTGAAGAAAGAAAAGATCTAATAACATATTACAAGACCTATGGAATAATAACTTTGAAAAAACATGTGAATGTAAACCATAGCATTATTGCTAAAACTTTTAAGGAAATGAATAGTCTAGTGTGAGGAACTAGGTGGAAAGGCAACAAATGAGGAAAAGGTTCAATGTGTTTGACATTGCAATATATAATTTTTTTGTGTAAAAGATCTTTTCAAAAAGGATGATATATAGTGAAAGAAACTTTTGAAAGGACCTTGAACTTTTGACAATGAAAACTCATTTCTTTATGCAATTTTGTGAAGAATGTATGGTTCAAGCATTTACCTTGCATTTATGACTTCAAATTGTGATTCCTTCAAGAAAATAACTTTTGCAAGAAATATTGTTCAACTTGGTGGAGAAAACAAAATAGCAATATGTTTTGCAAAATTTTTATATTGCAATTCTACAACTATGAGTTTTGATTGGTGAATGTTTAAAATAGCACATGATATATTTGCTCTCATTAGCAACTTCTTCTTGGGAACTAATTGACAACTAAACCATGTGATTATTGATTTGTTTAAAAGAATAGAAACTACTAGATAACATTGGCCAAAAAAATCTAATAAAATTGTTTAATCAATATTGATTGAGGAGAAAAATCATTACCCATGTTAAAAATGAAAGATCAAATATGAATGCAATGACAATTGCCTTGGAATCTATTGTGACTTGAAGCAGAGAAATTTTGGGCTTCATTTAAAAATTCATGATCCTTGTTTTGGCTATGTTTTCCTTAAAGCCTGTTAAATAGAACACCGAAAAAGTCTACAAAAATCTTGAGTATGTTTCAATTAAGTCTATATAATCATATTTGTAAAAATGTATAAGTTGGTCAAATAAATCGAAGAAAGGTGGATAGGAATGAACCAGACTTGTGATTATTTTGGTTTTTGTTTGAACAAATCAAACACTCCAACAAAAACAAAGTAGATTTTAATCTTTTACTTGAAAATATATTTGCAACTTCAATTTTCTTTGAATTGCACCAATTGAAAATACTAAAATTGAATGTTGGATTTTGATTATAGGTTTATTACCAAAATCGTTATGATTCAAAAAGATTTGTAGTTTTGGGGGGTTATTGTACATTTTTAAAATAGAAAAAATATTGTAAAAATTAGTGGGTGAGTGTCCCCTTCTCTTATAATGTGACACATTTTCAAATGATCGTGGATTTCCTTTCTTCTAATATGAACGTTAAAATTTTAAACTAATTCATAGCCAATAGTTATTCAATAATGCATTGCATTCCACCAACATTACTACATTGTGCTTGAAATTGAAAGAAAAGTTATAATCCCATCTACCCAAAAACAAGTAAACAAGATAAAATGATATGAGAATTTTACATTCTATGTTTTTGAAATGTTATCTTCATTTACATCTATTGACAAAATCCCAAAGGGGTTTTGTTGAACAAGGAGATTGTGACCTTAATGTTTTTGAATAAAGCACATTACAAATTTAGCACGCGACGAATTAATAATGAAAATTGTGCAAAATTTGTTCATTCATAGGTTTGTACATTTTACACACAAATACTATGCATTGAAAACACATTTGCCATATGGATAAATGTGTTGACAAATAAAATACAAACCTATGAATGAACAAATGTTACACAAATTTCGTATCTTCCAATAAATATGTGTGTCAAATGTATTTTCAATGCACAATATTAGTGCGTGAAATGTATAAATTATAAATGAATTAATGTTACACAATTTCAATTTTTAAGTCATGAGATGCTAAGTTTGTGATACATAACTAACACAAATGAATCAAAAACATTTAAGCTTGTCAATGTAAAGTTGTTGATTTTCAAATGATACCAAATGAATTATTAAAAATACAAAATGTCTTCTTCTATAGTGGCAAAACACAAATCTATATTTCCTACCATGGGGTTTCTTGCCTATCATATTTGGCATTGTAAGATCACAAATTAAAACAAAAATGGTTTTTTCTTTCACTAGCACATTTACCAATCTAAAAATATGATATTTATAATCAAACAATTTTTAAATGTTGTTATTTGTGAAGTTGGCTTATTGATTTTAAGGTTGGTTGTAAAGCACTTTTTTAATTTAGTGGAGTTAATTGAAAGAGATCTAAAACTAAAAAAAAGAGTTTTAAAAATTAGAAAATTCAATTGAACAAGATGAAATTTTGGACATATAAAATTTTGAAAAAAAAAAATTTCTGCATTATCAATTTTTCAAATAATGTTTGTAGGAAATTTTTCATTTTTTAATAAGCAAAAAATTTCATTTTATCAAATAATATATTTTAACTTCAATAACCAATTTGTCAAAACTACTTTTGAAAATCACTTGTTATTAAATTTGTAAGAACTTGGCTGGAACCTTTTTATAAAACTTTTGATACCTTGGTTGATTCTTTACAAGTTGAAAGTAAGATAAAAAAAACATGATGATTCTTCAAAGTTTTTCTAAGAATCAAAACTGATGATTCTTTAAAAAAAGTGAGAACCACCCAACATACATATTCAAATACCCATATATTTGAGAATATATACATATTCTCAAATATATACATATTCAATTGGAGGGGGGAGGGGGGAGGGAAGAAGAATTGGATCACGATTCAAGGTTGCAATATTTTTAAAACTGATAATTTAAACTTACTGGTTATTAATTTCATTGTCAAAGTAATACCCCCAATTATCCATTTAGTCGTTAGATTTGAGTAATAATCTTTGGTTGTGTATAAGGTCCATTCTCAAATACCCACCTTGAGAACCTTTAGTTATACTACCCAGGTAAGGTAGGTTATAGAATTTTTAATTTTTTTGTTTTTTTTGTCATAAACATATTTAGTGTTTTAGTATTGATAATTTACTTAAGTGAAATTCCAATAATCTAGGTAGGTTATTCAATTTTGAAAAGGGTCTTGTTGGTTCTTGTAATGATATGTTCCTTACCTATAACTAATGTTTAACACAAAATACTTCGCAAAAGGTCTAGCTTAAAAAAAGGGAGAAATTTTATTGATATTTGCTGAAATTGTTGAAAATTGAACTCCCAACTGTGGATTACTATTACAAATTTACACAGCCAAAGGTGTACTCTACATACTTGTTCCTCAATTGATGAAATTCTGGAACATTAAATTTGAAATTGCATATCCTCATTTTTTTAAATAAATAAATATTCGACAAAAAAATGTCAAACATTAGTTGTAGGTATAGTACTAGGTGGTTAAATTATCTACTGATTTTTAAGAAAATCAATGATCAACTAGTAAGTAAGTTATCAATACCCATTTTGACAATGTGTTTTTCAATAACTAGTCAACATTGGTTGCATACACAAGTTTTTTTTTTCCCAATTACGTGATATCAAAATTAGGTGATTTTTTTCAAAATTGAGCTGAATTTACACTAGAAAAAAAAAAATCTTCCAAAATGTTCCCAATTTTTGTTTCCCCAAAAGCAAGAAAATTTGTTGGAAAAAAAATTTGACTAAATAATTCAACTTATGGTAACACAATTATACCTCAAAGAAATTCTAATTACATCAAACACTAGGGTAGACAAGTTGACAACCATAGACTTCATGTATCGGAAGACTTTAAATGCTTGGATATTCCTTTATTGCATTCCTATACATCATCAGAGATGTATTGTGAACCCTCAATTGGAATAGCCATAGCCATGAAGATTGTTGAAAAATGACAAAAAAATGAGCAAATATATGGGGACTCAAATCATGGGGCTTAAAGTTTATTTATAAACATGTTAAAATAATTTATGATTTGGATCTTAAAAGTTTTGACATTGTTTCGTTACCTCTAGAGTTCAAAAAGACTTGGAAAGCTCTAGTTGGCACACCCATAGTTTTTTAGAGCACTCAAAATGGACAAGATATGAGGAAAATAGGAAGATATGAGGTTTGAAAATAGAAAGGAATATACTAAAAAAAATTTCAAACATTTTGTGGTTTGGATAGCTTGTGTTCTTCATGCTTGATTTCCCCTTTGCCTTTGGAGTTCAAAAACATATTATAGCCCTCCACTTGGTGTATCCATAGCCATGAAGAGCATTTTGGAAAAAAAAGAAAGAATAAGTAAGATATGGGTCAGTGTTTGGTTGTAAGCTTATGTTCAATGATGTGTGATTGCCCTAGTATTTCCTAACTTATAGTTATGCCATAGCATTCCTACAGAGAATGTGGGTGTAGTTCGTTAGTCCTCATTAATTATATGAGTGAAATTTTTCACAATTCAATGAAATTTATTTGGTATACAGGAACACCTTTTGTTGTAGTGTAGCAGTGTTTTGGGCACAAGTGTAATTTTGTGCTCATCTATGTATCACTGATTTTTTTGGGACATAATTTTGACAATTTTTTTGACAGTTTTTTGACATGAAAAATATGATTTTGACACATTCAAAAGATTTTTTGTGAAAAATTAATTCAAAAGAATATAAAATGTTGCATCAAGTAGCCAAAATATAAAAGGATTCTTACAATTATTTTTTTACGTATGTATGGTCTATAGCCAAATAGTAGTTCGTACAAGGTGAAGAGGTTTTTATTTATGATTTCCGACAGCATCAGGTGATCGTCCAATCATCTCCTTTTCTCTGCTTCGAAATACAATTTTATTACAGTCAAATATTTATATCTGAAAGTTTATTTCAAACAGTTTTATATACGTAACTAGATTATTTTCAGTACAGTATTTTCAGCAAAGTTTTCATTATTTTTGTTTAATATTTTTCTGCTAACACACTTGACACACACAGAGGAGGGGGGGGGGGGGGGGGGGGCCGAGCTCCCAGTGGTGGTTTTTGTGGGGCCCGGGCGCAAAAAAACAAACACCACACAGCGCGCCCACCACCCCGCCACCAACCCCAC
>Ga0116231_10004384_pt1 | contig 28600 bp, 24 predicted proteins | sample S1TSphgellanicum_2_FD_89695 | JGI IMG/M metagenome (GOLD analysis project Ga0116231, IMG submission 89695) | Host-associated microbial communities from peat moss isolated from Minnesota, USA - S1T2_Fd - Sphagnum magellanicum MG | ecosystem: Host-associated > Plants > Peat moss > Unclassified...
CTCTCACCTCTTTTCTTTTCTTTTCTTTTCTTTCTCTTCACATTCTTTCCTTTCCCCGTTTCTCTTTTGCACTTGATAAACTCCTATGATATTACTAGAGACTTTCAAGCTCTATTTCTAAAAACTTTCTAGCTCTAGATCTCTTTCAACTTTCTCACCAAACAACCTAAGCTTTGATACCATGTTAACAAATAGGAAATCTATTCAAGTGCAAACATAAATTTTTATTGAAAGGAAATTACAACATAATGCTCACAACACAAAACACAACATCAAGAACTTTCCAAGGTTCTTGTCACATGAAATACACAAACTTGTGTAATGAAGAAAAGAAAACCAAACCATCAACACCAAGGTATTTAACTAAAAGACCAAACCACAAATAACTAAACTAAAATAAGTAACGAAAGTAATTCAACTTTGTGAAAGTAACCTAGTTATTTTCTTATTCCAGTAAGTAATGAAACCTAACTAGTTGAGCTTGAATTCTCAACAGGATGCTAGCAATCAACTTCATCTTCTGCATAAACTATTTTGTAGTAGTTTTTGCATCAGCAGTGCCATCAACCATAGCAATCAAGGAATGTAAGTAGTTATCAGCCCTAAGACGTGGTGTGCGTCAAGTCAATATCATGAAAGGGGAAAATTTAGTGCTGGATTGAATTTCGCATTTGTATCCAAACATAACCTTTGCCAGTTGCTCATCCCAACAGTTGGCATTTTTGGGTGTTGCGAATAGTACCATTATACCATATTTAATAGTTTTGATCAGATGTTCAGCCATACCATTGCACTGTGGCCATTGAAGTGTTGTATGTTGATGGTGAATCCCATAGTCTTTGCACATGACATCAAATTCTGCTGCCCACTCTCTTCCATTATCAGTTAATACAAACTTGGGAACCCCATACCTACAGATTATGTCATCTTCCAGGAACCTTGTTGCTGTCTTAGCACCATGATCAACAACAGCCTTTGCCTCGCACCATTTAGAGTAATGGTCGACAACCACCAGAATATACTTGTTTCCTGACTTGGTTTCAGGCAATGGTCCTGCAATGTCCATAACAACTCTATAAAACAGATCACAAACAGGGATACTTTTCAACTCTTCATCTTCAGAGCGTATACTCCCCATCCTTCTCACCATCTGACACTGTTGGCATACCTTTACAACAGTCTTCACATCCTGTGTCCTATTATGCCAAAAGTACCTTCTACATATTTCAGCCAAAGTCCTTTCTTCTCCTAAATGCCCTAGGTCTTTATGCATTTTGACCACTAGTCCCATGCGATCTTTTGGCCTTGGCACAAACAACCCTTTGAAATAAAGTGATTGATCCTGCTAGTGGTAGTTCAATATCCTCTTCCTTGCTCTTTTAGATTCCACAGGATCAACAGTGTCTGGTAGTATTCTTTCTTGCAATAAATTCATGCAAGTTACATCCTTCCATATGTCATTGTTTCTTGTGTCTGTTCCACACTTATCCTCCTCATCAGAACCTGTAGAAATCAAGTCATGTTCACCAGATTCAAACAGTTCTTGGGCTGCCAACACTAGCTCCAATTTGTTGTTGTTTGTCATAGTAATGAGGTCCTCTTCTCTTCAACATCACTCTTACATCATCATCATGCATAATCTCTCCCCCTTTTGTATTTTCTGCCTTATATGGAACACGCTCCTTGGGCTAGTCTTCCTCTAATACAACATCAACCACATACAGTTGATGGTTGCTGGCATAACTACAGTGGTTCATACCAAAACAACACGCATGATGTTGTACAAACTCCTTGTCCTTTTTCCTGACATCGAGCCATTCTATTTCTGTGCCAGTTTGAACAAAGAGAAACTCCCCTTCTTCTTTATGTGTGTCAGTTTGTGTATTCCCAATGTCCTGGATTTCTTCACTGAAGTCATCATCATCCGTGGCTGGTCCAACTGGATTCCTACTCAAAGCATCGACATTCATATGTTTGAGTCCTGGTCGGTGTATTATTTTGAAACTAAAATCCTATAACATGTCAATCCACCTCCCTTTCCTACCATGTGCATTTGACACGGTTGCTAACCATTCAAGTGGTTTGTGATCTGTGCGCAAAATGAAATGATTCTTGTGCAAGTACTACATGAAATGCATGATGCCCCATATTAGTGCGTAGCATTCCCCTTCCATGGGATGGAATTTTTTTTGTGCTTTCGTTAAACTTACTGGCATAGGCCACCACCTTCTCAAATTTTCCCTCTTTTTGTGACACTATAGCTCCAACACCTTTGGGTGACTAGTCAACATCCAGACAAAATGTTCTCTTGAAATCAGGTCGTATGAGTACAAGCGCATCAACTAGTGTTACCTTTAACGCCTGGAATGCCTGTTGACAGCCCATATCCCACACAAAGTCAACATCCCTTTTTGTCAACTCAAATAGTGGAGTTGCCAGTCATGAATAACCTCAGACATAATTCCGGTAATACCCTGTCAGACCTAAGAACGACCTGATGTTTGTGACCGTCTTTGGTTGTGGAAAATGCAGAACTACTTCAATTTTTTTGGGATCTGGTCTGGTGCCGTCCTTATTAACCACATGGCCCAGAAATGTAATGTTTTTTGCAGCAAAACAACATTTGTTTGGGTTCAACTTTAGGTTTACTTCCCTGAGTTTGTACAACACTGCATCCAAATGTTGAAAATGTTCCTCCCAACTTTCGCTGTGCACATTGAGATCATCAACAAATACCTTCAGGAATTTGCTACCCAAGTCTTTAAAAACCTCTGACATAGTTTTGGTAAAAGTACTGGTTGCATTCTTAAGATCGAATGGCATGACTGTCCAATCATACAATCCGGTTTTAGTGATCAAAGCTATTTTTTTCATATCTTTTGGAACCATTTGAATTTGCCAGAAACTAAACTGCAAGTTTAAGGCGGTAAACCATGATGATTTTCCCAACTGGTTAATCACATCATCCACAAGTGGCATTAGAAATGAATCCCGACATGTTTGTGCATTGAGTGGTCAATAGTTTCCACATAAACACCTGCTCCCATCCTTCTTCACTAGTAGAGTTACCCGACATGCATACTCAAAGTTACTGGGCTTCATCTTGCCCAAATCCACTAGGACATCAATCTGCCTCTTCATTTCTGCCTCCTCCTAGTAGGATAATCGACTAGGAGATACTTTGCAAGGTGGAAACCCCTGCTTATCCACAAAATGTTCCCCAATAGTGCAACAACCAAGTTCACCCTTGTTCCAAGCAAAAACATCTTGGTATTGCTCTAGAACTTTCTAGAGTTGTTGTTGTTTCTCTTCATCCAAGCTAGTGTCAATCCTGATTCATTGACAGATCTCCCTCCATCTAGTGTTCATTTCATCATGGTTAGATGATGCCAATTGCTCAGTGTGGTTGCAATCAAGGTTGCCATCTTTTGTCTGGAGAACTTGCAACAGTGCTAGAATTGTGGGGTTGTGGCCTTGGCTGGGTTGTTGCAGCAAAAGTGGGATAGCTGCATCATGTGTGGATTCATACATGTCCTGTCTATTTTGCTCTGCATCAGACACCCATCTCAACCAGTCTGTGTAATCATCTGCATATGTGATTTCTTCTTCCATGAACCCGTCAACTTGATCCTGTAGTATTAGTTGCAGAATCTCTTGCGGTCTTTCTGACCTTACCGGATCCTCCAATTCAGTATCCCTAAACTCATCCTCACAATTAATTTGTTTCAATTGACGAGACTCCCAATCATAGTGCTCACTACCATTAGTACAAGTATCTGAATCTGATGTAGATGCATCATCTTCTTTGGTCATGATAGTACTATCTTGATCTGGTATCCAGTCAAAATCATCATTGATGTGTGTGTCTTTTAAGATAGTCGCAGCCTCTTGCATTAGCGCTTTTCAGTTCATCATCTGTAACAAATTCACCATAGTCAATGGCAATACTTCCACATTGGCCCCTGGACCATGCCTTACTTGGATTAGGCCTCGTTCCACATCCATAATTGCACCAATCTTTATAAGAAAATCCCAACCAAGTAATACATCATAACTGTCCATATCAACTACCATGAAGGTCATAATGCACTGCACTCCTCCAACCTTCATTGGTACTTCATCAATCCTAACAAGGGCCTGTGTGACAACTCCTGATGCTATTTTATAAGTTTCAGATCCACTAACGAGATGCATTATGCCCAGTTCTCTAAGTACAACAACAACCATAACAGACATTGAGGCTCCAGTATCCACCAGTCCTTCAACAACATAGTTGTTGATCTCCATAGGCAAATGTAGAGTCTTGCTTTGATGGGTTTTGTTGATGCAAATCTTCCTCAGTGTTAGAACCGTAGACACCATTAACACCTGATTTTTAGTTGTCTCTGAATCCCTCTTTCGCCTAGCCAACCTTACCAAACTTTCAAGGTGTTCTAGTTCCCCTAGAATCATCAGAATGGTTTCCATAGGTGAGAGGGAGATCTTTCCTTTTATGAAGTGTGCAAGAATCTTGGACCTGATTGAAGTGTCCCAGTTTGCACCTGCTCCATCTCCTACAGCTTCTGGGGTCGGTACAGCCCCACCTGGTGCTACATCAACAGGAACCCTCCTTCTAGGCACTCGGGTGTAAGAGAAAAGATTTTCATTTCCACAGAGCTTATTAAGTTGTTACATGGTCACCGCTTCATCATTCAGCAACACCTCCAAGAAGTTTGCTGCTCCAGAATGTGACTTCCCATCTTTGGGCTTCTTCCAACATCTATCTTTAGAATGCCCTAAACTTGTGCAGAAGGTACATTTAATTCCACAATTCTCTGTCCTATGAGGCATACCGCAGTTGGCGCATTTTGGCCATGGCTCATTTAACCTTGGACAGGTGGTGGCCAAATGGTCCCCTCCTTTGCAGATTTGGCATCCTCCAAATGCAGTGGAAGAAGATGTTGCTTCTGGATTGTGTATAATCCCCTCGAAGAAATTGATAAGCGTGTTGTTTAATGCAGTGACTTGTTTCTGCATTATGGTTTTTGAGGTCCCTTCTTCTTGTTCCTTTTTCAGAGGTTCATAGGGAGTCTCTCCAAGCTCGCCCGAAACTCTCTCTAGTTCTGTTGCAACACCAATTAACTTTTCAATATCTGTAAACGTCTTTACCACACACAATTTTCGAATTTTTGGCTTCAATCTGGCCAAAAATCTTCTTTTCTGCTTAGTGTCTTGTATCTTGCCCCTTTGAAACAGTTTGTCAAGACATTCAAAGTATTTCTGAACTCTCTCCTTGGGTTTTTGTTTAATGGCATCGAGCTTCATCCTGATGTCATCAGCATCTACATCCCCATACTTCTGTACTATTAGAGTCCTCAACTCCGCCCAATCTGCTGGTGTTGGTTGCAACCTCTTGAACCATTCCTTGGCCCTGCCTCTCAACTTCAGCTTCGCAATCTTGAACAATTTGTCTACATTTAGATCTCGCACCTCAGCCGCCATGGTAAGCCTCTTTGCTCAGTCATTGACATTTTCATGATCCCGTCCCTAGAATAGTTCATCCATCCCTTGGGGGTTAGTCATTTTGCAAATGTTTAATTCCAAGCTAAAGTTGCAATATTTTCTTTTGCACAAATGTCCTCAAACCACATTCAGGTACCAGAGTCCTGTCTAATTTCTCATCCCATTCTGCTCCTGTTGAGTGTGAATATAACCAATGCTATTGGAATAGAGATGTTGGTCACTGAATGCATGAGGTCCAACTCCCTGTCTGGATAGATTTTGTTCTATCCTCCAAACATGCCACTGTCCTGGAGAAGAGTCCTAACAACACTGGTGACAACCTTACTTAGACTCCATGTCGCAACCCTAGCCTTGGGCTTGCGACCAAGGCAAAGGGCTTGCAAGGGTGTGAGCCAAGAGGAAGCCCGGGAGTCAAGGCAAAGGCATGGCAAGGGTGTGAACCAAGAGGAAGCCCGGGAGTCAAGGTAAAGGCATGGCAAGGGTGCGGGCCAAAATGATCCCAGGGAGTCACATCACATACTCCCGGGAGTGTTAGAAAGTGTGAGGGAGTGAACCCTCACACTCCCAAGGCAACTCCCACTTTGGGAGATGGAGTCCCGGTGGACTCCCAAAACTTCAGAGAGCAATTGCACGGGTCAAACCTCAATATCTTGTGGCGTTCTTTATATCATTGGAAAGCTCTTAAAGCGTAGATGTTTAAAATGGGCTCGCATGACTCATTCAGACATCTGAAATACAAGTTATGGCCAAAAGAAGGGCCGGGAGTCGAATTGCCAGTTTGACTCCCGACCACAAAAAGTCAAGAATCGACCCGATTTACTTAGCTGCAGCAGGCGTGCCACATATAGTTGGAAAGCTCTCGACGAGAGCTACAACTTTGCTTTAGACCGCATTACAATCCAAGGTCTGCTCGCAAAGTTATGGGGCTCCAAAATCGCGGGAGTCCCATTTGGCGCGATTTCAGGACTCCCACTCTGGAGTCCTGGGAAAAATAGCCATTTGGATGTAGCCTCCGTGGAGAGCTGTAGAGTATACTATAAGGGGGAAGGTGGTGGCTTCCCCCAAGTCCGGGCCGTGGTGAGTCTTGTGTGTTCGTGTTGCCCGTGGCTGGTCCCAACACCAAGTGTGCTCCAACTATGCACTAACCACTTTGTGTGGGTTGTGTGCAGGCCCGTGTGAGTGAATGAAGCTTGTCAACTCTTCCTAGTCCCATCTCGGAGCTCCAACACGCCCCTCTACCCCTCAAAGTGTTGTGAGTTAGGGAACGTGCTCCAACTCCTCCTTCTTCCGCTGTTTTCCTACTTGGGCTCACATTTGAGCCCTTTGAGAAGTTAGGAGTGCGTCACTCCAGAAGCATCAAAATAATTCATTTTCAGACGTGTAAACCCCAAGGATTTCCATCGATTCTTAATCCTAATTATGATTCTTTCACCCTCGAGATACCAGGTGCAACAAACTTTCTTTCAAGAAAGAGCCAGCTGTGATTCAATTTGAAAATTCAGACTAATCACCTTCTACTTTTGGTCTTAAAGGTACAACATGAGATGGAAAAGTGGAAAAACTTTGCTCATCTGTGGATTCTTGTTGGAACTGCCATCCTTCTTCTGGATTGCGCCATATCCTCCAACTTATGATGCGAGACCTTGATCCATAGTGTTCCACCCTGAGTAGGTGATCTCCAGTTTGAAACAAGTCCTCCACACCAGGAATGTACGATATGGTAAAATGGTTAGGCGAAACAGCAAGCTTGGGAATCCAAATGTCTCCAATTCTAGGTACACTACGCTGCCTCTCCGGAAATGAAGGTGTTACTCTACACATGATATGAGGTGTAATAATATTGCGTCTATAGTTCTGAGGTTAACCTCCATCCCCTTGCTCCATCCCTTACTTTTAACCAAACTTGAGCATGTGTATAAAAGCCATTATGAACTACTTCTACTGCCACATCCCCGACTTGGGTTTCATTTGGGTCTATTCCTACAACTATTACTACGCCAAAGCCCAAGAAACGTAGAACTACCGCTCCTATCTATGGTCCATCCTGCCCCATTGGATAATCGAACCTAATGACTATTTGTTGTTCATGAATTTCTTACGTTACCTCATCTATACCAACCCCATTTGCACTAGATGATGACATGATACTTCAACTATTGTCATACCCAGACATCCACAGGTTCTACTGATGTCACCAGATCTGAACCAACTCTGATAGCAAAGGAAATAGTCCACAAAATTCTTACTACTTTCATAAATCCACTCTGTTAGAATCTCAATACTCCTCTCCTTTCAGGTAGATAGTATTACAACAGTCCTATTATGAGGTCCCACAACTTCTAACCCTCTATCTTTGGCCGGATCCTAATGAATATGCACACATCAACCTATTCTAAGTCTGCTATAGTAGTATCCCTTGATTGTTGCTGAAATAGTGGCATTCTTGTATTGTTAGTGCAAAATGTTAATAGGGTTTGGCTTGAAGTCAGAGCTCTAAATGTTCATTTGGTTTGTGATGAGTTACTAATTCCCTTTTCCCCCTATTCCCTTTCTACCTAGGTCAATGAACACAAATGCTTCTGCTAGGGTTCAACACAGATCAACTTCTGGGTTCTACAGAACAACTGAACCATGTACACCAAGTTGGTTTGCAACTACTCAAGAAGGGTTCAAATTTCTATGAAAGACAATGGATCTATGAATGCTTGCTGTAATCTTCCATCCGACTTCTCTATTTTAATCACATTCTACCCAGTCTCAAGGATACCCACAAAGAGGTTTCTGGCTCCTACTCATGTATTATGAACTACCCACTGAACAATCCAAACAAGGTCTCCCCCTCCAAACTTCTACAGATGCAGTTTCTATATGCATTTGATTCTACAGCTCAAACCACCTTTAAGCGTCATCAACCTTCAGCATCAACCCTTGATTAGTCCTAATTCTAACCAGAACATAGAGCCGGCCATCTTCTAGTTACTAGCGTAGCGGAAGAAAGAAAACCTAGCAACTAACTGTCCTGCAAGCTCATCTCTTACCACCAAAAACTATACCCATTTTGCCTGTCAACCTCCCTTTTTCTCCTTCGAATCCAATCTCTTATCCTCGTCCAACCTCCTAATCTTCCCGGCTTTCTTGCATCCATAGATCGCGCTTGGCCATCCATTTCCAGCCGCCACCCTGTTTCACATAACACACAAGCAACAAAACTTCCAACTCACAGTCACTAACGAACAAAAGAAAAGATAAACCCTGCCGTTAGCATGAAGAAAGTTGAATATAGCTGAGCACTACATAAACCACCAAAAAAAAACAACTCCCTGTCCGGTCACACTGAGCCCTCATGAACTTGGATTCATCCCTCTCAGTGCTTATCCATGGACAGTGCACTGGTGGGTGCTGAGTCGGTCAGGCCATCAGGCAGGGTGAATAAAAAGTGCAAGTGACAAAGGCACAAAGCACCACAACTGCGTTAAAGTTCTAGCGGACGCCTTTTTTGGGGTGATACCTACTCCTTAAGAACACAAGAAGTCCACATTCACTTGGGTTTACAACACCTACTAGAAGTAGGTTGGACCTTATGGTGAAAAACAAGTGTATTCTATCACACCCATTTAAAACTAGCTTTAAAAGGCTAAAACTTAAAATCCTAGAAGTAGGTAAAAAGGCAGGCAAATACTTTGAAATTCATTTGTTGAAACTATTGATTCTCATTGAGAACCTGATGAGAACACATTAGGAATGAGGGACAATGAAAAGAAATCCTCCCAATCTTTTGGGAAACATTGGGCATGCCCCTAATAGAAGCACCTCTTTGGACCCCCAGTTGCTAAATAAAAACAAATGTGCACCACTGCATTTCACCTTTGTAGATTATATACAAGGGAGTTGAACTTTGGGCAAAACATATGGGATTAAAGCGAGGTGCTATTGGGAAGACCCTTGGGGAACACACTGGGAACCTGATGGGAACCCATTGGGAACTTGAAGGGAATATGGTTGGGAACAAAGGAAAAATGAAAAAAAATCCCCCCTCCCTCCTCGTCCCCACTTTGAGTGCATGCTGAGCCTTACTATTGGCTACATGAAATTTCTATTTGGAAACTGTTCATGACCATTTTTGGCCTGGGCTAATACCCCCATTATAAACTGGGGGTACTTATTTATTGAAGGAGATCCACTTGAAAGAGAGAAGACCCTTGACATCAAACTTTTAAAATAGCTTTGCAATAATACGAGACATCAATTTGTCACCTAGACTCATGGACTATGCAGACAGAAAACCAACTAAATTTGTTATTAAGCAAAGAGGGTGTTAAACTCAGAAATTGGTATCTTTTATTTTGGTTGGCCCTGAAAGCAAAGGAAACCATGTCTAGTGAATTAGCCTTAACTAATTTCACATACACAACTATTGCAACTTGGTGAAGGTGAAGCTCAATAACATCAAAGCATACATGTGGCATTTTGACAAGGCAAGCAATGATAGAGCCATGGATATATTATTATCACCATGTGGTAAGATTATGTTCAAATATCCCACAATTTCAATAACAACCCTCCCTGTAGAAGTGGCAATACAAGAAATGTTTAATGTGAATTTTGTGTTAAGATATTTGAATTTGGCATTTGAAGTTTTTGGAAACAATATGTGATCAAATGCACACATGAAGCAAGAAGACAAAAAACATTACTACTTAGAAACAAACAACACAACTAATGTGTCATTACTGCATTGCCTGGCAACATGGCTCTGTAAATAGGCTTTGGAGAAAACTCATTACGGTTTTGAACCGAAAACTATTGATCAAGCGTTCAAATAACATATATTAAATGCAAGAGCGAAAAATAAGTGACAAATTGTTCATTCCCAACTCCCGAGGTGGTAAGTATTGGTCTTTGTTGATGAGATGTTTCAATTGTAACCATCTTTTGAGCTATTTGAAGTTGAGCTGGGGAAGCCTGGCAAGGGAAGCAAATATACACTACACAGTATCCAATGTTGAATTACCCAAGCTCAGATCTCAAGTCTCACACAATGGAGATCAGAACCTAGACTCTCAGACAAGGCAGGATTTCCTCAATCCTGCCATCCTTTAAGGCTTTGCCAAAACTGAGAATCACCTTTGTTTCTTCTTCCATTCTTCCAAAGTTTCAATATAATAAGGTTCAAAAGCCTTGTTATGGGTTCAATGAGGTCCTACCTCTTTCACTCTCTGCTCAGCATGGGATGGTCGGTTGGCTGATGTTCTGAACCCCCCCCCCCCTCTTGAAAAAAATCTGGACATAATTAGGGTGGATTCTACACCACCTTACAATTAGCACACTATCCAAGGCAAATTGAACACAAGCTCAGAACTGCAAGAATTGGGTTTAGCTGAAAATTGTCACAACACAGTCTCTTACACATATCCACTTTCCTCAGAGACACTGGACAAAATGTTGGGTGCTTATGTTTTTACATGAACATAAGAGTCTTGTACAGGTATTGGGATTATCTTCATTTTCATATATCACAGCAGACTCAATAATAACCAAAAACCCTTGTAGGGATTCCAAGTATGAGCATGAGGAAGGTTCAAGAATAAGGTTTAAGAATTACTTATTAGGTAGCTGATTTTCAATATGCATATTTTGGGTAAGTTTGAAAATGGTGAAGCAACCTACTTTATATTAGACTAGTCACAATAAAAGTATTTTGTGAGCACAACAACTGTTTTGTGAAGGGAGACAAGCAGTTTGAAAGCAAGATGGCAACGTACAAGCCAACATGCAATGGGATGACAAGGTACAAGTCAACATGCAACACCAACAAGTGCGAACAAAGAGCTGAAGGTGAAAATGGTTTTATGGATGTTGGGGTTAAATTGTTGAAGAGCACAATAGTAACAGCCATTTTCAAATCCTCCCTCATGACATATGAGTTAGTAAGCATTAAATCCTGAAGCTCACTTTACATATCCGACTACAGGTAAAAGTTATTGGAACTCCGATACAAATAGGACTCACTTTTAAGAAAAAGCTTTGGATATGAATATATTTATACTCGTAAAGCTTGATTGGTAATTGTCAAAGAATTAGTGTATCTCTTGGGTATGGCCAAATTTTATTGCAATGGGGTAGGGGTGCTGCAATACACCTTAGACAGTATTGTTTTATCAATAACTGGCCAACACTACTATACACCCTTGTAGGATCAGACAAACTCTTTCTTAGCACTGAGAAGAGGGTGCTTAATATTTTCTACATTCATGTTTTGAATATTGCCAAATTTGGCTATATGTACTTATGAACAATTGCCACTTGAGCAACATAAAAAAATTGAAAAAAAAGAAAAAAAAAGATTGATAAGAAGAGTATTTCTCTTCACTAAATTAAAAAAATCCTTTGTTGATGTTGATAGTTCTTTTTATGTGTGCAAAATGATGAAAATTCATCCAAAAAAAACCCTTTGATTACATCACTAATATTTATTTTAAATTTCAAAAACTTTGGATAAAGTTTACGATGATCTCGGAACTTGAGTTTAACTGTTTTCAAATAAATTTATGTTGAAATTGTTTATGTGTTTAAGGTTGGAATTATTAAAATTATTTTTAAATTTTTACTCATTAAAAATAATATATATATTTCAAATTTCTGATCCCAATTTGAATACTTTGTACCATGCTCAAATTGGTTTTCCCATAATAAGTTTGGTCTGTAATTAAGGTACCCTCTTGAGTCTTTACAGAAAGGCGAGAACTAAACACATGCAAAAATTTGAGTGGGTGTGTTTTAGAACTGCAAGTAACTGAGTGGTTGGCTTTAACATGATTCAACTGACTTCCGTAGATCAAGAAATATTTGCAGTACACTTCTTATCAGAAACCAACTATTTCATAGTTTTCCCCTACATACTGCTGCTAGGTACATGGGCAGCTTCAGAACATGTGTATCGAATAATTAATCTATTTTGAAGATTACATTCAGGAGTTAGTAGATTTTCATCTTGGTTTGGGAGCTTTCACAAAAAATAAAAAAACACCCCTTTTGCTCTGTGTGATAGAGAGAGAGCCTCTGAATGAGCTTCAGAAATGGATCACAGGCACATTCAAATACGAGACATTAGAGTTAGATATCTGTAAACTCGGCCTGTTGTGAACATACCTATTCCACACACTAAGGGATGCTGATAAGAGGAGTTGGAACAAATTGGAAAACCGAAAAGAAAACTTGGAGAGAAATTCCAAAACTGTTTTACACTATCAAAGGCTAGGAAGAGGAAGCATGAAAATTTGGAAAACCTGGAAAGAAATTAATTGCTTTACACTAGGGAAGGCTTCTTTCCAAGGCCCTCACACTCTGTTTGAGAGCAGGGGAACAAGGGCGTTAGCTCGAGTTCTCCAGCCCAAGAACATAGTGAGGGCCAAGGAAAGGCTTTTAGTTCATAGCTCCTCACTCTGTTTGAGCACAGGGGAACAAGGGTGTTAGCTCAAGTTCACTAACCAGAGAACATAGTGAGGGCCCTGGGAAGAAGCAATCAAGCCTTCTTCTTCCTTCTACACTTTGAAAGCTCAACAGATCATGGGTTCTTCAGCGGTTGGTTGGTTAGTTAGTTGTTGTCGTTTTTGTTGGGGATTTGTAGTTGCAAATCTTGTGAAACTTGAAGCAAGTTTGAGAGGTTTTTGCAAACCATTTTTATTGTGAAATTTGCAGAAAAGCTTCAAGCTTGAGAGACCATGCTTGTAAATAAAAAGAGTGAGCTGCTCCGCGTCGACAAGAGTTGTTTTTTCCTTTGTCGGACTTGAGTGTTTTTTGTTGCTTTGGTTGCTGGGTTCCTGTTGTCGTCGTCGATTGCCATCTCGGTTTTCCTGTTCAGGTTTTCGAATGCTTCTGCTACTGCATAGTTTCAAGCTCGCTTTTGTTGTGGTGGGTCTGTTGTGTGTGGTGGGTATCTGCATATAAGCGATGGTCTCAAGAACTCACTCACTCTTTGAAGCTCTTCTACTTATTCAGAGCTTGTGAATCTCTTGCATGAGTAGTGGGCTTGGTTTGGTGCAAGCTTTTTGTCCTAGTCAAGATTTTCTTCTCGGCAGGACTGTGCGGTTTTTTTGTGTGTCGCGGTCTCGAGGAGAATAAGAGTACGCGGAATTTGAGAGTGCGGATATTTTATTGGTGATCTGCATGATGAGGTGGGCACTGCTAGCTGCAGGAGCTGCAACAACAACAGGATCAGCTGCTGGAATGCATATCGGATCATTGCATTGCACAGGTGGCACGTCAATGCAGATGGGCGCAGTAGTTGTAGTCACAGGGATGTTTCTTCTACTTATAGGTGCAGTAGTAGTATCAATGGTGCTCGCGTTGTGTGCAGCTCACGGTAGTAGTAAGCGTCTCTCTGGAACCGAGTCGGATTCATGCACTGATTTGGATCACGAGATCAAAGCACCGGATCATCCAACCAGTACTCCAGAGCTGCAAAAACACCACGGCAACAGCGACAACAACACCACCACCGCCACCACCACCAGCAACAACAACGTCAACAGATCAAGTGCTGCAGTACTAGTGAGCAACTGCACGACTACTCTAAATGCGAGCCTGACCAAGATGAACTCCTTAAGGAAATCGTCGTTCCCACGAAACATGGATTGCAAGCATGTGGATGTAGTGGAGCTGCAGCAGCATCGGGTACGCGATCACAAGTTCAAATCCACGCGCCTGGATCATCAGCAGTTAACACATGAAGAAGAGTCCTCCGCAGCTAAAGTTGACTCGAATGGCAGCAACAGAGCCGGATCAGCAACACCCATAGCAGCAGGTGCAGCTCCGCCTCCCCCAGCTGCTGCTACTGCTGCAACAGCTCCTCCTGCCACCGGGCCTGCTCATGTGTGGCAGCGCACGATTCTACGAGGCAACCGCTGTGCACCTCTTGCATTCTCGGGTCTCATACTGTACGACGAGCAAGGCCGGCCTCTCGCGGGAAACAAGCAGCAGGTCCACAAATCCTAAACCGGGACAGGCCGCTCTCTCGCGGGTTGGGTTGGGGGTTTAGGGCTTTTAGGGTTCAACGAGCAGCAGTTGGGCGACGACGATGTGGAACACGATGATCAGCGCCTGCCAGCAGCACTAGTCTTTCTTCAAAACTACACACATTGCACAGATGATCTCACACATGTAATATAAATAAGCTTACAAATACTAATACTAGTCCTGGGAGCTCTCTAAAAAAATTGGTAGGTGCATACTTCTCATTCATAATTTCATCAGTGTAACCAAAGGAAAACAAGCTCGGAGTTCCTGCACATACTTGAACATGTCGGCATTGATGTGTTGTTTGTGACGAAGTTCTTACATCCTCAAATCAAAGTTGAACTTGTCAGTTGATCTTTTGGAATTCATAATCATCTTTTGCAACTTGTTGACTCTCCATATTATCAACTTGTTGTGTCTTTGATCCAATGTCTTGTCAAGTCTTTAAACCATTCAGCTCACCATCATGTGCAACAATTGTTGTATCAAATCCTAAATTCTCAAATGAAACATTCTAGAGAAGAATTGGAGGCCATCAAATTTGCCAAAGACATTGTCCTTTGAATTTGACATCTTCATGTATGTTCTTGTCTTTGTGCATCTTCCTCCCATAAAAAAATAAATAATGATCTTCCATTTCTTCATTTCTTGCTAGCAAGGTGGGGGCCTTAATAAGGTCAATAATGTTAGGATTCAACTCTTTCAAAAGGTGTTGCAGTGAGGGCAAAGTTGTGATCGGGCGTCAAGCTTGGTATGCTTCTAAAGAAGCTTTATAGGTGATTTTGGTGTTTGAATGTTATTTTTTTGTTAGTCACTTCTTGGGGGTTTGAACCTTAATGGGGCTTGTGTATCTAGGGTGTGGAGGGGGGATGTTTTGTTTGTGAAGGAAAAGGAGGAAAAGTTTGTAGGAGGCAACCAACAAGGAGGTCCCTACCACTAACAATAGCCCCATTTTCCTCTCATCTATTCTCTCTTGTTCTATGCATACACATTGACATACATATACATATGTAAAGATGTATCCTTACACACAAACATATTTTTACATGCACTTATATATGTATATTTAATTTATGTTAGCATATACCTTTCCATCGATACTGATGCGCAATAATCATTGACTTGCATTTGATATTGCAAATGATATCCAATATCGATCATATAATATAAAATAGAATATGAGATTTAAAACCCATACATACATAGTGAACTTTGGACATTTTGATTAGGGTTATGACATCAAAATGACAATTTGTGAAACTCCCAAAACTCCTCAACTTTCAAGTTGCAACACTTTTTAACCATTTTTATAAGAGCAAGTGTAAACATTATTCGCCATTGTCAAAACATCAACATATTTCAAAGAATTTTGCCTTGAATTCATTAAACGGAAAACAAATGAAAATAATTTGACACATCCAAAGTTATATAGTCACTTTGGATCTTGATCAATTATAAAAATATCAGTTGCATACATGTTATGATGAAATCCATCTAAATTTCAAATCCCACAACTCAAGATTAGTCCACAGGAAAAGCATTGTGATGTGTCAGCAAGAAATCCAACATGACCATATAAGAAATATTGTTCCCCCAAGCAATGCATTACTTAGGTCTTCTTAAAAAGCTTTTCATGTTAGACTAAATTTGTTCAATCATATGATTCATTAGCCTAATGACCATTCAAAAACAATTAATTATGGATTTTACTTATGGATTATGCTTAATGCAAACATGGCTATTTTGGAACTAGAAAGGAAATGACCCTTATTCATTAATCATCTTCATTAAGCTTTCATTTGAGATCCCGAGCTTCAGAATTGGTGGAATAACAAGATCCAATGAATTTTTTTTTCCCTCAGTCAAGCAAAAATCTAGGAGTCATATTCATTTGTTATGCAACTACATGTTTAGCTGTTTAGTTTGCAATTCCAGCTGAAATGTTCAACTTCCTTGCGCTTGCCAATTTCATATAATAATCTTGTGAGTTGGAGGGAGTTGGGTGGTTGTCCCTTACAAACACCCAACTAATAGATGACTACATGCCTCTTCAGCAACATTATGGGGCTTGAAGTTCCAGATGGATCACATACCTTAAACTTTGAATATCGAGGAATCACACTTTCGCAACTACTTGAATCCTCCAAGTTTCCTCCAACACACTTAGACCCAACATGCAGAAGTAGAGCTGCATCACTCATGATTTGAGAAAGAAGACAAAGCACGTACATGATGAGTGGCAGAACAACTCCATGAACTTTATAGAGAATTAGAGCACCAAACTCAAAGAGTGGGTCACAGAAATGGCTCGCCAAAACGGTCATTTGTCTTTTATCAATTTGTTCAGGTGGCGCAAGTGATGAATTCACCACTGCTGCAAATGATCGATCACTCAAAATTTATGCACCACTTGAAGTGCATCCATCATTATACATCAATCTACTTAGGACTAACACCTTACTCACACAGTTACACAACTAATTGAGCGCCTCCTTACTTGCATTTGCCAGCATGCAAAACATAAAATTGTGAACCATGTTTGCAATTCCTATGATTGAATTTCAAACACTGTCCCTGTACCTGCCTGGTTTTGCACCAGAAGCTGTTTCTGCATCAGATTTGTAAACTTGTCTATTGACCATGTTGGTTCTTCAACTGGTTGAGGTGAAAGCATGATAAGAAAAGGCCAGACAAACATCACATGTTCATGGCTGGAATTCAAAGAAGATGTTTGGTACCTGTGGGATGTGGCATCTCTGGTGTGCACCAGACATCAGTTCAATGGCCTGCCACAACCATGAATCATTCACTAGTCGCCTTTGCTTAAAGCCTCCACCTTCTGCTTATCAGCCAGACAAAGTAACAAAGTGCTTCCTCTCTTAAAAAAGGGGAAACTACAAAAAGAGGTAAGAGTGGCATAGGAAAGTGCTTCCTCTCTTAAAAAAGGGGAAACTACAAAAAGAGGTAAGAGTGGCATAGGAAAGAGATTCACTTCGAGGATGGCCTGTTGTGTCAGAAATGTCCTTCAGGCCAGCCATGGCAGATTTCAGCTCATGTGTCTGTGTCTCCAATGCCTTTATTATACTGCACAACTGCTGTCCTTCTGGCCCTCCACAAACATAATCTCCAGGATCAGTAAAATCCCTCCTCTACATACTTCCAACAAGAATGTGTTGTTTGGTGGCTCTGAATCTTTGCTGTGAAGAACCATTACACAATAGTGTACAATTGTGAATAGGCTCCACACTGTGGTCACTGATTTCACTACACTACACTCTGAAACTAGATTCATCCAAACAATACAGTTAATACTGAGACTGCCTCAGAGTTCTACTCTCAACTCCTTTGATATGAACTATAACCATGAACAAAAACAGTAAGTGCTATTTCTGAGAAGCTAAGAATCAACAGCAAAACTCCCAACTTGCGGGATCTGCTCAGAGAAGTAAACATCCCCTGTACACATGCAAGCTCCAGATGTTCCTGCATCTTCTTCAGCTTTATGGATGCAGCCTAAATCTCATGAGCAACTCCTCCAATCCATCCTCTCTCATAACGACAACAACAACAATAAATCTTAAACCGAAGAAGTCCTTCATAGGTATATTCCGCTTTTATGTTGCACTATACCCTAAACCTTAAACCCTTTCCAAGGATCAGGGTTTCAAAGTTCGTACCTCTTGTTGATTGCTGCAGTGTGGTTCCGGGATGATCAGATGAAGAAGGCGGATCCTGGCCTAAGCATCATCATCATCCCCATCACGTCCGATCAAATTCTTCTCAGATTGTACAGAAAGACAACTTTCAAGTAAAACCACATTTTCGCATGCCTGACATCATCCCCAAAAGTATCAAAAGAAGAAGAAGACGGAGAAGAAGAAGAAGAAGAAGAAGAAGATAATGCACAGGCTTTACAAGCTTTTCTGCAAACAAATATCTGAAATCCCTCCCTCCCTTTGGACCTCCTACATGAACTCAAGCTACAAGTGTCCAAGAAGAAGAAGAAAGACTCCTCCATGCAGAAGCAACGCAGGAATGGAACAAACAAACAACACATACCCTAGACATGGAAAGGATCCTTGAAAGAGACAAAACACTACAGGAGGAGTTAGTAGGGAGGATGGGGAAATACACACAAGAAGAAAGACTCTATGAAGAAGCAGCAGAAGGGATGCAACAAACAACACAAACCCTAGACATGGAGAGGGATCCTTGAAAAAAACAAAACGCTTCCTGTTATGTCTGTTGCTTCTTGTTCTTGTTCTTCTCCTCGAGAGTTCACCGCCGCCATGGATCACTCGCTTCTACGATTCTTCTTCTTCTGCTTCCTTTCTTGTTTGTTTCTCCAACTCTGAAGCTTTGCAGCGGCAGGAGCAGCAGCAGCAGGTTTGGGAAGCTTGCTTTTGTAGTCTAGTAGTCGTTGTAGCAGTTGTTGCAAAGAGGAAAATCAGTGGACGGAGGAGAGAGAAGGCAAGAAGAAGAAGGAACAGTGCTGAACAGCAGATGGTTGTATTGTTCTTGTCGTCGGTCGGGAAGTTCTTGGCTGATGAGCCTGCCAGGGAGCAAGCAATGGAGATGGTGAAGGAGTGTAACAACAGTGGTAGAAATGGAGAAATGCTGCGGCAACAACAATAAGACTTGAGTGTTTTGCAACTCTTCTTTTCTGCTTCTGCTTCTGCTTCTGCTGCTGATGATGATAACGATCGTGGTACAGAAGGATGATGATTAGGTGAGGAGAAAGAAACGATGGAAGAAGAAGCAGCAGTTGCAGAGATCACAGTAGAGGACATGTTCATGAGCATCACTGAAGAAGAAGAAGCAAACCTGAACATACAAGCAGAAGAAGAAGAAGAAGAAGAAGAAGAAGAATTGTTTTTGGAGCTTTTGAGTGATGGCATGGAAGCAGCAGCAGATGGAGCAGGCGTGAAGAAGAAGAAGAAGACGGACCATAAGAAAGACGAAGTTGTTCCAGCAGAGGAGGAGGAGGAGGAGAACAAAGGTGCAGCAGATGTGTGTAAGGTGGAAGAAAAAGGTGAAGAGATTAGACAGGATTTAGTAGCTGCAAATCACAAGGCACAACAACTCTTGGAAGAAGAAGAAGAAGAAGCGGAACACCCATTGAGCGGGTCCAAGCACAACCTGAAGAAACCCATCTCATCAGATGAGGTCAAGGTTAGTAAGAAGGTTCCTGCACAACATGTAGACAATCATCTTGCACATGTGCCAAGTTTTCTGGAAGAGGGTGAAGAGATTGTGGAGGTTTTTGATTTGGAGACACAGGTTCAAAAAGAAGTAGTTGATCAACAACAATCAAGTCTGGTGTGCAGCAGCCCACAAGAAAAAACCACCATTTCTGATGTCAAGGATAACAATGTTGCTATGCAAGCTGTGGATGTTGTGAGGCTCCTGGAAGAGGAGGGCAAAGAGATTGTTACAGAGGTTGTAGGCGCAGATGCAGAACCCTTGGGAGGTGAACGGGAATTGATTGCAGGGTGCAGCCACCTGCAGGATGGCATCATCTCAGATGTGAAGGAATATGTTCATGTGCCAGATGTGGACAAGCTTGTGAATGCACCGATTGTGGAAGAGGGCATTGAGATTATGGAGGGTTTAATTCAGGTGACACAAGTCTTGGAGGCCAAACAACAAAAATCAAGTGCAGGCTGCAGGCTGCAAGAGGTGACTATTGAGGTGGAGGTTAAGGATAATCTTCTTGCACAACAACCTGCTGAAAATCTTACTGCTGATGTACATTCCCTTGTAGCCAGTGAGGGTGACAGGATCACACAGAATTCAGGTGAGACAACAGACCTCTTACAAGCTCAACAACAAATGGGTCTGGATCACAGCCCACAGGAAATCATATTGGAGGTGAAGGATGATGTTCCTGGGCAACTTGTTGAAAGTCTTGCAGATGCGCCTTTTCTGGAAGAGGGTGAGGAGATTGTTTTTGTGGAGGATTCTGGTGGTCACGAGACCCAAGTCTTGGAAGGTGGAGAAAATCTGATTGAAGATTGCAGCTTGCAGGAAACCATGTTAGATGTAATGGATGATGTTCTTGGGCAAACCACCACCACTGAAAGTCTTGCTGATGCGCCTTTTCTGGAAGAGGGAGAAGAGATTGTCGAGGATGTTATGGTTCAGGATACACATTTTTTGGAACCTGAACAACAACAATTCAGTGCTGATTGTGGTCCACTAGAAACCATCATTGAGGTTAGGGATGTTGGTGTTCTCATGCAACCTGCGGATGATCTTGCGAATGTGCCTTTTGTGGTGCAAGAGTGTGAAGAGATTCCAAAGGGTCTGAGTCAGGAGATGACCCAAGTCTTGGAAGCTGAAAAGCAACGGACATTTGGGTATGGTTCTGACCAACAAAAGGACGCAGATGAGTCTTCTTCTGTGCAACCTGACGTGAAGGTTTGGGAAGGTCTTCAATGCAGCTTCAATCAACAAGAGGGTGAAGACTATTGTGTGAGTCCTGCAAAGAAGAGGGGGCATATGGAATTCACACATCTGGATAAGGAGCAGATAAGCCCAGTAAGCATGGTGGAAGGCAAATCACAAAGTCTGGAAACTGTGGTGAGGACATCAGGGTTGATTGGGCAAGCTAAGGGTCTCCAAGTTTCCAGTGAGGTGGAACTTGGAGCTGAAAAGAAGTTGTCAGATCTTGGAAACCCAAGCATAGCACAAGGAACTTTGATTGTGAAGATGGAAAGCATATCAACAAATAATATGTCTCAAGCTGCTGGGAAGAGTCTAGGCTCTGTTGACCAACCTGCAAGAAATCTTGCTGGTGCTTCTCAGAAACAAGAAAGTTACGAAGATATCAGTGAGCGAACAACAAAAAAGAGAAAAGTTTTTGATCAGAAGCCAAATGTGATGAGCATGCAAGTGAAGGTGAAAGAAGAAAAACGGCAGGACACTGAACCTGTACCTCCAAATCCATTTGGAGAAACCCGAGCAACACCATCCAGCCAACAAGACACCACTAAGGGTTTAGCGAAGAAGAGACAGAAGCAGCAAGAAAGCATAGCTATGGTAAAGCAGGGGGTGACATCAAAAAAAGGGAAAGGTACAGGAGGGAAGGGGACACGGACACTGAGGCAGCAGGTGCGGGTATCAAGCTATGATGAAACAATGGCAGATGCATTAATAGAGGAGCAACTTGGAACAAGCCTATCAAAGTCTCAGGTGCACAAGAAAAAGTTGGGGAATAGTGAGAAAGAGTACAACATAGAGGCAACAATTGCTGCATCAATTGGCTTCCCAAGAGAGGCTTTAACTGAGGAAGAAATTGAAGCAGGTGTTGTCCAAACAGTAGGCAGCATTGAACAGGAAAATTACATTATGGTGAGAAATCACATCCTGGCCAAGTGGAGGGAGAATGTCAACATCTATTTGAAACAGGATATGGTGATGGAGTCCATCCGTATGCAGCACAAGAACCTTGTGTCCACTGCCTACAAATTTCTTGTCAGGCATGGTTACATCAATTTTGGTGTTGCTCCAGCCATAAAAGCTGCAAGACCAGTGGAGTCGAACAAGGGATCAGTGATCATCATTGGTGCAGGCCTAGCTGGCCTTGGAGCTGCACGACAGCTCTTAGCCTTTGGCCACAAAGTGACGGTAATAGAAGGTCGGCAGCGACCGGGTGGCAGAGTGTACACTAAACGTATGGAGGGTGACAACTTGATTGCAGCAGCAGATCTTGGTGGGAGTGTTGTGACAGGGGTTCAAGGGAATCCTCTTGGGGTGCTTGCAAGGCAGTTGGGTTTACCCCTCCATAAGATTCGGGAGAAGTGTCCAATCCATCAACCCAATGGCATGCTCGTGAAGGAGGATGTAGATGCCAAAGTAGAATTGCAATTCAATAAGTTGCTTGACAGTGCAAGCAAATGGCGAGAGGATATGGAACAGGTGGCCGACAGTATCTCATTGGGTGCAACACTCGAGACCTTGAGAGGGATAGAGGGTGTTGGAGGGAAATTAGCAGAGAGGCAGTTGTATGATTGGCACTTGGCCAATCTGGAGTATGCGAATGCAGGGCTGCTCACCAAGCTCTCACTTGCATTTTGGGATCAAGATGATCCATATGAGATGGGTGGGGATCATTGCTTTCTACCTGGTGGGAACGTTCAACTCATTTCAGCCTTGGCTGCAGATTTACCCATTTTCTATGGGAAGACTGCTCACACCATCAAGTATGGGAGTGAGGGTGTGAAGGTGTTAGTGGGCAATGAGGTCTTTGAAGCTGACATGGCACTTTGCACAGTGCCATTAGGTGTACTGCAGAGAGGGATGGTGAAGTTTGAACCAGATCTGAGCCAGCGTAAACAGGATGCAATCAAAAGGCTGGGCTTTGGTCTGTTGAACAAGGTGGTTATGTTGTTCCCAAAAGTGTTTTGGGACTCTGAGCTGGACATGTTTGGGCATCTGGCTGAGAACCCCAGCAAGCGGGGCGAGTTTTTCCTGTTCTACAGCTATGCAACTGTCTCTGGTGGCCCACTTCTACTTGCCTTGGTGGCAGGAGAGGCAGCAATTGAGTTTGAGCAAACCCCACCCCTGCAAGCTGTCACCCGTGTGATGAATGTTCTGAAAGGTGCTTCACTCATAACAACTTGCTTTTTTACTATTTGTATAAGACCATATATGGGACATAGGAAATTTAGGACTACTCATGATGCTGTATGGGAAGAGAGACATGTAGCTTAGTTGCCCTGACATAGTGCACTGGGTGCAGGGATTTATGAGCCACGGGGAATTTCTGTGCCAAATCCAGTTCAGACAGTATGTACACGATGGGGCAGTGATTACCTATGCTATGGATCCTATTCAAATGTAGCTGTTGGAGCATCAGGAGATGACTATGATATACTGGCAGAGAGTGTGGGAGATGGTCGCCTCTTCTTTGCTGGAGAGGCAACAATTCGCCGGTACCCGGCCACCATGCATGGAGCTTATATGAGTGGTCTTCGGGAGGCTGGCAACATAGCAGCAGCAGCAGCTGCCAGACTAGCAGCACTGAAAGGGGAACGAGGGATTGTCCCGAAAGACATGGTTGCATACTCAGCCACACTGGCAGAACTCTTCAAGGAGCCAGACCTTGAGTTTGGAAGCTTCTCGATTATATTTGACCATCAGAGTAATGATCCCCAGTCAATAGCATTAGTGAAGCTCCAGTACGGTGAGACAACCAAGAAAATGGTGGGTGAGAGCAGCCTGAAACCTGACCAACAGCTGTACATGTATACAACTGTCACACGTCAACAGGCATATGATTTGAGGGAAGTGAGGGGAGATAAGGCAAGGTTTGCCTACTTGTGCCATAAGTTAGGGGTGAAGCTTGTGGGTCGGAGGGGTCTGGGTCCTCAGGGGGACGCATTGGTTGTCGCCATCAAATGGAATCGAGCCACACGAAAATCAGGAGGGGCAACAGGCCCATCATTCAAGTCACCCAAACCTGGGGTGACTTCTTTAGCTGCAGCATCAAAGTGAAGGCAGTTGGACTACCGCCTATCAAAATCTCAATGGTAAGTCAGATAGTGTCCACAGAGTCATGATATCACACATGAGACCTAGCCCTGTGAATTCATTTGCTTTGTGTGCAATGTCAATACACTAGAATAGAACCTGACATAGTGCTGCCATTACAGCAAGCATGAACACTAGTTTATGAGAATCTTGCTTGGTTTTACTTTGGGCTAGAGTTTCACATATACAACAGAATCATGCCGAACTTGTGTAGATTGACAGATTCAGGATGTATGCTTTGTTGTCACTTGCAACAGCCATTCTCCTCTTGTACTTTTGATTCATCATTGCCAGGATTGACAACTTAGTCAAGGTGAGCAACACGACTATCTCTTAGTACTGCTATCTGATTACGAGGAAATGCAACATGAGCTGAAGTTGGAGCAAATTGCAGCTCAGTAGTTCCAGCAATTGACATGCATAATGAGGCAATTCCAGCATCTTCTGATTCAGAGAATAATGGAGTTTTGGGTGGGGGATTAACTCTATTCTTGGAAGGAAATCATTTTTCGGGGGCAACATTACAATCCCAAGGTGAACTTTGGTTAAGGAACATTAGATGCCTTCTTCCCTGATGAAGGCAACCACCTTTCATAGATAGCATTATCTTCCTGGGGGAACACAACTAGTGCTAGTGCTCCCTGGGAGGCAACATTACCTTCCCTAGTAGTGAAAGTTTAGTTGGGGAGCACTAGTGTTGTTCCCCCAGGGAAGGTCAGCTAGTGTTGCTTGGGTATGGTAATCACCTTCTGGCCTGGGCAACATTAACTTCCTAAGCATTAGTTTGGGCAAAAGATTATAACATGTTTGGAAGCTTGCACAATGGAGGAAAAATTGGAAAAACAATGTGCACAAAGAATGAAACATTGATAAAAAGGTTACACCATGGATGGAAAATTGAAGAGAAAAGTTTTAAACTTCTAATCACTGGATCACACTCATCATTTAATAGTGTTGGATTTCATTGATAGTTAAAATGTTTCTTGCCACTTGAGTAAACTTCATTGGATGCTTGAAGTGGCAGCTAGTAGTACCTATGCTGGTTGGGTAGCAAGGTGCTTAAATAATTAATTCACTAAGTTTTGTCAGTTATGTCCAGTGATAAAAATAACAATAATTTACCTTCCAACTTTCGAAGATACACTAAATAATGAAGTTATTTGGCAAAAGGTTAAGGAGTGTAAAAGTCAATGGGCCCAAGAAGGGATTTACCCTCCTTGTGTACTCTCCTCCTCCTCCCCCCTCCTTCCATCCTCAATGAGAAAGGGTGCACCAAGGTGGTTTTGTAACCAAAGAAGAGGGGCATAGCACCATCACTCATTGCAACAAGTAAAGTCTGCCATGAGCACATATGCCTGCAAATCTAATGTAGAAGTTACAGTGCTGGAGCTGTTCAGTGTAAAATAATCACTTTACAATCTACATAGGCAAATTATAGACTTTGACATAAAGACATCAGATGGATAAGATACTTTTGGATTCCTCTCAATTGGGCTATCACTATTTTTTGATGTGGCAATCAACACTAAACATTTATGAACCGCTCAAAATCCATGTTTAGAAATTAAATGTAGGGTTACAAAGCCTTGGTTGTGGGGTTTACCCAGATTGTGCTTGCAACAGGGTATTTATCGAGTGTAAAACATACATCAGGCAATTCTTACTCAAAATTTGTTTTCCTATGATACAGGGCAGTTACTCACCAGTGTTGAGGGGAAAACAAAAGATAGCAAGTGTTTCAAAAAATGAAACAACCAGAGGAGTGGGTTTTACATTTTTCAAACTGCCAGCCCTTCGTGGGGGAAAAGTTTTGTGCAGTAAGGTGCTCTCCACCCACACTAGTGCTTACCGAATATGAAGTGGTTGCTTCCAGAATTCACCACATTGAGATCATGTTCACAATCCACTAGATGTCTGTGCTGTGCACCCTGGAGGCTGGTGTTGATTCCAAAAAACCCAATCTATAATCTCTTGGATGAGTCTCTTGTGGGGTCCAAGAGACAGATTTAAAATCTTGAACCCCCTGGTTAAATTATTATTTTTTTAACGCCGTCCATTTCAGAGCAAGGATGGTTTAGAAAACCCAGACCCCTTTCATAAACAGCCATTAGAGCATCTGCACCAACGCTCAGTATGGGACCCTGCACTAGAAATCTTGCATGAGGTTCATTAGTCAAATCCAGTGAATCCACTGGAAAACTTCTGGGACCCTGATAACAGGCACAACATTCAGAGCCCTGGATGAGTCTAATAAACCCAGTGAAATTGCACACTGTTTCTGATTGGATAGAGAGTTTGATTGGTCCAATGGGTTGCTCACCCACTTCAGTCCCAGTTTGAGTTTTATGGGTGGAGTTGGAAAACAGTAAGTAACTAAAACTTGGACGTCAGAAATATTTTCAAAGGGTGAGAGAGTGAGCGTTGGTGGAGATGCTCTTAGAACATCTCACTGTACTCCAGATAAAGTAGCTACTTCACATAGGTTGAAATTGGGTGGAACCTAGAAACTTGTACAGGATACATACATACAGTGGACTTCACAATGCCCAATTAAAAACGAACTACTTTGAATTGCCTGTTCATAATGATTGGCCCAGGTGGTGGCATTTAAATTAATAGTCTCTTACTTCATAGTGTCCAATTAAAATTTTTTATGGATGAGCAAGGGGAAATGATTATCATTCTATGTTGAATGTGGCAATGAACCCGGAAGAACTGAAATAGTAGGTGTGGGTGTAGGGATTATGTCACCCAACAAACCCACCAGTGCACTGTCCATTGAGAATCTGTTATGACTCATTTTTGGATGAAGTATAACTAAGGTAGGAAGGTTTAGTCCACCTCCGAAACTTATCCTTTAAACCCTCCTACTTTCACCTTAGACTACAGAGGTAACAAACCACTTATGTAAGTGGGCAAGTATCATAGGTCAGTACTTAGACAATGTAAGTGCAAGTAGGCAAGGCACTTGATGGCTACTATGAAGGTACATAGTAGATACATGTGGGATATATAATACATAGCTAACCACCATGCTTAGCTCTGGGACAATAAAAGAAGTGTTTGCACATACCATCCATCCATTCATCCATCCTGCATGGTGTGCTTGGTGGTTGCTAGACCCTGGTTTCATTCTGGTCATGGGTGGTGTAGCTGCTATTTTTACTCTCAGTAGAATTTAATGCTAAATTTAGAAGTAAATTGCTAAACCTTGGGGACTCAAACAATCCACTATAGGGAGCTTTGATTGGATTTGGACTGTGATGGAAAAAAATGCTCATCAATTATGATCTAGAACTTGGTTGACTATTGACTATGAACAAAATCAGCCATTGAAAGTTGTAACCCCATATTTCAAATGTCCACTACTTAAAACTGAAATAGAATTATAGTAGACTGGTGAGAGGACAAATATTGTACCCCTATTATTGACTACGACAAAAGCACCAAAAGTTGTAAAACCCATTAAAAAATGTCCACTTTAAAGGACAGTATTAGACTCCTGAGGACAAACACCCCAACTGGAAACTCCTACTACTGAACCCATCTTTTTTTTGCACATCCCAAATTTGGCAAACAAGCCATTTTTACTGTTGCTGCCACAGGAGTTACTAATTTTTCAGTTGAAAGCAACTGCCTCATAAGCAAGCAAGCAAGCAAAGCTTCCTTCCTTCCTTCCTTTCTTCCTTCAGTGACTGCTTGCTTGCCTTTCTGCCTGCTGCTGCTGCCAGCCAGTAGGTAAGTGTCCAAACAAACAAACAAAGAGACAAAAGAATACACACACACTAGGCTACTGTTCTTTTCTCCACCCACAAGATCAACCGCTGGAATCCTTATCTATCTCTCTCTCTTTGTTTGTTTGTTGACATCACAGTAGTAGTTACAGTGATTTGGGAGGGACCCATCGCACACATACACACATACATACACACACACACACACACACACACACACACACACACACACAGACGTCACGCCCTTCTCATTCTACAGCTACTCCAGTTGAAGAAAAAGAAGAAGCAGCTGCCCCATCCCATCCACCAGTCCCCCATGACTGGCTCATCTTTGAATGTTGTGCTCTAGCACACAACAGGCAGTTCCCAGCAGCAGGTCCTAGCAATTCTTCCCAGCAGCTAGCTAGCTAGCTAGCTTGCTTGCTTGCCAGTGCTGCTGTTATAAATATTCAAACTAGTGTCCCCCATTGATCTCAACTCCATCAGCTTCATCAGTACTGTCTCTGCAGTAGCATTCTCCATTCAGTACAAAGTTGTAGGCGTTTTTTGTTCTGGAGAATTTCTTTGATCAGTTTGAGAGCTAGAGCTTCAGGAATTGCAGCAGTTATATAAGAAGTTGTCAGCTTAGTGATCTAGATATATACAGATATATAAGAAGGCAGCTGTAAGTGCACTAAAAAGCTTTATGATCATCATGGGGAAGTTTTCATTGGTTTTTGTTTTGGGTTTTGTTCTTATGATTTCAATGCAGAATATTGCAGTAGTTGTGGCGCAGTCATGTCCGGCAGCTGAAAGAGATGCGTTGCTTGCGTTCA
>Ga0116231_10004385_pt1 | contig 28599 bp, 17 predicted proteins | sample S1TSphgellanicum_2_FD_89695 | JGI IMG/M metagenome (GOLD analysis project Ga0116231, IMG submission 89695) | Host-associated microbial communities from peat moss isolated from Minnesota, USA - S1T2_Fd - Sphagnum magellanicum MG | ecosystem: Host-associated > Plants > Peat moss > Unclassified...
AAAATTAAAAACAAAAATTCCAAGCCCCCACCCAATCAATTTGGTAAAAAAAATGAATTTTGGTTCTTCTTATAAAGGACAATTGATAATCTATTGGGTTAAAAAAAAAAAAAAAAAAAAAAAAAATTGCAAAGAATGGAAAAAAAAAACTCCTACAAGTATTGTGACACACTATCAAAAAATTGATAGTGATAAACTACCAAATTGGTAGAAATAAGGGCTACCAAGAAAGCTTCAAAATCAATAGTCAAAATAGAATACCGGATTTCTATCAAATTGATAGCAAACAAACTACCAACTTAATATTTTGCAAGTATTTGGAATATGTAAACTTCTAAAAGAACAAAACACAATTTAAAACCTAAATAGGACAATGCAAAACTTTGAACATCTTGAAGAAAACTCTAATATGCTTGCAAAAGAATGATAAAAAAAATGATATTTCACACTTTTTAAAAAACAATAACAACAAATAAAATGACAATGCCCTTTCAAAACACATCATCACAAGGATAAATAGGATAAGTAAACCATCATCCCCAAATGTTTGCTAGTGCTTCCCTATACAAAATGGAAGATTACAAAAACAAGAAAAAACTAAAAAAATTTAATAGTGCCACCTTCTAAATCTACGAATCTTAGAGCTTTAACTAGAAGTCTAAATCTTGTAACATAAAATCTGGTAGTACAAATCCAATAGTAAAATTCATGTAGTGAGTTTTTAAAAGTAAAAATTTTGTATTTATTTCCTATAATAAAAATCGTGTACTACTTCTTGGCTTTAACACTTGTACTTACATAGGAATCATTTCATAGATATGTAAAAAAAATTTAATTTAAAATCATTATAAATATTGGAATAAAAATAATCATTGCATGACACTATCATAATGGCATGAAGAATAATAAATTTGAAAGTTTCTAATTGATGATAATAATTTCATATGTGTCCCTTATAATGAGAAAAATTATGAAAAGACACTTGCTAATTTTCACTTTCATATCCATTTAGATGGGCCACAATGAACCAACACTCACCATGAAAGATGAAGGTAAATCATCATGAAATAGTTTTCTATTGGGTTCTAATTTCTTAGTTAACCATGGTGGTTAACTTAGTCGTTTTTTCTACCTACCTACTACTTACCTAGGAATCACGTATTTTCTTACCTATATACCTATATATATGAGACCTATTTTCTATAGAATTGGTTACCAAGGTGAAACCAAATATTAATTTAGTTGTAATTCATCTGCAACTAAATAATAACGGGGATCTAGTGAATGGTGCACTGGTGAATGTTGGTTCATTGTGGCAATGTAAATGGCTTAGTGAAAGGAGTGAAGTGGTTAGGCTTGGAATTCTATACGGAATGTTCCTATAATCATCAAGTAGATCATATTATTCAACCTTTATACCAACTTTGATCATCCTCATGGTTAATATTTCAAAAAAAATCATAGATAATTTAATTAATTTCAAATTGGCCCATGTGCTAGAGTATATAAATCTCACCACTTGAGCCAATCACTATTGTTGACCAATGAAAAGAAAAGCCATTTCTTGGTTCTCTTGAGAGCACTCTTAACTTGGGCATATATATCGGCCCAAACAAGTTTTACAATATTTGTTTACAATACTTCATCCAAAATATATTGCCCTTTTATTACAACCGTGGTGCATATTATTAGGAAGTAACACTCCATGCCAGCCTTTTTTTTTATTGGGGAAATTTCACCAAAAAAAGAATTTCAAATTTCAAAATTTCAAAAGTGAAATGAATTTGGAGGTTTCCAATTGCCAATTTTTTTATGTTTGGTTTTGAGTGTGTAGCCAAAGATATAGAAGGTTGATTATTGTTTTGTACTTCATATCTGGTATATAGCCAGCTTTGACTAAACCTTTCTGAGAATGATTGCCACTTTTGGCTACAAACAAAAAATTCTTAAAGAAAACACTCTCCATGCACCCCTTTTTGACTTACCTATACACCCCTTCATTACACCCCCAAATAGTAAACTTAGGCACGCACTTCTAAAACTTTGCCAACTTTTTGGCCTTTTGCTTTGGCAACAACAACAACAACCATGCCCCCATGCATCATGTTGGATTATTCAACTAAAAGGGCAATCTTTCAAGAATAGAAAACAAAAGAACAGAAGTAGTGCTTGATTGATTGATTTCCACCATGATTTTATAATGTAGTTGTTCTATTGCTTTTTTTGACCCTTGTATACAGACAGGGGTTATAGTATCAGAGCATCTCCAGAGGTGCTCAGTATGCATCCCTCCAAAAATGTTTCTCATATCCAAGTTTAGTTATCTCCTTTTTTCCAACCCCACCCATGAAACTAAAACTGTGATTGCAAGTAGGTGGGAGACTGCTAATAGCAACCCACCTGGACCAATCAAATCCAACTGTTTTCCAGTCAACAGCAGGTGTTATTAGGCTTTGCTACGCCTTTTCCCACCTCCGCAAACAAACTGTGCAAAAATGCTGGGCCAAAACCATTTTGCTGAGCCAAACTGACATGCTTTGATTTTTTTTCATCCAATTTTAATTTGCAGGGTCACATACTAAGAAGCACCACTCTCTGCATTTCTTCTGGATGTGATGAGTATGTGACCCTGAAAAAATATTTCTCACATCCAAGTTTTAGTTATTTACATACTGAGTGCTGGTGGAGATTATTTTAGTATATATATATATAGAGGGTGTTTTATAGGCTTGTGCATAGTTGTGAAGAACATACATTATAGTCAATGAATTGCCGGATCTTCAAACTTGCCTTTACACTAGGAGTCATGGCTGAAGAAACTTGGGGCCAACTTTGAGCATTTTTGGCTTGTTGTTTGGCGTCGAGTTACTAATAAATGCTAGAAGATTGGCCTCAAGAACAGGTTGCAAATTGGCTTCACAAATTCAATGGTATCCTTTTTTTTCAGCCTTGGGGGCCAATAGAAAGCCATAAAAGTTCAGAATTTATTAGTAACCTGGGGCAGATTGAAAAGATTTTTTCTACTTCAGCCTTGACTCCTAGTGTAAAGCCCTTGGAGGGCTGATTTCAACGTTTGCACCAATAGGAATGCTTGATTTGAGTTGAACATTGGCCTTGATTCCTAGTATAAAATGGGCCTTAGTTTACTAAACTACAGAGGTTGTTGAATAAGCCAATGTGTAGGTGTCAAGAAAAAATGTAATAGCCAATGAAATTGCTGTATTTGGTGGTATGAGTAGCTGAACATATTCTTGCCTATAAGGTTTTAATCATCATAATATTATTGTAGTTTGAATATTAGGTTCACCAAGTCTCTACCAAATAACTATTTCATTTTGAAGATTTCATTTCGACAAATCAAATATTTCAAAAGATGCTTCATTTTCCTTCACACACACAAAAAATTTCTTTGAAAAGAAATAGTTTTGGAAAATCTCAGCATGACTAATGAAAAAATAATATAGCTCTCTTTGCCAAACTTGCTATTGAACTAGAGTAATAGCAAATGCAAGCGGATAGTTAAGCAATGAAATGAAAATGCCAACCAGTGCATTAAGCATGTCAACTTCTTATGCCCCACTTTTTGGTTCCAAACAATTATGTACAATTTTTCAGCAAAAAAAATATACAATATTTCTTTTGAAGCAAAGAAATGGGGATGCCTTAGAATAAATCCTTGTCTTTCCTACCTAGTTAGGAGGACCCACTCTCATTGGATTCACATCCTAAGTAGCCCCCCCCCCCCAAGTCAATAATATTTTATGAGCTTGATGAAGGTGTGTAGGAGGTGCTTAGTTTTGTGATACAAAAATTCCTTTCCCACCATCTTCATTGAATCCTTTGTGTAACCAATTGAATTCCATATAAATTCATTGAGTTGCCACAAGTTGTGGTTATTGGCTTATGAACTTTGCTTTTTTCTTAAACTTCCGTTTCTTTTGTGACTTTGGTTTTAGTATCCCCCAAAGTTGTTAAGTCCATTATCACATGCTCTTACAAAAAGCTTGAAGTTTTTCAAGAGAATTTCAGAATTTTCCATTTGAATGTATTATTCATGTATACTTTCAAAACATTATCATGTAAGGGAATCATGTGTTGTGTTGTAAAGACTTCAATAATGATATAAGGTTTTGATCCATAACACTAGTCGGGTTTTAAGGTAACATCGAAGTTTCATGTCGTTGACCTTGAACCATGAATATGTCAATCATCAACGGCTTACGTCCAATGCCAAGTGAAGTTAATTGAATGCCCCATTTTAATGCATTCAATGTTTTTTCAAACAAATTTTGTGAGATGAGCTAGAATTTGAAGTAATTAAATATCAAAAAATAATTATGTAAATGACTTTCAAGTTGTTATTTTGGACATTGGAGATACACATAATTTCAACATTATTGAAATTTTGATTTGGAAAAGTATTTATGTAATTAAATGTGAAATGAAAACTTGTTACATATGCCTATCACATACAAGGTTTTCTTTTTCACTTATGTGATGTAGCCAAACTAGTGATCACCCACAAAAAAAGATTTAGCCAAATAAGGCTTTAGGCCTAATAGGAAATTATTTATTTTTTTAATCTTTTATATTTTGGTTGTTTGTTGGAATTTTGATACCCTTTTTGTCCTAGTTTTTTATTGTGTTTTGGAACAACTTTTCACCACATTTCAATAGGCTAGATAGTTTTCGAAAAAAAAGTTGTTAATTAATGCAAGGATTTTCTTGGGATGCTTGCAACTGATGCTAAATCATAAAAGGTGGGCGAAAAAAAACATTGTGAATCATGATTTTTGCAAATGTTTTGTTTTAAAGGCCATTTAAAACAAAATATTTTGCAAATATGCCATTTAAATCAAAATTTTACGATTGACAATTTTTCTCATTTCTTGCACTAAAGATAGAAATTTGATCCTAGGCTTGATTAATCTTCATGTGATGGATAGAAACATATTGTTTCTATTATTTTAGAAATTTATCACAAATGACATTGGTGATGTTGTTCTTCTATTTTATTTGGAATAAAGGTTTTTCATTTTCAAATAATTAAGGAGATCATTGATTAATGGATGTTTACATAAGATATTTCATAAAATAGATTTTCTTTTTAAAGGCATAAAAGGAAGCTAGAAATCAATGCTACTAGCCTCGATTTTTTCCAAAAATTATAAATGCTAATATAATTTTGTGAAGATTAATCTAATGCATTTCAATTTACCATATTCACACCTCCAATTCAATCTCATGTAGCTAAATCTATGTTTTAGGGAGTGTAAAAGGGGGTTTCTTTTTCCTTCTAATGTGGAGAAATCAAATTTTCTTAACCTTTTGAAATCTCCGTTTGAAATCATTGAACGATAATGTGAAAAAAATAGAAAAAAAATAGGAAAATAGAAAAAAAAGAAAAAAAATGGGGTTTTCTAATTTGATGATGAAAAGGTATTTAGAGCAATTTTGCTACTTGCCATATTTAAGATTGGGGGGGGGGCGGGGACCACATCCGTAATATCCCCAATGGATATTCCATATGGGCAATATGTAGTAGTGCACCCATAAGGTAACATCCGGACGAGTTTGTAGAATGGTACCGATATTAAAATAAGCTTTTCCACGAGAGGATAAAATGCAAGGTTTTGACAATGATACCGCTGGATGGCCGTACATAATTTTCACTTTGTCAAGGTCGAGAATAGTATTTGAGCTATACAATAAATATTGTGCTCAAGACCCAACGGAAATGAACAAAACAAATATGGTTCTTCTCACCATCTGTTGTTAGCCTACTCGGTATTAAAAAACATTTGGTACCATTTTCATTGCATACCGTCAAAAAATGGCCCTCCGGATGCGGGGAAGAGAGAAACATGATGATAATAATTTTGTGCCGATTTGTTTTGTGGGACTTGTCGTCATCATCTCCAAATCCACTCTCGAGGGTCAAGGGACAGAGTATAAAGCATCGTGTAGCATATTCCGATATTCGTTTTAGCCTCTCGGCTCGGCAAGGAGACATTTTTTACTAAAGGGCGAGTCTCCTCTAATAAGGGGAAGAAGCAAAAGGGGGGCTGACTTGAGTTGAGTTGAGCTGAGTTGAGTTTGGTTGGGCACTTGACCAGGGTTGGGGGAGGGGGGGATAAGGGTATCTTTGAAGCTTTGTTCCGGAAATCAGGATAGACTTACTTGTTCATCTTTTGACCGGAAAACGGAAACTGTAGATGAGACAATACCCGGCCGAGAAGCCACCTGCACATGAAGCAAGTTGGTATAGGTTCTCACTTATAAGTGATAGACGGAAATAAATAAATAAATAAATAGTAATAATAATAATAAATTAATAAATAATAATAATAATAATATGGAATCGGTCTGTCTTTCTTTCGGGTTCAATTGCAGTATGTCGGATGTGGCCAGTGGCAGCCATGAGCATAACACGCGCACCATAGTTGTTTTGGTGTATGATAACAAATGTCGTAAAATCCGGGGCGAATCAAGAGTTTCTGTAGGAGACAAAATCCATCACAATGTTTTAATAATTAAAAATGAAATTCATTTTTAATAATTAATTAATTATTTATTTATTTATAGAATCTTTTTTTCTATGAAGCTCAAAGTGGAAATCATCCATAAGTATATTTAGCCAAATTTTGCAAACATTCAAAATATGAAACTATGGGTTCTCACAAGTTTTTGAGAGCTGTGATTTGGAGGTAACATAGGCCTTTGAAGCCCTTACATATTGCTTTTAGGGGAAGGCCTTATGGGGACTAGGCATCAATCAATAGATTGGGGGCAATGTTTTGTTTTGATTTTTTTCATATTTTGCGATCTTGAAATTTTGGCAAATTTTGTCACAAAATTTACAAAATTGGTCAAATTTACACTAGAAAAAAAATATTTCTAAAAAATTCCCTGGACTTTTTTGTCAAAAAAAGAAAAAGAAAAAGAAAAAGAAAAAATTTCTTCACAAAAAACACTAATTGGGGGCTAAACCTAAGGCTGGGTCATTTATTTGCACCGTCCATACGTATTTATCATACTATTTTCCATATTAAAATTGAAGTACAAAATGTGTACCAAATGTACTAAAAGTTCTTCAAATTATACTTGATCATAACAACTCATTCAACAACCCAACAAACACTGAATAGAGATAATAAACTTGTTTAGGGTTGGTTAGTTTATTCAATTATTCTTCCCATCAAATTCATATCCAACAATATTTGACCAGTTTTGCTACCCTTGGTTAACCCCTAAACATCCGGGTGGACCAATTTGGTTTGCTTTTTAGTGTATTAATTTTTCTCTTTCTTTGATGTTTAGGGGCTAACACGTTGGAAACGCATGTCTAGAACACATTCAATCTAAAACAATACTAAAAAAATGGGTTTTCATGTCACTTTTGACAACTAAAATAATTATATAAAAGTTAAAGAGACTAAACTCTGAATGACGTATATCCTTATGACAAACCCTAAGCATTGTTACTTATGAATGACCCAACGTTTTGTGTTGGTTTAACTCTCACATTGGTTTCATTGAAGTGATTAAAGCATAATTTGATTGGGTTGATTTGAGTTAATAAATCCTTATCAACCTTAGGACTCTAGCATTTCTCTTTGTAGCTTTCCTAGTAAGAGATTTTAATTTTTAAAATTTTTTTTCAACACTTGATTCTAACTCATAGAAAAATAAATAAATAAATAATAATAATAATAATTCCCACAGCCAAGATCCAAGTTGCAAGCATACCATAAACATGACCATAGTAGAGTAGGCCAACACCTACTTAGTATACTACAAAACACATGACAAAAGGCTTGATCTCTTTTGTGACATTGTGATTGTCATAACAACCTTGGCCGACGAGGAGCGCAGTGCAATTTGAGTGAGGGTGCCTTGTGCAGTGCAATTGTGTGGATGGATCACGTCTCTAATCACATATTGAAAAATACCTACACAAAGTTTGTTTTGTATCGGTTGGAAATTTTATTTTATTTATTTTTAAATTTTTGAAAGAAAATTAATTAATCTCATCCAAAAAAAAACATTGAAAGAGAAACAACAAAATTATAGAGAAGAAAAAACAAGTCAAGAGAAGGAGAAAAGTGAAGTAAGTAAAAAAAAAGGGTAGAAAATACTCACACACACACACACACACAAAAAACCATGCAAAAATTCTCATACTTTTGTGTGGGCCCTGAATCTGGCTTCTTCTTTCTTCATCTTCTCCCAAATGTCAAAGGCCAAAGGCCCAGAGGCATGGTCTCCCAAGAGCTTATATACAATAATGTATCCAATAGAGGTATGTCTTTGGAATTGAATGCTTTTCAAAATTTTCTAAAACCCACCAATAGTAGTAGTAGTAGTAGTAGTCATCATCATCATAAGTGTGCCGTGTGCTTGTTTTTTTTTTTGCAATTTTGTGATGTAGCTAAAGTGGCAATCATCCACAAGAAAATTTATTTAGCCATATTTGGCTATAGAAAAATAAAATTTTGTTAAAATTTTTTAAAGCTTCCTTCTATATTGTTGCCTATAATTAGCTATGGGATCTTAATATAGAATCTGGCAAAAAAAATTATTTTAAAATTTCAAAACTGTTTCTCTAAATTTGGCAAACCAAGAAACCAAAAAAACCATTTATTTTAGCTACTGGATCTTGATACAGAATCCTATATGGAAATTTTTTTAATTTTCAAGAAAAAAATGGAAAATAAAGAAAAACCCCAAAAAAATGTTTTTAGGGCCATTTTGGAAAGAAAAAAAAAATCACCTGAAAAGGAACCCCCAAAAAAAAAAAGGTAAAAATAATACCACCCCTAAATGCACAGTATTACAGTTCTTAGATACCCAATTTCAGCTTTCCACTGTGAAGCTCAGAGATTTAGAGAGAGAGAGAGACAGATGGAGCGAGAAAGGGAGAGAGGGCTTCAAATTTGTGAACAAAAGGGGATGGTGGGTGGCTGAATGGAGGTTGTATCCTGAACAAATTTGTGATAAAACCTGCAGAGTTTCAGGGGCAGGCAGGTGCAAGAGATCTTGGGGAGGATAGATGAGGAATATGCTGCACTAGTGTTGCTGTATATATACAGTAGCTGCTCATCCCCAATAGCCATGTCAACTGAAGAAGACAAAGGAAGCCCTTCTGGGTTGGTTGGTTCAAGGTTGTTGTGCAAAAGCTTGTGAGTCCCCTATCTCTCTGCAGCTGCAGCTGCTGCTGCTCTTTTCTTTTGCAATCTGGTGAGTCTCAGCTTCCCCCCAACAAAATTGAGTCTACTAGTTAGTTACCTACCTGCTCTACTTTAGCAAAGGTTTTGCCAAAATGGTAGAATTTTTATTTTTGATTTTCCTCTCATGGAAGAAAGAAAGAATTCAAGCTTGAATGGGTTGGGTTGCAAAACGGGGTAGAATTTTTATTTTTTCTCGTGGAAGAAAGAAAGAAAGAAAGAATTTGAACTTGAATGGGTTGAGTTGCATAAAGGGTACAATTTTATTTTTTTTCCTCATGGAAGAGTTTGGAAGAGTTTTGAGCTTGAAAAGAGTGGAGTGGAGGGGGGGTTGCAAAGGAAATTGGAAGTTGGTTTCTTTGGTGAATTTTGGAAGGAATTCATTTTGAAGGAGATTATTCAATCTGGTTTGTGACATTATTTGTCATGTGCAATTGATATCTGAAGGAAGAGGATTGATGGAAAGCTTGGATTTTTTTATTTCACATGACATTGTTTGTTGATTTTGTTGTTGTGAATATTTTGGTTGAGTGCAGATTCATCAATCGTCTTGTGTGGTGATGAGGCGATTGATCATGGGTTCAATCTTGGTAGCTAGACTACCAGCAGCTGCAGTGATGCTGCTGCTGCTGCTAGTGGTGGTGGCTCATGCTGAAAGACATCCACTGGAAGTGAAATTCGATCATTTGCAGCCTTTGTCTCGGATTGGTCTGCACCGGCAGCTGACTGCTATCAGTCCCTCTGTGAAGATCAGTGCTAGTCCTGAGGTTCTTGGTGCAGATGTAAGTCAAGAAGAAGAAGATGCACCTCTGTCCCTTCTCCTCCTCCTCCTCCTCCTCTTTGGATTTTTTTGTTTGCAAATAATTCAAGCTCATCATCATCTATCTGCTTGAGTCCAAAAACACCCAAGACAGGTGCAAATTTTTCTTTGTGACTGAAAAAATTCGCTACCCACAAAGTTGATTGAGTATATCCGTGAAGCAGACACAGAATGGCTCACATATTTAGATCATGGATCTTTTGTACAGGGAAGTACATATGCTTATGTGACAGTCACTTTCAATAAGAGCAAAGATGCTGCTGCCACCGACTGGATCGGAGTTTTCTCCCCTGCCAATTTCAAGTACGGGTTTTGATTGGAATCTCTTTCTGATTTTTCACTCTCAAGCTTGTGGTAGGTATATCAAAAGGAAACAGAGAGAAATCCAGCCCCCTTTGTTTGCACTTGGATCCGTACAAGAAAAGGACCACCCATGAATCCCATAGCTCCAAAAATTGAGTACCTATCGCAAACCAGTAGTAACTTGAGATGGTAGCTGTTCATGCGACGCTGCTGGGTCTGCATTGAAACTGACTCAGTTTCGAAATTGGGATTTTGCATGGGTTTTTGTTTTGTGCACAGTGGATCTCAGTGTTTGGCAGATTTGAACCTGACCAACAATGATGATACACCTCCTTACCTCTGTTCATCTCCTATCAAGGTTAGCAATCACAGCGGGAGAATGAATGAATCTCTGCAAGACCCAGCATGGGAATTCTCTCTAGATCTTCAGGAGTTGTGACAACTGACTGACTTGGTGTGAGTGGTGGGTGGGCGCTGGTCATGCAGTTCCAATATGCAAACTATTCATCAACAAAATATGTTTCAACTGGAAAAGGATCTCTCACATTTCGGTTGATCAACCAGCGCTACAACTTTGCCTTTGGATTCTTCTCTGGTGATCTGACAAATGTATGCCACTTTCTTGCCATATTCTTGCCCCCCAAAAAAGCACACAAAACTCTCTTATAAACCCTTTTTGCAAAATCATAAAATGCATAATTCTTCCAATATAATTGCTGCTGATGGACTTTCAGTTATGAATTTTTTTGGGGGAGATGGAATGGGGTGTGAACAGCCTGTTCTTGAAGCTGTCTCCAACACAATCAGCTTCAAAAATCCAAATGCACCTGTGTGGCCAAGATTGGCACTTGGAAAAGAATGGGATACAGTAAGTTCTCAACATCACGTCTCTCTCTGTCTCTCTCAAATGTTGCGATTGCTCAAGATCTTGAAACATGTTTTTTAGCTACCCCGAATCCTGAGATCCATCCATGGTTTTTGTGAAAACATTGCTACCATTTGATTTTATTTTTCTCTGCGGTACTTATTGACATTGAATTCTAACATGTACCTCATCATCTACAGATGACAGTTACATGGACAAGCGGGTATAGCCAAAGTGTTGCTAAGCCAATTGTGTTATGGAAATCTGAGGATGATACCACATGGACAACAACTACCGCTGTCACCTTGACTTTCTCAAAAGCAGATATGTGCGGTACATATTCCTCACCATCCTTTAATAATATATATCTTGCAAGAGTTGATGTCCATTTTTTTATTTTCTTACATTTTTTGAGTTTTGTTTTAAGCTTTGGGTTTTGTGTTTCTTTCTTCCTCTATTGGAGAACAGGTCCACCCGCAAGCACTATTGGATTCAGAGACCCAGGCTTCACACATACTGGCTTCCTCAAGAACCTAGGGCCTGATACCACGTACAAATCCATCCACCCAATCTGCCCTTTTGAAATTTAACAATCCTTCAGCTAGCTGGTCGGATACTTTTGCCTCCCATGTTTTTCCAGCCATAATTTGTGTAATGTGCTGAAACTGGTGGGTCATGGCAGATACTATTACAAAGTGGGTCATAAGCTGAAGAATGGACAATATGTCTGGGACATCCAGCGCTACTTTCAGTCCCCTCCATTCCCTGGCGAAGACTCTGTGCAGAAAATCATCATTTTTGGCGACATGGGCAAGGTAAATACTTACAAGTGGGGAAAGAAAAAATCCTTGCCATTAAATGAATGAACCACTTACACAATGCTGCATTGGAATACTTGAAAAGCAAAGAGCTAAATTACGGTTATAATATAAAAGTAAGCTGAGTTTTTCGTTTGTCTTTTTTGACACCCTCCAGAAATTTGAAAAAACTGTGTGCCAAATGCAGTTTGAGAGAGATGGGTCAAATGAGTACTACAACACTCAACCTGGAGCTCTCCTTACCACAGATCAACTCGTGAAGGAACTTGATGACATTGACCTTGTATTCCATAATGGAGATATCGTGTATGCCAATGGCTATATATTTGAGTGGGAACAATATATAGAACAAGTCAACAACATTAGCAGTCGTGTCCCTTGGATGCTTTCAAGGTTAGCTCTTCTTGTTGTTGTTGTTGTTGTTCTTCTTCTTCTTCCATCTTGGCTATCTATATTAGGAAACCTTCCAATTGTCTGTCGGGGGATTTGATGATCCCCTTTGATAGGTACCCAAATGCTTCTTCTTCTTCTTCAAAACAAATTTGGTTGTCAATTGTTTTCGGGTTAATGCATGGAGGAAGTGGGCTAAAAGAGATTTGACAAACTTGGTGGACAATAATATGTGGCAACTTGTTGTTGACAATTCCTTGTAAAATTGTGTGGCTACAGTGGAAACCATGAGCGTGACTGGCCCGGAACAGGCTCATTCTATGTGACTACGGACTCAGGAGGTGAATGTGGCGTTGTTTACAGCACCAGTCATGCCATGCCAGCAACCAAGGATAAGGAGTGGTATGAATTGTTGAGCTTCATATGGTTGAGATCAATTTCAGTTGCATTGTGAATGTTGAGAAAATCAATCAACCTTTCTAGTACTGTTAGAAATCTCATCAGGTGGTGGATTTTGTTTTTCAAAGTTGCCCAAATTTTTATTTGTTTTGGTTGTTGTTGTTGTTGTTGTTGTTTCTTTGGACCAGGTATTCTCTCGACTATGGAATGTTCCACTTCTGTGTAGGAGCCTCAGAAGAGGATTGGAGGGAAGGCACTGAGCAGTGGAACTTCTTGGACAAGTGTCTGGGATCAGCTGATAGGTCAAAGCAGCCATGGTTGATCTTCCTGGCGCATCGTGTGCTCGGATATTCTACAGGTGCTGAATATCAAGTCATTGGCTCCTTTGGAGAACCCATGGCTCATGATTCTTTGCAAAAGCTATGGCAACTTCACAAAGTGGATCTCGCTTTCTATGGCCATGTGCATACCTACGAGCGTACTTGCCCAATCTACGAAGTAAGAAACTATGCCTCTGAATGCTTCTATACTCAAAACTACAATCCAAAACCATCCTTGATGGGTGATTCTCTTCTTATATTTCCCCCCTTCCTCAACTTGCCATGTACTTGGTTCATGTGAACATGAGTCCATGTGTGAACTTGGGTTCATGTGAACTGGGGTCCATGTGAACTTGCATCCATCTGTGAACTTGGATCCATGTGTGAACTTGGGTCCATGTGCTTCAATCCTTGGTTCACTTCTGATGCAAAGAAATTGGGATGGTTTTGTTTGGTTTTTTTTTTTCTCTTCTGGGTGCAGAACAATTGTGTGGGTACAGAGACACAAAACTTCGCTGGGACATTTAATGCAACAATTCACATTGTGTCGGGTAATGGAGGTCGAGGACTTGATACACCAGGTCTTCTCAATACCACTTGGAGTCTGGTTAGGGACTATGCAAACTACGGGTTCATGAAGCTTACCGCATCTGACCATCAGAATCTGTTGGTGGAGTATAAGCTCAGCAAAGATGGCAGTGTCTTTGACAGTTTCACCATCTCAAGAGAGTATACAGACGTTTTGGGCTGCGATAATACAAATACCCGAAACTGCCCTGAGTCCACAGATGCAGATCTGTAACTATGAAGTGCAAATAATCATTTGCCTCACCGACATACATTACATATTATGGATCACCAAAATTTCTTGCAATAAATAAGAAGAAGAAGAAATCAATTTCTCTAGTTGGATACCAACCAAAAAACACACACAGAGGCTAGACCTCGGCTCTTTGTCAAACCCAAGAGTTAAAAAAATTGGTCTCTTGGGCTTTTGCATCCAAGCTATCATAAATCACCAAACATGCCAAAAACCCTTCTTCTCTTCTTGGAAAAAAGAAAAATTGCCATGGCTTTTGGATTGTTAGAACTTTTGAGTCCACTGACTCTCTTCTGTTTTGAATTAGTGTTTTTTTCCTTTTTTCGGTGAATGAATGGTATTATGTTTTGGTACTGGTAGAATCTGGTCAAGCTCATCATGAGCTTTGAGTTGTGCAAGAAATTATTGTAATACTTTTTTCAGTATTTTCTGAAGCACTTTTTTTTTTTAAAAGAAAAAAAAAAAGACCAGGTGTTGAGGAATCTTTTGCCTCTTATTTGAATGTTTCTTCCATGTTTGGATCCTTGACAGATGAGTTGAGAAGAGGACTCATGTCAATGTGAGTGCAAAATTGTTGTCAAAGGCGACTCACGTTGATGTGAGGGTGGAATTTTTCTCAAGGAGACTCATGTCAATGGAATTGTTTCCATGAAAATTCTCGACATACATCCCATACACCTAGTACCTTAGAAAAGATGGGATTGGGTGGATATGTCAAAGCGCATGTGGAATTGTTGTCATGAAATTCTTGATGGACATCCTATACTCCTAGTAATGTAGAAGATGGGACTGGGTGCATATATGTCAACTGGTTTTTTTGGTGAAAGTCTTTAGACTGTTTAGATTGGAATGGATTGTTTTGGTGTTCAGAGTGTGGACACAGTAGATAAATGTACAACAACATCTTATCTATTGGCAGGGCCAGCCTGTTTGTGATGCCTTGTTCACTCTTGGTAGTATATGGATTCCCCTAAATAACAAACCCTACTTTGGTTTGGAATCTAGCCTAATCTTCTTCCTTTTTTAACTAATTTATAACTATCCTTCTCTTTTGGGCCCCATAAACTAAAGTTTTTAGTGTTCTATCATCAAGGTTTGAGCATGGCTCTTGCAATGTTCACATCTTCAAAGCCAGACAGACACAAAAATGATCTTGGAAGAGATTCATGGGTTGGACTGAAAATTAGCCTAACTTTTTTGTTTTACTCTAGAAATACAATACAACTACTATTACTACCACTTTGATGTTTTAGCTTCTACTTGGACGAAGTTATTGGCCAAGGATCCATCCAGCTTGGACCCATCCTTGGCCCTTGGCAGCTGAGATTCACCCACCCTCCTGACTTTCTTCATATAAGGAAAGTGAAAAGGAAAATGTCCAAAGTCGACAAAAAAAAGCACAGAAAGAGGAAACACTCAGCATGTGAGGCTGAAAATTTCACAAAGTCTCACATTTCTGTGGGGCCGAAGATTCTGCAACTACAAAGTTCCCTCAATCCCCAGAAACAACAACAAGGCATCATCACAAACACGCTGGCCCTGCCAATAGATAAGATGTTGTTGTACATCTACCTACTGTGTCCACACTCTGAAGACCCAAAAAATTCCATTCCAATCTAAACAGTCTAAACACTTTCACTACAAAAATCAATTCACTTGATGTGAAACCAGTTCTAATAAGGTAAAACTTCCAAAAGTTGGATCCAATGCAATAGTCCCTGCCCCCCACAAGCAGCAACAACAAGCAGCAACAAATTTTTTCAGTATGAAAACTTGTATAGAACTTATAGCCTTGGAACACAATGTAAACCCACCAATAAATAAATAAATAAATAAAAAGTAAATCCTTTCAAAGGCACTGCCTACTAAGTAGCTCCTATAGTCCACTGGCATCATGTATAACACTTTCATGGCCACTTGCCAAGTGGACTCAGCACCAAAGAAGCTACTAAAGTGCAGAAAATTAGGGTTATTGTTCCTTATGAGTCCAACCCGGATTGATTCTCCCCCATTTAGTTGGTACCACCTATTGGGCCGTATTGGCTCCTGCTCTAGCACAGAAGCTGGAATGGATATTGGAATATGCAAATACCCTACACTCGGGGTTATACTCAAGGGGTCAAAATGGATAACCGAATATGCCAGATGTTTTATGGTAGCCGATGATTCTCGATACGTGAATTTCCAGAACAGATTTTACAGAATTGGATGTTTTGGGTTTGATTGAAATGGATTTTTGGGGACCCCGAACCCACAGTCAAAAGTTTAAAAAAAAAGCCAGTCAGTGTTGGGTGGTAGTCTCTTTTGACCTATATATTATTCTCAGTCAAAAAAACCACATTGGGTGGTGGTCTTCTCTTTTTACATGTCACCCCTCTGGGTTCACATTTGTTTGAAGGTTTGGGTGTTTAGACAACTCGCAGTCTGCATGGGTAATTTTTTTTTCAAATTTCTGAAAATAATGATATATACCAAGTTGTGACCATGGATTTTCCCTAATTCTTTTGAATTCAATTATATCAAAGAATCAGTTCTTTCACTTATTTAACCTCTGGTGATGAGAGTTGGATATATGGGTGAAGGACCGAACTTGACCCTCTGGGGAGAAAATGACCCAACCCTGGTAAAAACTAAAAACCCCCCATTTTTTGTTGGTCGCTTTTAAACACTTTAAATATCCCATGGTAAGACTAAATCAGGGTCTCAGGGTCTATATTTATGTTTTCCCAAGCTAAATGAAAAAAATTAAAATTAAAATTAAAAATCCAATAGTTTCAACAAAAAAAATTGTCGCCACAATTTGAAATTTTGCCAAAATAAAAAAAAAGTGGGTTTGAACCACTTTCAATGGGTCACATGTAAAATGAACATTTTAAAAAAAACAGATGAAGAAATTCAGTAAAATGGAATGCCAATTTGTGTGTCAAAGTTGTTGTTTTACTTATTGCTTGAAGCTGGCTTTCCACAATTTGTAATTTGTAAGCCTGTGTTGTGTAGGTAGTTAGTTGTACACATCTCTGACTGATGTCATGGTATGTAAAATGTTGCAATTATTGGAATTATTTGGGTATTTTCCTATGTTGTTCACAGGATGATAGGTTGCCATGGAAGTTGAGTTGCTTTGCATTATCTTTGAACTAAGATTTTCCTGATAACAGAATTTTCCCCAAGTCCTTCAATGGTGATAATATTTGCTTCAACTTCGACTTTTGTTACCATGAAAGTTCATAATAGTCCTTGAACCATTTCGGAGTGATTCCATCCTTTCCAGTTGCCCCGGGTGTTGGGTGTGTCTTGTTCCTACATCGTATTACTATTCTAGCAGATTTTTTTATTACAAAAATTGAGTCATAGGCTGAAGAAGAATGGACATCATCAAAAGCAATTCTTTCAAGTCCTTCCATTCCCAGATGAAGGAAGACACACACAGGGGGCAGGAAATCACCATTTTGCTTGACTTGGGTGAAGGGAAAAACCTCAACAATGCTTTGCATTAGAGAGTTGAGAGCACTCTAGTTTGTGTTATAAAATTTGAAAATGTTGTTTTCTTCTGTAGTAAATTTTGAACTTTGTGCACAAGTGCACACTGGCTCAGAGATGAGCTTTATGTTGCCTTGGTCGGCGAGTTTTCTACTGTGGCAATACTTGGCTGTTTTTTTCACCTTGCCAATTGGTGTTATTGTGTCTCAAGCTTACTATAATTCGATGTTTCCCACTTCTGTGCAGTGGACTCAGGAACTGGCTGGCTGGAAAGAGGGCACCCAACAATGGGCATTCTTGGAAGAGTGTTTTGTTATGGATATGAATTATAGCTCACTAGTACTCCTAACTATAAACAATTAGTGTACACTCCAAGGATACCAAAGGAAGTGTCTTTTGGTATCTATCTACCTTTACAATTGTATAAACATTTTGATCTTGAGCTCTTAACAATGATGTATAAAGCAATTTACAACTATGTGTAATGAATCACACAAGATGTTTCTTTCATGTTTCCAATATCGTATCAAAGCTATAAAAATTTCCTGGAGCAAATTGCATAATAAGTGGGCATGTTCTTATAGTATAGAAAAAATCTATCAACATTACTTTTCAACATAATGGAAGAATTGAATTACCAAAACAATAATTCCTCAATGTTTGATCAAGTTGATGGCTTTGAACACAAAAGGATTAGCCTCAGCACATGCAATAGATTCATTAAAGTAATGCATTAAAATGTTTCAAACAAAAATTGACATCAACCATATTCCAAAATTTGATGGAACATATTTCCATGTTTGGAAACATAAATTAACATTATTATTCAAAACAAAAAAACTTTGGTCAATAGTAAATGGGACTGAAACCAAACCAATTGCACCTACTACAACAAGGGTTGCAGCACTTCCTATCGTAGGTGCAAGCAGTATTAGTAATTGAGAGGAACGAGATACACTCACACTCATAATTATCAACAATTGTTTGGACAATAACGTAGTTTCTCATGTGCAATCAAAGGTATGTGAAGCATGGCTAGAATTGAATAGGTTGTTTGAGTCCCAAGATGTAGTTACCAAATTATTTTTTAAAGATAAAATGCAAACACTTAAAATGGAAAAAGATGATAATGGAGTGCAAATGGGATAACACAAGCCACACCCGCCTACTTTTTGACTACTTTTGGGGAAATATTCTTAAAATATTCTTGGAATATTTTTGAAAAGTCTTCGAAAAAATCTTTTAATTTTTTTTTTAAATTCATGTTATTTTATTAAAGTTCATGTTAAAAATTTGCAAAAAACGTCATTTTCAAAAAAATTGAAATCCATTTACAAGTCCTTTTACTATTTAAAAGCAAATGTTACATTGTTTAATGAGTGCTTTTGTTAATTTTTTATTCATTGGATTAATTTCAAATTAATTCACATGTTCCCATGATATATTAAAAATAAAAATATATTAGAAAAATTTAATTTCAACATCAAATTAAATTATGACTTTAAAACATGAAAAAACCAAGCAAGTGTTACACTTGCTATGGTACGTGTTATTGTGACTACACCCAATGTAACAAAACACATACACAATTTTAAATCCCTTCTATGACAACTAAAAGTCACATGTGCACTTGTTTCAAATGATGAAGCTATTATTTCCTTAATGAGAAGCATGCCCCTTAGTTTTCACAATTTTCTAAATTCAATGTGAAGGGTACCAAAGCTTACATTATAATCTTTCATTACTTATTTACTACAAGAAAAAAATTTAATGAAAAAAATCAACAACATCTATGATAACACATCAATTTTATATGTTGGAAAAAGACATTCTAACATAAGAGTAAATATCAAAAATTTAACCAAACTTTTAAAGGGAAAGAAATAGAAAATGCTTCCACATCTACTTATTTTAAACCAAAAATAAAGAAGAGGTTGAAATGCTTCCATTGCAAAAAACTTGGTCATGCAATTAAAGATTGCAAAACAAGAATTACTATTGAAAAAATAGCAAAAATGGAAGTGATAATACTTGGTATGTTGATAATAGGGCAACCCAACACATGTCGCATGACAAAAAGTCCTTTGTGACATATAATAAATGGGAGAAATGACAACTAATGTTCTTAGGGGACAACAGCACACACCAAATAATTGGTCAAGGGGATGTGTCCATAAGATTAAATAATGGTCAAATAAAAGAAATGAGTAATGTATTGCATGCACCCAGCCTTTGGAAAAACTTGTTCTTAACTAAGCAACTTGACCAAGCAGGAGGAGAAATCATTATTAGACGTAGTAAATGTATACTAAAAATTTATAAAGGAATTGAAATACCCCAACATATTCTTGAAACTAATTTGTATAAACTAGGTGTAATTAGCAAGTAAAAGATTAATGAAATTATTCTTTTAGAGTCAAAATAAATATGAATAAAACAAATATATGGCATATGAAATTAAGCCATATCAATCAAATAAGATTGAAAGAAATACAATATATGTCCAAATGTGTAGGGTCGTTTGATGAAAAGAGTTTAATTCAATGTCCTTCATGTGTTAAAGAAAAACAACATAAAATTAAGTTTCTAAAAAAAAGTACCTCAAGGGCAACAAAATTATTAAAAATTATTCATATGATATTTGTGGTCCTTTTTTAACACATACTCAAACGTGATGTACATATTTTATAACTTTCATTGATGATAAATCAAGATTTACTACAATTTATTTGTTGAAACATAAATCAAAAGCATTTGAAAAATTTCGACATTTTAAGAAACAAGTAAAAACACAAACTCATAAGAAAATCAAAATCTTACGATTGGACATGGAGGTGAATACAAGTCTAATGAATTTAATATTTTCTGTCAAGATCATGGGATAACAAGATAATTTACTACTCCTTATAGTCTTCAACAAAGTGGTGTTAATGAAAGCACTATTATAGGACATGTCCCTATTCCACTTGACATTCCACCCAACATAGACTAGGAAAGACCCCATTCCATCCATGTGGATTCTCAGTGGAAGTGATGAGTGATCTAGAACCCGTAGCAAGGTGTCCACTATGATTCCACCATGCACCACTCCCATCCATTCAAGTCCACCAATTTCCACTAAAAATCCATTAATAATCCAATATGCACACATTCAAGTGGAAATGGTCCGCTAAACAACCATGGGTTAATGGTTTGGATGAGGTCATTTCCTCTTGGCCTAACTTGGGTGGAAGCACATAGTGGTTTAGGAATAGGTTTTGTAGTAATGAAGGAAAAATAGAACTAAATAATAGGTTTTGTTCTAGCAATTTTTTTTCATTCTAATTTTTTTAAAGCTGAAAACACACTATGGTGACCCCATTTAGGGTGTCACATTATACTATTTTCAAGGGATGTGCACGTTTAAGTGTATCCCACCTTAAACTTTTGAAAGATTTTCACAATATTTTTGCATATTATGTTAGAATATAACCTAGGTAAGAGATTAGAAAAGAAACTATTTCATTTCATTTTATAAAGTGGGAGATTGGAGTATATTTGTGAAAACAAATATAATTTACCTATATATTCAAAAACATAAATATACTCCAAAAAAAATTTAAATGTTTTTCAGTTTTTATAAAAGTTGAAGGTATATTGAACCATGTCATTTCACATAATATGAACCATGTTGGATACCATGTGACTAATTTGAAATTTTTCATTTCAAAAAATAATTTTTTTCAGCAAAGATGTGATAAATGTGTGGTAAATTGAATTTTAACAAGAAATCACATCCACATAGAAAATGACAAGCATAGCTAGATGGGCCATTTTTTTATTTCATTAAAATTAATTATTTTAATGACTAATGAAACTCTAAAATTAATGCAGTCAAAATGAGATTGTGGCCCTATTTTACCAATGAATATTATAAATATATTCATGGATCCTTCAATATAGATAATGAAATTTATTATTATTTTAAAAATAATATTGCATGACATTAGTTTTGTAAACATAATTGTTGTAGGGCCCAAAAACCAAAATTGATACCCAAAATTAAATGTACCATTTTTTTGAACAATTATATTATATGTACAATAATACTAAACCCAAAAGTGTCCCAAAGGGGGTCGCTATGATGTTTTTTCACTCTTAAGTCATATGGGGTGAAACATTAAATAGATCCATTTACTTACAAAATAGAGGCCCTACAACACCTTTAAATAACAAAACACCTTTTGAAATATGTATGAAATAAAACCCACATTAACAAACCAAAATTTTTGGCTGCAAAACTTTTGCCAAAAATAGACAAAAATTAGACCCTCATTCCATAGAATGTATTTTCTTACATGATAGTGAAAAAATTTAACATATAAATTAATGGACAAATCAAATAGAAGAATCATAATTTCTCGAGATGTGATATTTGATGAATCATCCATCTATGATGCACAAATGCATTATCCATCAAGTATGAAAGTTCAAGAAGATGATTTTGTTTTTGACCCCAATTTCTTGAAGTTAATGACAAACTGAACACTTTAATCAAATTCACCAACACAACAAAACATTTTTCCAAATTCCCCAATTGAGTTTAATGTACAAGAAATTACATCAAATTCTTCATCTCCTTACATTGTGAATAGTACAAACCTTGACCTTATTGAAGAATTTTCGAGCTTAAATATTCATGATCAAGAGGAAACAATTGATGTCAACTCAAAAAGTGGGAAAACTAATCAAACAACACGAGCAAAATCATGTAAAATGACAAATGCTTAATACAAGTTGTCCATAACAAGAAAGTAAGAAATCATCTCGATTAATAGAAACAATTGAAGGGTGATCACCACACAAAAGTAAAACCCCAAAACTTTTACTCTATCAAACTACAGTGATTGGGCCTACTTCAATCTAACAAGCATTGGATGGTCATAATGCCCATCTTTGGCAACAAGCCATTCAAATTGAATTGGATTCCTTGAAGCAAAATCACACATGGATATTATTTCCCTCACCCAAATATCAAAAAATTGTCAAAAACAAATGGATTTTCCAAATAAAACACAAAGCTGATGGCAACATTCTCAAATATAAGGCTAGACTGGTAACCAAGGTATTCACCCAACTCCTTAGTATTAACTATCGTGAAACATTTTCACCCATAGTCAAAATAAATTTTATTTGAATTCTTTTAGCTTTGGTAGCCCAACACAATTATGAAGTCCATAAATTTGATGTCAAAACAACATTTTAAAATAACATCTTGCATGAAAACATCTATATGGAAATACTGAAAAGTTTAACACCTCCTAATCAACCCAACATGGTTTGCAAATTATTGAAATCCATCTACAAGCTGAAATAGTTTTCTCAAGCTTAGTATGAAAGGTTTAATACTTTCCTTCTTCACATCAATTTCAAAAGAATTGAAGCTAATCCCAAGATTTATATCAAGTCCTTGTGTTAATGCAGACTGCATAATATTGGCCATCTATGTAGATGATGGCATTGTGGTAACCCTTAAACTCATGTTATCACATGAATTAAAAATAATTCTTGAAAAGGAATTCAACATGATCTATGAAGGTGAAATCAATTCTTGTGTGAGACATCATATCATATGAAACCACACACAAAAATGGCTCATGATCATGTAAAAAACTTATTTGCAATTTGCAATTGTATGTTACAACATGTTTAATTATAACTTAGATTCAACACCCCTTGAAGTTGGCACAAAATTATCTAAGGACAATGCCCCCCAAATCAAGAAGGCAAGTAACAAATGACATCAATTCCTTATGCTCAAACAATTGGCACCTTAATGCATAACAATGTAAATACACAACCATATTGTTTTTACACAATTAGTTCCTTGGCTTAATTTCTATCCAATCTAGGAGTCATTCATTAGCAAACATTAAAACACACGATGTGATACATTAAAACCACTTTGAACATGGGAATTAAATATCAACATTGAAATTAAAAAAATCTTTTATACGATTTCTCTGATGTGGATTGGGTGAGTGATAAAAATATAAAACAATCCACTTCAAGTTATTGCTTTATGTTAGCAAGTGGTGTTGTGATTTGGGTTAACAAAAAGCAAACCTTAGTTGTTTTATCCAATATAATTTAATTTGAATACATGGTTTTATTTAAAGCAACTATTAAAGTCATTTGGATTTGCAAATTACTATATGAATTAGGGTTTCCTCAAATTGCACCAACCACTATTTACTCCAATAATCAAAATGCAATTGCGCTCATTACAAACCTTGAATTCCATTCAAGAATCAAATATATGGACATTCAATATCATTTCACCCGTGACCAATTTTTAACTATACAAATTTTATTATCTTATGTTCCTACCATAGAGATTACAATTGATATATTAACCAAAAGTCGTTTTCAAAATAAACATATATCTTGTATGGATTCACTTCGCATGTTTTCATACCCATCTACCCACCCAAAAACAAACATTTTTTCCAATCAAAACATTCATGGTGTGGGCCCTTGAATTATTTCATTAATATTCAACCAAACGACCCATTCAACGAGTTTTTGAGTCATCCTCGCCTCCATACCTTCAACTTTTTCAACTTCGAAGAGCGAGATCATATGGTCATTGCCATAAGAAATTTGAAGTTAACAAACCTAAATAGTCACATAAAACAAACTACATATATACCAAACATTATAAATAAAACTTTATCACAAAGCAATGTCACATGGAAAAATATGTTGTTAACGGGTAGAAATCTCTAGGCTAGTTAGATCCATGGGCATCCTAATAACTAATAGTTATTAATGGTAGAGTTACCATCCCTTACCCAAAGGGGGAGCTAGTGGGATTAAATAGCTTGGGTTAAGGAATGGTTGAGGGTAATCCACCCAATCATCTAAAAGATTTCTAGTAAGGGATTAGAACACTATTACAAAACATGTCCCCAATCCATCAAACATTCCACTCAAATTCCACTCAAATTGGGCCAACTCCACCAAAATGGACTATTGGAGTTGGGTGGAAGTGCTAGTGAAATAGAACGCCTGGGAAAAATGTTGCTAAAATTCCACCATGCACCAACTCATTCCATTGAACTCCACTTTTGTCCACTTGGGACACCAAATATTCATTATTTATACCAAAATTAATCTTATAAAATATGTGTGGTGGAATCTAATGGAGTTTGGTGGAATGGGACTTGTCCCATTCCACCATATATTGACTATAATGAAACCTAGTGGATTGGTTTAGCAGATTAGATTGGTGGAATTATTGGCTTAATGGAATTATTAGTTTATTGGATTGGCTTGGTGGAATTTTTGGAATAGCGGTATTGTTGGTCTAGTGGATTAGCTTGGTGGAATTATTGATTTAGTGAATTAACTTGGTGGAACTTTTGGCCTTTTATATTATCATGAGTGAAGACAACCTGTGGCTACGCCATTCCAGCCACCTGTGGCAGTTCGCCCGGCCCCCCGCAGCGGCTGCCTTGGCCTGTTTTTTCAAAGAACTGTCGGTCTAGGTTTTTGTTTCAAACTTCTTTTGAAAAACAGGAACAGACCCCCGATGGTTATCAGGTCGGTTCTCAGGATTCATAACAGCCGTTCTCCCAAACAAATCAAAGACATCTGTTATGAATCCCTAAAAAAAACAAATTCAATGTTGGTGAGTAAAAGAATGCACATGTATAGGGTCTAGGTCAAGGCCCCAGAGAAATAATTTAATTTTAAAAATTAATTAGAAAAAAACAAATTCAGTGTTGGTGAATAAAAGAGTGCATCCTCGTTTTAGGATCCTAATGACAGGTTTTCTCTCTGAGGACCTCGTTTCAGGTCCCCAACGACGGGTTTTCTTTCTGGGACCTCGTTTCAGGTCCGTCTCGAGGTCTGGACCGGGTACTGAGAATCTCGATCAGGTCCTTTATCGAGGGTTCTAGCCACTTCGGTTCAGGTCCTCGAAGTTGTCAGTTGGGTAATAATTGTCCCAAATCAAAAAATTCCTCAACTTACCCGCCCCCCCCCCCTTCTACAAAGCACATCACAATGGTGTTTGTTTGTCTGTCCGGGCAGTGCCTGGAAACTGCCTGGACAAACAGACAGATAGATAGACAACAGACACCACTATAGCTTTAATATATAAAATTGTTGGTCTAGTGGAACTTTTGGTCTAATGCATTGGTCCATTGTGTTGAACTTCAATAGTTCATGAAGGTTAAGCGATGCATTAATGATGTCCAATGTCCTCGAGGATTACGTGTGATCCATGAATGGTTGCACTTCAAGGTGGACACATACGCAAGCTTATACACATGGTGTAAGCATGACTATGTGTAATATAGTGGTATTCCAATGTGTTTCAATGTGGGTGGTTTAGGATGGGTTTCAACTTGGGGATTGGGAAAACATGTTCACTTTGACATATCCTAATTACCATAATTTGCATGTACATGAACCAAATTACTTTCAACAAATAATAATGAAGTTTATTCATTATCAATGTTCTGTTCATGAATGTACTTGCCTTGATTTTCAAATGCATTTGTATTGGAACACATGCATTTAACACCTATTTCCATAACAACAACGATGTGGGTTGCATACATTTGTACTTTGTGAAAAATCGTACTTGAAAATCACATTAGAATTGAAACATGACCAAAATCAAACCTAAAAAAAATGGAAACAATGTTGTATTTGTTCATTTTAATATAACTTTTTGAATCACAAACAATCATTTCATGCCATATTTTCTTGCTACCATGTTTTACATACATGTCAAACAAGCTGCATCCAATAACAACCTTGGCAAAATCCCATCCATTTTTTAATCTTTAGAAATTTGTTCACAAACATACGTATCTCTTGAGTGATTTTCAACTATAATATCTATGTTACACATGTATTCAACACCTAATGGTAGCAAGCAAGTTGGATTGCATACATTTGCATGTGGTTGAAATCATACTTGGAAATTACATCACACCCATGGCAACAAGAAAGTTGGGTTGCATCCATTTTTATGTGTTGCAAATTAGACTTGGAAACTACATCAACACTCCATGGGCAACAAAAAAGTTTGGTTGCATCCATTTTTATGTGCTGCAAATTAGGCCTAAAAATTGTATCAGCACCCCATGGTAGTAAGGATGTGGGTTGCATCCACTTGTATGTGGTGCAAATCAGACCTGAAAATTGTATCAACTCTTTATGGCAACAAGAAAATAGGGCTACATCCATTTGTATGTGGTGCAAATCAAACCTAAAAAACTACATCACAACTCAAAGGATCAATGAATTTTGATAACTCTTGGGAACAAAAATATAGATTTGAAAAGAAAGTAAAACCTTTGAAAGGTATTGACCAAAGCTCAAAAGGTTAAAGCTATGATGACAAAAGCTTCAAAAAAAAGTTTTAAAGCTTCAAAAAAACACTAATAAAAATGGAAAGAATAACTTCAATGGAACACCAAAGCCCATCACTATGGGGTGTTATTAAAATGAATCACACAAGATGTTTCTTTCATGTTTCCAATATGTTTGGATTTATGGATACATAGGTCCAAATAGCAATGGCTTTACCTTCATTGACCACCATTTCCTTGGATATTGTTCAAGTGTTAAGTACTAAGAACCTCATAGGCTAATCTAAAGAACACAAGGGCTCATGACTCTTTGCCGAAAGTTGTGGCAATTTTGTTAAATGTATATATCTTTCTATGGATCACATGTTTATAATCACAAGTGAATTATTTGTCCCTATTTATGTGGTAGCAAAAGTTTCTTCTATCAAAGTTCAACTTTGCACATTTTTGTGCAATTTGGGTGACTTTGGACATGTGTTTCAATTTGCTCTTTGTGTGGAAATTTTCACTTTGGACATCTTAATTTACAACTACCATGTTGGGTGAAAGCACAACAAGGCTCGTCAATTTGCAATTGAGGAAATGGAACTTTTTGATTTTGGATTCAATGAGAATTCAACTTGATTAAGCCATGTGCAAGCTTGTTTTGAAAACCCAATTAATCATAGTTGTTTGATCGAAAATGGTTTATAAATTATAAAATTTATTTGGTCAACTAATTTGATATCTAAATTTGATTTTACCATGATAATAATGATTTTCCATCGTCAAATTTTGACCTTTAAGGATACATTACTTATTTTTTGGACCTCAATTTGGACCTTGGGACAAAATCTTCTATGAAAAAAAAACCCCCAATAGGGTTTTAACCTTTGGGCTCATGTTGTTCGCCCAAAGTCTAAGAGTGTTGTGGGCCCTTGGAATGAAATCACACATGAAAAGAAGGTGCAATCATACTAACATGTATCATTAGTAGTCATAACCATTACTTAATTTTTTGAATTTTGGATTGTAAGAAAAAAAATTATAATTAGAAAAATTTTGAACAAAAATTTATTGGGAATATATTATGTACATATCATAAAAATTTGGAATGGATCTAATGAGTTGACAAGATGTAATTTACATTTTAAAGAAGTTGTAACCATTGCTTAAAAACAATTTTGACATTAAAAGCACAATTTGAAAATATTTTTTATGACATATTTTGGGATATTTTTAAATATAAACCTTAAGATAATAGTATAATTTTTTTTTAAAGATTTCTATTTTTTTGGAAAGACGTATTTAAGAATTTTTTTAATAAAAAACAACAAAAAATAATGGTCTAATGGGGCAAGTGTGGATCCTTATAGTATGGTTGGATCTAAGAAAGTGAAACAAATCATGGCCCCTAGATTGAAGATTTCAACATGATGAGAAATTGTCTTTTTACAAAAGGTTAAAAGTAGAAAAAAATAATACAAAGGGGAATTTTCCTTTTAAAAATTAAAGATGTCAAGATTATAGGTCATATGAAAATGTAATAATATTAGAATGGCAAAAGAAACAATATCATGTGTTGTAGTGAAATCATTTTTTGCTTTTGTGAATTTAGATTGTATGTTTTGAAAAGATGGAAATAGTTGAGGGAAAGATGTACAATTGCTTTCATTTCCTACATGACAACACATTGCTTAGTCATGGTAATTTTTTTTTTTTTTTTTGGTGAATTTTGATTTTTTGTTTTTGAAAAATGGAAATATTTAGTTAAAGGAAAGCTGTATTGTTGCTCTCATTTCCTACTTGA